>Ga0302181_10000585_pt1 | contig 28895 bp, 24 predicted proteins | sample I_Palsa_E3_3_FD_198786 | JGI IMG/M metagenome (GOLD analysis project Ga0302181, IMG submission 198786) | Peat permafrost microbial communities from Stordalen Mire near Abisko, Sweden - I_Palsa_E3_3 | ecosystem: Environmental > Terrestrial > Soil > Palsa > Peat permafrost | place: Sweden...
TGTACTGGTACGACGCGGCCAGGGACCGGGTGCCGACCATCGACCAGCGGGTCATCGCGCAGATGCCGTGGGTCAAGCTCCGCCTCGGCAACCTCAACGCGCGCGGGCAGCAGAAGGGCGTCGACGCCCAGATCCGCGCTGACATGGAGGCACTGGCGAGACACCGCGCGATCACCGACGCCGTCCTGGTCGCCGGCGATGAGGACATGGTCCCCGCGGTCGAGGCCGCCCAGGCGTTCGGCGTCCGGGTGCACCTGTGGGGCGTCGAGCCGCCGTACGGCACCAATCAGGCCGAGCACCTGGTCTGGGAGTCGGACACGGTCGAGGTGCTCGAGCGCTCCTTCCTTGAGCCGTACTTCACCAGGTCGCCCGGGCCCGACTCGCCGCCCGGGCCGGCCGGCCCGCCTGCCCGGCAGGGCCAGCCAGCGGGCGCCAAGCCCACTCCCGCGGTGGTCTTCGGCGAACGGCATGTGGCACGGCCGCAGGCCAGGCCAGGCCCGGTCCCCCCGCCGGTGCCGGCGTCGGTGGCTGCCAGGCTCGGCCCGGAGCGGGAGCGGGTCGAGGAGGCGGGCGAGCACGTGGCGCAGCGGTGGATACTGACCCGCGGCGAGGACAACATCCGCGACCTGCTGCCCGGCCCGATCCTGCCGCCGGTCATCGACAAGGAGCTGCTTGTCGATGCCGAGAAGGAACTCGGCCTGTCACTGCGGGCCTACCAGGAGGCCAGGGAGTGGCTGCGGGACGCGTTCTGGGAACGCGTGCACCGCCAGTTCGGCATCGGCGTCGGCAGATCAAGAAGCTGACTGCCGTGCCGCCGGCTCCGATGAAAAGACCCGGCCGGAACGGGGCCCTCCCAGCCGGTCCCGCGGCGCAGCCCGGCCCCGCCGCAGCGCCGGTGCTCACCGTGGTCAGCGGGAACCCGTCCGCCGAGGAGATCGCGGCCCTGGTGGCGGTGCTCGCGGCCCGGACGGCGCCGGCCAGCGCTGCTGAGGTGGCGGGACGGCCGCGTAATGAATGGTCGTCGAGATCCCGGCTGCTGCGGGAACCTCTTCCGCGCGGCCCGGGCGGCTGGCGTGCCAGCGCGCTGCCCCGCTAGCCGCCGTCGCCGCTGGCGGTGCGCGGCCGCTGGCGTCAGGCAGCTGGCGGGCTCGGTGCCGGCGACCTTGGGGCAGGCCCAGGCCGGCGGCTCTGCACATTCTCACTAGACTCCTGCGCAGTCGAGAGGAGCCGGTTCGTGCGCAAGGTCCTCATCGCCAACCGCGGCGAGATCGCGGTCCGGGTGGTGCGAGCGTGCCGGGACGCGGGGCTGGGCAGCGTAGCTGTCTATGCTGACCAGGATCTCGACGCGCTGCACGTCGTGCTGGCAGACGAGGCCTATGCGCTTGGCGGCGAGAGCGCGGCCGAAAGCTACCTCGACATCGCCAAGATCCTTAAGGCGGCCGCCGACTCCGGCGCCGACGCGGTCCATCCCGGCTACGGTTTCCTGGCCGAGAACGCCGACTTCGCGCGGGCGGTCAGCGGCGCGGGACTGACCTGGATCGGCCCGCCCCCGGCCGCGATCGAGGCGCTCGGCGACAAGGTGGCGGCGAGGCAGATCGCCAGGGCGGTCGGCGCGCCGCTGGCGGCTGGCACCGATGGCCCCGTTTCCGGTGCGCAGGAGGCGGCCGCGTTTGCGGCCGAGCATGGACTGCCGATCGCCATCAAGGCGGCGTTCGGCGGCGGCGGCCGCGGCCTGAAGGTTGCCCGGACGATGGAGGAGATCGGCGAGCAGTTTGAGTCCGCGGTGCGCGAGGCGGTCGCCGCGTTCGGCCGCGGCGAATGCTTCGTCGAGCGCTACCTGGACCGGCCGAGGCACGTCGAGACGCAGTGCCTGGCAGACAGCCACGGGAACATCGTGGTCGTATCGACCAGGGACTGCTCGCTGCAGCGGCGGCACCAGAAGCTGGTCGAGGAGGCGCCGGCGCCGTTCCTGACCGGCGAGCAGGAGCGGCTGCTGCGGGAATCCTCCAAGGCGATCCTGCGCAAGGCGGGCTACGTCGGGGCAGGCACTTGTGAGTTCCTGGTCGCTCGCGACGGCACGGTGTCGTTCCTTGAGGTGAACACCCGGCTCCAGGTCGAGCACCCGGTAACCGAGGAAGTGAGCAGGATCGACCTGGTGCGGGAGATGTTCCGCATCGCCGATGGCGAGGAGCTTGGCTACGGCGATCCTGAGCTGCGCGGGCACTCGATCGAGTTCCGGATCAACGCCGAGGACCCGGGGCGGAACTTCCTGCCCGCGCCGGGCACGATCTCGGCGTGGCGGCCGCCGTCTGGTCCCGGCGTCCGCCTGGACGCCGGCTACGGCCCCGGGATGACCGTGCCGCAGGCGTTCGACTCGCTGATCGCCAAGCTGATCGTGACCGGGGCCAGCCGGGCCGAGGCGCTGCAGCGGGCCCGCCGCGCGCTGGCCGAGTTCGAGATCGGCGGCATGCCGACGGTGCTGCCATTCCACCGCGCGGTGGTCAGCGACCCGGCGTTCACTACCGAGCCGTTCACGGTGCATACCCGCTGGATCGAGACCGAGTTCGCCGGGGAACTGGCGCCGCAGGATGCCGTGCCGGCGGCCGAGGATACCGGGCCGCCCGCCGGGCGCGAGCGGATCACGGTCGAGGTGGGCGGCAAGCGGCTGGAGGTAATCGTCCCGGCCGGGCTCGGCGGGGGATTTGCCGCCGGCGCGGGCGGGCCTGGCGGGACGGGCGGGGCCGGCCAGGCTGGCCGGGAAGGGCGGGCCGGACGGGCGGGCGGGACGGGAGCTGCTGGGGCTGGCCGGTCGTCCGCCGGGCGAGGCCGCCGCCGGGATGCGACCGCGGGAGCCGGCGCGGCCGGCCGGAGCGCCGGTGACGATGCACTGGTGAGCCCGATGCAGGGCACGATCGTCAAGATCGTCGCAGCCGATGGCCAGCAGGTATCGGCCGGGGACACTGTCGTCGTGCTCGAGGCGATGAAGATGGAGCAGCCGCTGACCGCGCACAAGGACGGCACGGTCGCCGAGCTGGCCGTTCAGGTGGGCCAGACGGTCTCGGCCGGCGCGGTTATCTGCCAGCTGCGAGACTGAGGCGATGACCCGGCTGGCCGGCGATCCCGGGGTCGCCAGATGGCTGCGGTTCGCGGTCGGCTTCCGGCTTCCAGCCGAGAATCGCGACTGGGTCAGGCACGAGCTGACCGATGCGGGCTGGCGGGGCAGGACCGTGCTGCGCCACCTCGCCGTCATCATCCCCGTCTGCATCGTCGTCGCCGTCGTGCTCGGGACGCTGGTACCCGCGCCGGCCTGGCTCAGCCTGACCATGGTGGCGCTCATCTTGTGCGGCAGCATCTTCACGGTGACCGCGTACGCGGACGACATCCGGGCAACCCGGCTCCGCCAGCACGGCCTCGATGTCCCTGACGATCCGGACCTTGGCCACCCAGCCCACTGAGCCTGCTCTTGCCGGGCTTATGCATCCTCAGCGGGGCGCATGAGCTTCCGGGCGGCCTCGGTCAGGCTGCCCGACAGCGACGGGTACACCGCGAATGTGTGCGCCATCTGATCTACGGTCAGCAGCTGCTCGACGGCCAGGGACACGCCGAGGATGAGCTCGCTCGCTCTCGGCGCGACCACCACGCCGCCAAGTACCATCCCGCTGCCGCGCCGGGCGAACAGCTTGATGAAGCCGTCGCGGAAGCCCTGCATCTTCGCCCGCGCGTTCGTGGCGAGCGGCAGCTTGACGACCAGCGCGTCGGCCTTGCCTGCGGCCACGGCCCGGTGGGTGATCCCGACGGTGGCGATCTCCGGCTCCGTGAAGATCGTCGCGGCGACGCGGCTGAGCCGGAGCGGCTGGACCGCCTCGCCGAGCGCGTGCCACATCGCGATCCGGCCCTGCATTGCCGCGACGGAGGCGAGCATCATGACGCCCGTGCAGTCGCCCGCGGCATAGACGCCCGGTGCTGATGTCCGGGAGACCCGATCCACCGGGACGAATCCGTTGCCGTCCAGGGTGATGCCGGCCCGCTCCAGGCCGAGTCCGCTGGTGCCGGGAACCATCCCGACGGTGAGCAGGCAGTGCGAGCCGCGCACGGTCCTGCCGTCCGCCAGGATCACGGCCACGCCGTCGGCGGTGCGCTTGACCTCCGTGGCCCGGGACCGGCCGAGCACCGTCATGCCGCGCCGCCGGAACACCTCCTCGACCACCACCGCAGCGTCCGCGTCCTCCTGCGGCAGTACCCGGTCACGCGAGGAGACGAGAATGACCTGCGAGCCGAGCGCCTGGTACGCGCCGGCGAACTCGGCGCCGGTGACCCCGGAACCCACGACGATAAGCTTGCCGGGCAGCTCGCCGAGATCGTACAGCTGCCGCCAGGTCAGTATGCGGTCCCCGTCAGGGACCGCACCCGGCAGGATCCGCGGCCGCGCGCCAGTGGCGATCAGCAGGATGTCCGCGCTGATCTTGCGGTTACCGACGGCGACTGCCCGGGGGCCGATCAGCCTGCCCGTCCCGGACAGCACCTCGATCCCGTCGGCGGCCAGCCGGCTGGCCACGTCGGCGGACTGCGCCGCGGCCAGCGCCTTGACCCTGGCGTAGAGCCTGGGGGCGTCCACGGCCGCCCGGCCCATCCCCGGCCCGATCCCGCCGGCAGAGCCTGGCGCCGCAGAGCCTGGCCGGGCAGAGCCTGCTCCCGTGAGCCCGGCCGCGTCGAGCCGGATGCCCAGTCCGGCCGATCCCTCCAGGGCGGCCATCAGCCCCGCAGTCGCTATCAGCGTCTTTGAAGGCACGCAGTCGGTCAGGACGCACGCGCCGCCGAGGCCATCCCGCTCCACCACCGTGACCTCGGCGCCAAGCTGCGCGGCTACCAGGGCCGCCTCGTACCCCCCCGGCCCGCCGCCGATGATGACGATCTTCGCTCGCGGCTGGTTCACGCTGCCCAATTCTGTCGCATGCCGCGGCTATCGCCGCATCCATCCCCGCCTTCAGCCAGCTGCCTCGCCATCATGGCCGACGCCGCGGCGGCCGCGGGGGCGCCAGCGGATTACGCCGCGTGGCTGCGGGCGCGGCCGTGCGTGCCGCCCGGCGGGCAGGACGCCGCGAGAAATCCGCCGATGCGTGCCCGCAGCGAGGCGGCATCCAGGCCATGCGCGGCCCGGTGCTCCGCCCGGGTACCGTACCGGCGCAGCTCTTCGCGGCCCACGCCGAGCCCGAGGACCCGGTGCGGGATGTCCGTCAGCGCCTCGGCCACGGCCGGAACGGACGTGCCCGCCAGGTAGGGCTCGATCAGCACCACGGCAGCGGTGCCGAGCGTGGCACGAAGCGTGGGCCCGTCGAACGGGCGGATGGTGGCGGCATACAGAACGGTGACGTCCATCCCCTGAGTTGCCATGAGCACCTCGTCAGCAAGCGGGCCGACTGCGATGACCGTGCCGCGAGCACCTGAGCGCAGCACGGTAAAGGCGTTCCCCTCGACGGCCAGCGCCGCGGCGTTGGAATCGAGTGACAGCCTCAGGTACACCAGGCCGTCCGCTGCGGCCGCGTCCCGCAACAGCCGCGCTGCCTCGTCTGGGTGGCCGGGGACGTGCACGGTCCAGCCAGGCAGGGTGCCGAGCAAGGCCACATCGCCTGGTGCCTGATGCGTCCGGCCGTAGGCCGCGTCGTCGTAGGACGCCCCGGCGCTCACCAGCACGGCACCGACGCCCTGATGCACCACGTCCAGCTTGATCTGCTCGAAGGCCCGCTCGATCAGGAAGCTCGCGAAGGTGTGGGCGACCGGGCGCAGGCCGGCCAGGGCAAGGCCGCCGGCCACACTCACCAGCAGCTGCTCCCTGATACCGAGGTTCACCACCCGGTCCGGGTGCCGCCTGCGGGCAGGCTCGAAGGCCTCGGCGGTGATGTCGGCGAGCACCACGGCGAGCCGCGGGTCCTGATCCAGCAGGTCAGTCGTCACGCGAACGAAGCGCTCCCGCATGTTCTCGACCGGCGGTGCGTCGATCTGGCCGGCGGTCAAGGGGACGCCTTCCTGATCGCTGCGACGACGACATGCGGCCGACCCGGATGCGGCGCGGTCAGCGCCTCCTCGAGCGCCGCATGATTGCGGCCGTCGGCCCGCGTTGCCGACCACCCCTCGATGCTGAACCGCTTCTCGATGCCGCCCGGCCAGCCGTGCGTGGCCGAGGCATTGTCCACCACCACGGCGTTCAGCTGGTCCAGGCCACGGCGGCCGGCGAACGCGATCGCCTCGTGGTTGGACCCCTCATCGAGCTCGCCGTCGCCGATGAGGACGAAGACGCGCGCGCCCGTCAGCCCGCTGGCCCGCAGCCCAAGGGCGGTTCCGACGGCCAGTGGCAGCCCGTGGCCGAGCGAGCCGCTGGAGATCTCGGCACCGGGCAGCAGGTTCCGGTCCGGATGCCAGCCGAGCACCGAGCCGAACCCGCCATAGCCGGCCAGCTCGTCCACGCCGAGGAAGCCCTTGGCGGCGAGCACGGCGTAGTACGCCATCGGCCCGTGACCCTTGGACAGGTAGAACCGGTCCCTCGACGCCGAGCCGAGCGTCTTCGGGCTGAGCCGCAGTACCCGGTCATACAGCACCCAGAGCACGTCAAGAGTGGACGCCGCGGCGTGGTCGTGCTTCTCGTCACCGGACATCAGCGACATCAGGCCGGGCAGGTCCTCATAACCGTAGCGATTGCTTGCTGGCATCACTTCCATGATCAGAAGGATGCATGCTCAAGTGCACTTGAAGTCAAGCCAGCGAGCACGGCACTAGCCGATGACGATCACCAGCGCGAGCGCCAGTGCGGGCACCAGCACCGCCGCCAGCGACAGCCAGGCCCAGCCGGCCACTACCGCGCCGTCGGCCGCGCCGCGCTGGCGGGCCTTCTGGGCCAGGCCCTGGATCTCCCTGGCCATCAGCTCAGCGGGATGCTGCTTCACCGCTTCCCGCGCCTCGGCCGGCAGCCGGTCATAGCCGCCCGGCCGGCTTCTCGAATTCCGGTCCCAGCGGCGCCCGCGAACCTCGGCCTTGAGCCTGGACCGGCGCGGTGAGTACAGCGCCCAGCTGTGCAGCACCTTGCCGCTCGCGGTTGCCCCAGCGGAGCAGTGCACCTGAACGGACTCGCCCAGGTAGATCTCGCTGACCCGGCTCCACGGCACCCGGTACTCGCGTAGCGGGTTCAGCATGGTCAGGCCGTCGGCGTCAGTGATGACCCGCGGCCGGAGCGCGCATGCGTACACCACGCCGGTGACGGCGACCAGGCCGACGGCGATCTGGAAAGACGTCCTGTCGTGGCCCTGGATCGCGAGATCTACCAGGTTGGCGACCGCGAAGACCACCCAGGCCCACCACAGCACCACCGGTCCCGTGAGGCGGAAAACCTTCTTCGTGCCCTGCTGCGCTGATCCCTGCCGCGCTGACCCTCCGGCTGGCACATCGCCGGCTGGCATACTGCCCGCTGCCCCGCTGCCGGCTGCCCCGTCGCCTTGGCGGGCTGGCTCCTGCTGTGTAGACACCGCCGCTGAACTCCCGTGACTCGACCGGGGAGACGCCGCTCCGGCGGCGTCCACGACGCCCACTCTAGATGCCCGCCCGGCGTGGCTGAACCCGGCGGCTCTTCACGCCCTGGCGCCGCCGGGCAGCGGCTCTGCCGCGGCCGCGTCACCGCAGATCGCGGTGAGCGCGGTCGCCGCCATCAGCCGGACGCCCAGGCCGATGGCGCGCTCATCCACGTCGAAGGCGGGCTGGTGGATGTCGAAGTCGTCGTCCGATCCTGGCCTGCGGGTGCCGAGCCTGCAGAGGGAGCCGGGGACCGACTCGAGATACCAGGCAAAATCCTCCCCGCCCAGGCTCTGCGGGGCCGGCGTCGTCGCGTCAGGACCGAGCACCCGCTCGGCGGCCGCGTCGATCATCGCCGTGGAGACGGACTCGTTGACGGTGGGCGGCACGTTCCGCACGTAGGTCAGCTCCGCCAGCACGCCGTACGCGCTGGAAACGGATTCGAGCAGCGCCTTGAGCAGGTCCGGCGCCTGATGCCAGGCCTGGTCGTCAAGGCAGCGGACGGTTCCCTCCACCACGCCGTCATCCGGGATGGCGTTCGCTGCCGTGCCGGCGCTCACCCGGCCCCAGACCAGGCTGAGGCTGGACCGCGGGTCCACCCGCCGGGACAGCGCCGCCGGCAGCTCGGTAATGATCTTCCCTAGCGCGAACACCAGGTCGGCGGTGAGGTGCGGCCGCGCCGTGTGGCCGCCGGGCCCGGTGACCCGCACCGTGATCTTGTCGCATGCCGCGGTGATCGGGCCGCTCCTCGTGCCGATCTTGCCGACGTCAAGCCGCGGGTCGCAGTGCAGGGCAAAGATACGGTCGACGGAAGCGATACCGCCGGCCGCGAGCACGTCGAGCGCGCCGCCGGGTACCTCCTCGGCGGGCTGGAAGATCAGCCGGACCCGGCCGCCCAGCCGGCCGGCGGCCGCGCGGCGGGCCAGGAACAGGCCAGCCCCGAGCAGGATCGTCGTGTGCACGTCGTGCCCGCACGCGTGGCAGGCGTTCGGCACGGTAGAACGGTAAGGCACATTCTTCTCATCGCCGATCGGCAGCGCGTCGAGGTCGGCGCGCAGCGCCACCAGGGGGCCTTTAGCGGCCGGGTCCCCGATGTCCGCTACCAGCCCGGTGCCCTTGGGCAGGGTCACCGGCCGGAGCCCGGCCGCCGCCAGCCGGAGCGAGACGCGCCGCGTGGTCCGGTGCTCGTGGTAGCCGATCTCGGGATGGGCGTGCAGGTCGCGCCGGAAATCTATGAGCTCGCCCTGGTGGCCGGCGACAAACGCGTCGAGCTCTCCCTCGAGCTCACATTCCCGCATGCGCGGCCTCCCCGGGGGCGACGAAACGATCTTCGGCGAACTCGGTGACGAGCGCGTCCACGACATCGGCGAGCCCGCCACCGCTGGCGACGATGCCGCGCTGCCGCTCGTACGAAGCCCCGTGGTCAAGCACGTCGGAGACCACGTCAAGCTCGGACGCGCAGCCAAGCCGGTCAGCGACCGGCTGAAGCTCCCGCACCAGCTCGAAAAGCTCGTCCCGGAGCGGGGCGGTAGAGCCCGAGTCGTCGGTGATCACGATCGCGTCCAGGCCATACCTGGTGGCACGCCACTTGTTGTCGCTGACCACCCAGGCAGCCGGGCTCGGCAGCCGGTAGCCACGGTCGAGCTGGCTGTCGAAGAGCTGGACGAGGCACTGTGACAGCGCCGTCACCATGCCAATCTCGCGCATGGTCGGAACGCCATCGAACATACGGATCTCGACCGTGCCGAAATCCGGGTGCGGCCGGATATCCCACCACACCTCTTTGATGCTCCGGATGGTGCCGGCGCGAAGCAGCGTGTCCATGTACTCCTCGAACTCATTCCAGTCCGTCAGTGGCTGCGGCGGCCCCGAGGTGGGCAGCCCGCCGAAGATAACCGCCCGGCTCGAGGCGAGCCCCGTGTCCTGCCCGTTCCAGTACGGGCTCGACGCGGTCAGCGCAAGGAAGTGCGGCAGATATGCTGCGAGCGCATTGACGATGGGGATGGCCTTGCTCCCGTCACGGATACCCACATGTACATGGACGCCAAAGGTCTGGATCCTGCGGGCGAGCCACTGCAACTGCTCGACGAGTTCGGCATAACGCTGAATAGGCGCCATCTTTGCATCTCGCCAATCACTGACGGGATGCGTTCCGGCACAGGCCAGCATCGTACCGCGCCCGCCGGTGATGCGCTCAAGTTGCGCGATTGTCGCGGCAAGGTCCTCCTTAGCCTCGGAAACAGTGCTGCAGATCCCGGTGACCACCTCGATGGTCGACTGCATGAGTTCATGACGCAGCTTCGGATGCTCACCTGCCTCGCTCAGCCCCGGCAGCGCGGCCAGCACTTCCCTGGCATCCTGGCGCAGCATCTTGCTGCTGGCGTCGATGAGCTGCAGTTCCCACTCGACCCCGATAGTCGCGCCGCGAGAGGGGTTCCACCTGATGGCCACGGGCTAACCTCCATGCATCGTTGCTCCGCTGCGGCGCGGGGACTCAGGGACTTCGGGGGATCGGGGAGAGCTGCCAGAACGGCAGGAGCGCCAGCGCGTCAGCGGGCTGGCGGGCACGTCCGGGAAGGCAGGAGCCAGCGGCAGCCGGCCGTCCCGGGAATGCTGATCGTCGCGGGGCGGCTGTTCACGCCGGGCTCCGCCAGCGGCGATAACGGGCAATGGGCGCGCAGACGTGCATCGATAGCCGTCCGCATACATGGTCAACCGCCCTGTTCCGCCACGGCGTTCCTACCCAGCCGCACCGCGCCGACGCGCGCCGCGGGGGTTCCTCCCGCCGCCGGGCGTAATCAGTACGCGTCGGGCGGCTTGTACACGCCCCATACGTCACGGAGCGCATCACAGACCTCGCCGACGGTGGCGCGCGCCCGCAGCGCCTCGCGGAGCGGATAGAGCAGGTTGGGTGCCTCGCCGGCGGCACGCCTGAGGTCATCGATCCGGCGCGTGAACTCCGCGCCGTCGCGGTCAGCCCGCAGCTTCGCCAGGCGCTCGCACTGCTGCTGCTCGATAGCCGGATCAAGGCGCAGCGGCTGGTAGGCCTCATCGCCGGAGTGGGTGAACCGGTTGACCCCGACGATCACCCGCTCCCCGGCGTCGATCTGGCGCGCGATGCGGTATGCCGACCGCTCGATCTCGGCCTTCTGGAAACCGCGCTCGATCGCGGCGACGGCGCCGCCGAGATCCGCTACCCGCGCCAGCAGCTCACCTGCTGCCTCCTCGATGTCGTCAGTCATCGACTCCACGGCATACGACCCGGCGAACGGATCAACGGTCGAGGTCAGATCGGTCTCGTAGGCGAGCACCTGCTGGGTCCGCAGGGCCAGCCGCGCGGCCTTCTCGGTCGGCAGCGCGATCGCCTCGTCGTAGGAATTCGTGTGCAGCGACTGGGTACCGCCGAGCACCGCGGCCAGCGCCTGCACGGTTACCCGCGCCATATTCACCTCAGGCTGCTGTGCCGTCAGCTGCACGCCGGCCGTCTGGGTGTGGAAGCGCAGCATCAGCGACCGGGGATTGGCGGCGCCGAATTCATCCCGCATGATCCTGGCCCACATCCGGCGTGCCGCGCGGAACTTCGCGACCTCTTCCAGCAGCGTCGTCCGCGCCACGAAGAAGAACGACAGCCGCGGCCCGAACTCGTCGACCGGCAGGCCGGACGCAATGGCCGCGCGCACATACTCCCGGGCGTTCGCCAGCGTGAAAGCGATCTCCTGCACCGCGGTGGCGCCCGCCTCTGCCATGTGATAGCCGGAGATCGAGATCGTATTCCACCGCGGGATCTCGGCCTGGCAGTACGCAAAGGTGTCGGCGACCAGCCGGAGGGACGGCTGCGGCGGATAGATGTAGGTACCGCGGGCGATGTACTCCTTCAGGATGTCGTTCTGAATCGTGCCGTTCAGCCGGTCCGAGCCGATACCCTGCTCATCTGCCGCCAGCTGGTAGAGCAGGAGCAGAACGGCTGCCGGGGCGTTGATCGTCATCGAGACCGAGACCGAGTCCAGCGGAATCCCGCGCAGCAGGCTGCGCATGTCGTCGATGGAATCGATGGCTACGCCGACCTTTCCGACTTCGCCGCGCGCGGCCAGCGCATCGGAGTCGTAGCCCATCTGGGTTGGCAGGTCGAAGGCGACGGACAGGCCGGTACTGCCGGCCTCGATCAGCTGGTGGTAGCGGCGGTTCGACTCCTCGGCGGTCGAGAACCCGGAATACTGCCGCATCGTCCACGGCCTGGCGGTGTACATGGCCGGGTAAATCCCGCGGGTGTAGGGGTATTCCCCTGGCTCGCCGAGTTGGGCCGCCGGATCGAAATCCGCCGGCTGCCCTGGACGGTAGACCGGTTCAACCGGCAGCCCGGATTCCGTCTCGCGCGTCATGTTCCCAGAGTACGACCCGGCCCTCTCGGCCCGTCTCGGCAGTCAGGACGCAGGGCCGGCCGTCACTGAGAACTGCTGGGTGTCCGGCACTTGGCCGCCCGAGGCGTTCTCCGCAGCCAGGTACAGCTGGTTCGCCAGGTGCTTCGGGCCATTGTCGACGGTCAGCACCAGCGGGTGGCTGAATGCGGTGTCGCCGCCGTTGATCCAGGGCACGGAGTCCGACTGCTGCGCGGTGGGGCAGTTCTGGTGCGTGTCGGTGTAGGTGATGACCAGATGATCACCGCCCTGCGCGCTCCCCGCCGCCAGGATCGTCACCTCGTTCCCCGGGCCGACGGTGTAGTCGGCGTTCAGGACCAGGTCACTTCCCTGCGTGGTGTCATCCACGATCACCGAGTCCGCATTGACCAGGCCGGAGTCAGTCACGGTCAGCGGGATGACCTGGTCGCTGCTGAGCGGGCTATCGGTGCGCGGGCCGACAGCCGGTCCGGCCGGCACGATACCGGCGGGCAGCGTGGCAGTGGTGCTGTCACTGATGGTGACCGGGCCGCAGAGGTTCCGGACATCGCCGATCCACAGCGTCCGCGCGCTGGCACCGCACCGCTCCAGCCGCACCTTGGCTCCCTGGATCGCCTCGCGGACCCCGGCGCAGTAGCCGGACTCGTTGCTGTCAGGGGCGAAGTTCGCCTCGAAAACCGGGAGGAACCGGTAGTGCAGGCACTGATAGGAGATTGGCGAGAAGAGGTCGTCCTTCGCCGTCCCGCAGAACTGCCTGACGAAACCGTCGGCGCTGAACACGAAGTCCTCGTTGGTACGGGCGTTTCCGCCCCTGCGGAGGTTGACCTTGCGGCCCTGATCGGTGCCGGCGACGCCGCCGACGCGGGATGCGTTCTGGATGAAGCCGGGCCCGAGCAGGTTGCTGGACAGGTCCAGGCACAGGCCGCCGCAGACGATCGTCGCGTTCGACCGGCCCTGCGGCAGGCTCCCCGCGTTCGACCGGCCGTGCGGCGCGCTCCCCGCGTTCGACCGATCGTGCGGCACGCTCGCCCGGGCGGCCGTTGCGCCGGCCGGGCTGAGGAGCATCCCGGCCGCGACCGCTACGGCCGCGGCTGCTACGGCCGCGACCTTGATGGATCGAAGCACTGGTGATTCCTTCCCGCTGGATGGCGGCCGGGTCGTGCCCGGTAACCAGGTACGCCGAGGAGAACTGCCCAGGCGCCCCCGTGCGCTTTCGGCTCGGGGCGGCTAGGCCAACTGCCGCGCCAAGTAGACGCCTGCCGCCGGGTCAGCGTGTACCCCATTTGGTCACGGCCGAATAACAATACAACTCAGCGTAGTGGTTTGATCGCATCAGGTCATCGTCGTTGCACTCCCGAGGCGGCATCGGCGGCAAGATCGGCTGGACAGACCGGGCCAGGGCCACCTACATCGGGATGGCCAGGCGGCATGGCGTGACGCTCATCGTGACGATCCTGCATGCCAGGCCGCGACCGAGATCACCTCCGGTGAGCGCCTGCTGAACTGGGGCTTTGCCATGAAAGGCAAGGTACGCCCGGTCGGCACGCTCGTGCCGCCGCTACCCGGCGGGCCACCAGGGCAGTGAATCCGTGCCCAGGCGGGCCAACTGGCGGCCCGGCCCGGCCGAATTGCACCGGGCCAGCCGAATAAGCCCAGTCGGCCAGCCAGCGGCGCCAGCCCACGCGGCCAGCCGGGCGGGCTAGCCGGGCGGGCTAGCCGGGCGGGCTAGCCGGGCGGGCTAGCCGGGCGGGCTAGCCGGGCGGGCTAGCCGGGCGGCAGGAAGCCGATCCGGTTCCTGACGGTGTCCATCGTCTGGCTCGCGATCTCGCGTGCCCTGGCAGCCCCCACCGCGAGCAGCCGGTCAAGCTGGGCCTCGTCGGCCAGCATCTTCTCGGTTCGTTCCCTGATCGGCGCCAGGGCGTCGACGACGACCTCGGCCAGGTCCTTCTTGAAGGTCCCGTAGCCGGCACCCGCGTACCTGGCCTCCAGGTCTGCCACGCTCTCGCCGGACAGCGCCGAGTAGATCCTCAGCAGGTTCGTCACGCCCGGCTTGGCCTGCTCATCGGCGCGGATCTCGCCGTCGGCGTCGGTCACCGCCCTGGAGATCTTCCGGCGGATCGCGGCCGGCTCGTCCAGCAAGTCCACGATGCCCTGCGGCGCAGACGACGACTTGCTCATCTTCGCGGTCGGCTCGGTCAGGTCCGTGATCTTCGCGACGTCCGTGAGGATGTACGGGCCGGGAACCACGAACGTGGCGCCGAACCGGTGGTTGAACCGCTGGGCCAGGTCCCTGGTGAGCTCAAGGTGCTGGCGCTGGTCCTCGCCCACCGGCACCTGATCGGTCGCATACAGCAGGATGTCCGCCGCCTGCAGGACGGGATAGGTGAACAGCCCGACGCTGGCCTGGTCTGAGCCGGCCCGCGCCGCCTTGTCCTTGAACTGGATCATCCTGCTGGCCTCGCCGAACCCGGTGATGCAGCCAAGTACCCAGGCGAGCTCCGCGTGCTCGGGAACGTGACTTTGCACGAACACGATGCACCGCTGCGGATCGAGCCCGGCCCCGAGGAGCTGGGCGGCAGCCACCCTGGTCCGCTGCCGCAGCAGGGCCGGGTCATGCGGCAGGGTGATCGCGTGCAGGTCCACCACGCAGTACACGGCGTCGTGGGTCTCCTGCAGGGTCACCCACTGGCGCAGGGCACCCAGGTAGTTGCCAAGGTGAAAGGAATCCGCGGTGGGCTGGATGCCGGAGAAAACGCGTGGTCGGGCCATTTCAGAAGTCTAGTTGCGGGCAGCCGGCGGCCCGACGCGATCGAGCCCTATCCGGATTCGGCCGCCCGTTGCCGGCCGAATCCGCCGGAATCGATCAGGTCCATCGCCGGTCCCGGCCTGGCCGCGGCCGGTCTATCTCGGCTGCAAGCCCAGCCCAGCCCAGCCCGGCCCGGGCCGCAGGCCGATCTATCCCCCGGCTGCAAGCCCAGCCCGGGCCGCCGGCCGAACCGGGTCAGCGTCGCTGTGCGCTCGGCGTCACGACGACCTCGACCCGCTGGAATTCCTTGAGGTCGGAGTAACCGGACGTCGCCATGGTCCGCCGCAGGGCACCCATCAGGTTCATCGAGCCGTCGGCGATGGTTGACGGGCCGTGCAGGATCTGCTCGATGGTCCCGACCGTGCCGACTTGAAGCCTGGTGCCACGCGGTAGCTCCGGGTGGTGCGCCTCGCTCCCCCAGTGATAGCCATTCCCGGGTGCCTGCGAGGCACGGGCGAACGGCGAGCCGACCATCACAGCGTCCGCGCCAAGCGCAAGTGCCTTGGCGATGTCACCACTGCGGGTCATGCCGCCGTCGGCGATAACGTGCGCATACCGGCCGCCGGACTCGTCCAGGTAGTCGCGGCGGGCTGCGGCGACATCGGCGATCGCCGTGGCCATCGGCACTGCCACGCCGAGTACGGCCGCCGTGGTGTGGCCGGAGCCGCCGCCGAAGCCGGTCAGGACCCCTGCCGCCCCGCTACGCATCAAGTGCAGCGCCGCCGTGTAAGTCGCGCATCCGCCGACGATGACCGGCACGTCGAGCTCGTAAATAAACTGCTTGAGATTCAGCGGCTCAGACTGGCCGGACACGTGCTCGGCGGACACTGTGGTCCCGCGGATGACGAAGATGTCGGCGCCTGCGTCGATGACCGCCTTGTAGTACCTGACGGTCCGCTGCGGCGATAGCCGCGCGGCGGCCGTGACCCCGGCCGCCCGGACTTCCTCAATCCTGCGCCCGATCAGGTCTTCCTTGATGGGCTCGGCGTAAATCTCCTGAAGCCTGCGGGTGGCCGCCTCGTCGTCCAGTTCAGCGGCCTCGGCGAGCAGCGGCTCCGGGTCGGCGTACCGGGTCCAGAGCCCTTCAAGGTCGAGCACGGCGAGGCCGCCCAGCTTGCCGACTTCTATCGCGGTGGCCGGCGACACGACGCTGTCCATCGGCGCGACGACGAGCGGGAGCTCGAACCGGTAGGCGTCGATCTGCCAGGCAATCGACACCTCTTCCGGGTCCCTGGTGCGACGGGAAGGCACGATGCCGATCTCGTCCAGGGCATAAGCCCGGCGGCCGCTCTTGCCCCGGCCGATCTCCACCTGAGTCACGTCTGCCGTCTCCCGCCGTCTCTCCGGCCTGCAACAGGCCGGTCAGGTCCGTCGTCCGCCGTAGTTCGGCGCCTCCGCGGTCATCTGGATATCGTGCGGATGGCTCTCCGCCAGGCCAGCGCCGGTGATCTGGGTGAATCTCGCTTCCTGCAGCTCGGCGATGGTTCGCGCGCCGCAATAGCCCATCGCGGCTCGCAGGCCGCCGATCAGCTGGCCGGCCACCGCGGCCAGCGGGCCCCGGTAAGGTACCTGTCCTTCGACGCCCTGCGGCACCAGCTTGTCCTCGCTCAGCACATCGTCCTGGAAGTAGCGGTCCTTGGAATACGACCCACCGCGCTCGAGGTTCCGCAGTGCCCCCATGGACCCCATGCCCCGGTAAAGCTTGTACTGCTTACCCTGGATGAACACCAGCTCGCCCGGGCTCTCCGCGCAGCCGGCCAGCAGGCCGCCGAGCATGACCGTGTCGGCGCCGGCCGCGATGGCCTTGGCGATGTCACCGGAATACTGCATGCCACCGTCGGCGATGACCGGCACATTCGCTGCCCTGGCTGCCTTGGCTGCCTCGTAGATCGCCGTGACCTGCGGCACTCCGACACCGGCCACCACCCTAGTCGTGCAAATCGAGCCGGGTCCGACGCCGACCTTCACCGCATCGGCACCCGCGTCGATCAGCGCCTGCGCTCCGGCCCGGGTGGCCACGTTCCCGCCGATCACGTCGACCGAGACGTTGGCCTTGAGCCTGGCGATCATCTCCAGCACCGCCTGGGCATGGCCGTGTGCCGTGTCGACCACCAGGAAGTCGGCGCCGACATCCGTCAGCGCCTGCGCCCGGCGCTTGGCATCCTCGCCGACGCCGACCGCCGCGCCGACCACCAGCCGCCCGGCGGCGTCCTTGGTGGCATTCGGGAACTTCTCGCTCTTGGTGAAGTCCTTCACGGTGATGAGCCCGCGCAGCCGTCCCGCGTCGTCGATCAGCGGCAGCTTCTCGATCTTGTTCCGCCCGAGCAGCCGCAGCGCCTCGTCCCGGCCGACCCCGACCGGTGCGGTGACGAGCGGCATCGGAGTCATGATCTCAGTGACCCGGCGCCCGTGACCTGCCTCGAAGCGGATATCCCTGTTGGTGACGATGCCAAGGAGCACCCCGTCGGCCGCCGTCACCGGCACGCCCGAGATGCGGTAGCGGGCGCAGAGCCGCTCGACGTCTGCCACGGTGGCGTCCGGGCCGCAAGTCACCGGGTTGGTGATCATGCCGGCCTCCGACCGCTTCACCATGTCGGCCTGCTGTGCCTGGTCCTCGATGGACAGGTTGCGATGCAGCACGCCAGCACCGCCCTCGCGCGCCAATGCCACCGCCATCCGCGCCTCGGTGACGGTATCCATCGCCGAGGAAACGAGCGGCACGCTGAGGGTTACCTTGCGGCTGAGCCTGGCGGTAACGTCCGCCTCACTCGGCACGATCGCCGAGTGCGCGGGCAGCAGCAGCACGTCGTCAAAGGTCAGGGCAGGCGGGGCGAACTTAACGGCGTCAGTCAGGTCAGATTCTGCGGGCTGGCTGCGAGACATGCTTCATCCTAGTGAAAGCATCGCGGTGCTGGCGCGTTCAGGCCCATCGGCCGCCTGCAGTTAGCTGATTCATCCCGCCGCGGCACCCGGCGATCAGCCGATTCCCCATCCCAGCCGCGCTGTGGGCCAGCCGATCTGCCCCTCCCCGCGACGCCGCGGGCCAGCCGATCCGCCCCTGCCCCGCCCCGCCGCGGGCCAGCCGATCCGGCCCCTCCCGCGACACCGCGGGCCAGCCGATCCGCCCCTGCCCGCACCGCCCTGGAGTCAGGCGGTCCACTCCTCGCGTGCTATCGCCCGGAGCCGGGCAAGCGCGCGGTGCTGGGCGACCCGGACGGCTCCTGCCGACATCCCGAGGTGGTTGCCGGTCTCCTCGGCGGAAAGGCCGGCCAGGACCCGCAGCACTAGCAACTCGCGCTGCTGGACAGGGAGCTTCGTCAGCAGCGCCAGCGCGCGCTTGGCCTCGATGTAGCCCACCACCGTCTCCTCCGGCCCCGGCCGGTTGTCCGGCCCGTCCGGCAGGTCCTCGGTCGGGATAGCCAGCCTGCCTGCGCTCCGCACGGCATCAGCAACCTTGTGCGATGCGATGCCGTATACGAAGGACGCGAACGGCCTTCCCATGTCCTGGTAGCGCGGAAGCGCGGAAAGGACCGCAATGCAGACCTCTTGCGCGACATCATCAGCTACGTGATAGTGACCGGCGATCCGGCCGAGGCGGGCCCGGCAGTATCTGACCACCATGGGCCGGATTTGCTGCAGTAGGGATTCGATGGCGGCAGGCTCGCCGCTCGCTGCCAGTGCGGTCAGGTCGCGAAGACCGCCCCGGCCACCCCCGCCTAGCTGCGATCCGAGACGTTCCCCGTCGGCCACTGGCCGGACTATACATGCCTCTATCACGAAGGAGTGATGCCCAGTTAACGGCGCGAGTCTCATCTCAGCGGCAACAGAAAGGTCACATTGATGTGGCACGTCGATATGCCGCACGATCAATGACAATACATAATCAGGTAACTATTTTGCGTATTGAAGTTACTTAGGTGGCTTCCCGCTTATTCCAGTGACGTGCCATTGAAAGCGCTGATCGGATGATAGGGGGCGCTCAGAGGCCGTAATGGCCGGATTGGTCATACAAGACCCGCAACCGCCAGCACATCGGAGCTGGTCTGGTACCCCGTCACGCTGCGCCCAGATGAGTAGTCGTGTGAGGGTGCTAGCGCAGGTGCTAGTGCTGCCGGCCGGGTCGCCGGCCGGCTGGTGCTGGTGCTGGCGGCCGAGTCGCCGGCCGGCTGGCGCAGGGGACGCATCGACGCCATTTTGGCGGACTTTCCGGCAAGGTTGGCGGATTTCCCGGTTTGGCTGACTCTGCCGGTAAGGTTTGGCTGACTCTGCCGGTAAATGCGCCCCAAGTCGGCCGCGAATTGCCGGGGGCTGGGGCCAGGCCAGATAGTGGTTAAGATCCGTCCGGCGGAAACCGGCTATACCTGAACCGCTAATTTGATCTTGAGACTGCTGCGACCAATGTGACGTACGGGGCCGTGCGCCGGCACGATTCGGGCCGTACGGGGCAGGCGTGTCCGGGGCCAGGGCCAGGCGCATCGAAGATTCGGGCTGACCCACCCGCGCCCGCATCCGAGGGCCGGCTTGTCCGAAGGGCCGGCTTGTCCGAAGGGGCCGGCTTGTCCGAGGGCCGGCTTGTCCGAGGGGTGGGTCGGCTTATCGGGCCGTCCGGGCCTAGCAGTGTCCATAACCCGGGCGCACGCCCGGCTTGTCCTTGGCCCGGCCTGTCGTTGCCTGGATCCTTTGCCCGGGTGGCTTGTCCGTACTGCATATGTGTGCTGGCCGGGCTCAGGCGCAAACGCAGATGTCCCGCTACCGCGCCAGCGGCGCGGTAGCGGGACATCTGTAACGACTTGCCTGGTTCGGGCTGCCGCCGCTAAGGAAGGTTAGTGGCTGTGGCCATGTCCCTGGGCGCCCGCGGCTGCAGTCTCCTTCTCCGGCTTGTCCGCCACCAGCACCTCGGTGGTCAACAGCATTCCGGCGATGGAGGCAGCGTTCAGGACCGCCGACCGGGTCACCTTGACGGGATCGATGACGCCCTCGGCAACCAGGTCGCCGTACTCGCCAGTGGCTGCGTTGAAGCCATGGCCCGGCTTGAGCCCGGCGACCGTGGCGATCACGACGCCGCCCTCGGCTCCGGCGTTCTCGGCGATCCACCGGCACGGCGCCGACAGCGCGCGGCGAACGACCTGGACGCCGACAGCCTCGTCCCCGGTCATGCCCAGGTCACCGAGATCGGCGGCCAGCTGCACGAGCGCGCTGCCGCCACCGGGAATAATGCCCTCCTCGATGGCGGCGCGAGTCGCCGAGATCGCATCCTCGAGCCGGTGCTTCTTCTCCTTCAGCTCGACCTCGGTGGCCGCGCCAACCCGCAGGACTGATACGCCGCCCGAGAGCTTGGCCAGGCGCTCCTGGAGCTTCTCCGAGTCCCAGTCCGAGTCCGTGGCCTCGATCTCGGCGCGGATCTGCCGGATCCGGTCATCGATCGCTGACTGATCTCCCGCTCCGTTGATGATCGTGGTCGAGTCCTTGTCCACCACGATCCTGCGGGCCTGGCCGAGCGTTTCGAGGCCGACTAGCTCAAGCTTGAGCCCGACTTCCTCGCTGACAACCTCGCCACCGGTCAGCACCGCCATGTCGGCGAGCATGGCCTTCCTGCGGTCGCCGAATCCGGGCGCCTTTACCGCGGCCACCGGAAGGAGCCCGCGGATCTTGTTCACGACCAGTGTCGACAGTGCTTCGCCGTCGACGTCCTCGGCCACCACGAGCAGCGGCTTCTTGGTCTGAGCGACCTGCTCGAGCAGTGGCAGGAAGTCCGCCATTGACGAGATCTTGCCGGCGTGCAGCAGGACATATGCATCTTCGAGGACCGCCTCCATCCGCTCCTGGTCGGTGATGAAGTACGGCGAGATGTAGCCCTTGTCGAACTGCATGCCCTCGGTGAACTCAAGCTCGAGGCCCATCGTCGGCGCTTCCTCGACGGTGATGACGCCGTCCTTGCCGACCTTGCTGAACGCCTCGGCGATGATCTCGCCGATCCTGCTGTCCTGTGCGGACACGGTAGCGACGTGCGCGATCTCGTCCTGCTCCTCGACCTCGCGCGCTGACTCGAGCAGGCTCTCTGACACGGCGCTTGCCGCGGCGTCGATACCACGCCTCATCGCCATCGGGTTGGCCCCGGCGGTGACAGAACGCAGGCCCTCGCGGACCATCGCCTGTGCCAGCACGGTCGCCGTGGTGGTTCCGTCACCCGCGACGTCGTTGGTCTTGGTTGCGACCTCCTTGGCCAGCTGAGCGCCAAGGTTCTCGTTCGGGTCCTCCAGCTCCACCTCACGGGCGACAGTCACGCCATCATTGGTGATGGTCGGCGCGCCCCACTTCTTGTCGATAACCACGTTGCGGCCCTTGGGGCCCAGCGTCACCTTGACAGCGTCCGCAAGGTGGTTCACGCCACGCTCTAGCGCGCGGCGCGCATCTTCGTCGAACACCAAGCTCTTGGACATGAGTACCTCAGACTACGGTTTAGGCGAATTTTCTGATTTAGGTAAAGGGGGCGGACGGCAAGCGCCGGGAGCCTCGCAGCCAAGCGGTGAATCCGCCTGGCGATAGTTCCGGCGCTCCCCATAGCGACGCCCCGGACAGGCCCGCCGGCCCGCAGAGATAACTCCGCGGGACCGCGAGCCGATCCGGGGCGGCGGGCACGCGAACGCGCCCGGCGCGGGCGAGCCCGCGCCGCATGATCCGCTCGCTACTTTTCGATGACTGCGAGCACATCACGGGCGGAGAGCACTAGGTACTCCTCGCCGCTGTACTTGACTTCGGTGCCGCCGTACTTGCTGTACAGCACGATGTCACCGACCTTCACGTCCATCGGGACGCGCTTAGCGCCTGCGTCGTCGAACCTGCCCGGGCCTACCGAGATGACTTCGCCCTCTTGGGGCTTCTCCTTGGCGGTGTCCGGGATGACCAGGCCGGATGCGGTGGTCTGCTCAGCTTCGAGCGGGCGCACCACGATTCGGTCTTCGAGTGGCTTGAGAACAACCTTGGTGGCGGTCGTCACGATCTGACCTCCCCCTCCGGAAAGGGCTAGCTGAGAATTATTAGAGAGGGCGACCTTGGCGGCCTGTCGTCGCGGGTGCCAGACCAGCCGGTCGCATTAGCACTCTATCCTATCGAGTGCCAGCTCCGAACATTAGCGTCGCGGCGCGCGCTCGTCAAACGCCCGCTCCGGATCGCGCAGGATTACGCTGCGGGAACCGCCAGGTGGCACCGGGTTCAGACGTCGGCCCTGGGACGCGCGGGAGGCGTGGTGAGCATCGACGAAGTACTCGCGCGGATGACGGCCTTGCTTGATGAACTAGCCCAGGCCGGGGATGCCCGGGCTGCCTTCCATGCTACCTACCTGAGGACCACCCGCGCCGTCGCGGACGCGCTGCGGGCCGGGGCCTTCCTTGACGCCGACTGGGTGGAGCGCTGGGACGCGGCATTCGCCGGGCTGTACCTCGATGCGCTAGACGCGGCACGGCGCGGTGAGCCGGTGCCGCGGCCTTGGTCAGTCGCCTTCGCGGCAGCGGCCGGAGAGCGGAGCCTGCCTGCCCTGCGGCATGTGCTGCTCGGGATGAACGCGCATATCAACTACGACCTGCCGCAAGCCCTGCTGGCGGTGATCGGCGACGCCGAATTTGACGATCCTGGACTGCTCGCCCGCAGGGAGGCCGATCACCGCAGGATCGACGAAGTGCTCACCGCCAGAGTGCGAGCCGAGGACAACGAACTACGTGCGCTTGCGTCCGCCCGGTCGTGGCGAGACAACGCCATGCAGCCGCTGAACCGCGCGGCTACCCGGCGGTTCCTGCGTGAGTCGCGCGCCAAGGTATGGGCCAACGCGGCAACCCTGAACCGCAGCCGCAGGCAGGGCGAGGCGGCCTATGCTGGCCGGCTCGCGCAGCTCGAGGAACTCAGTGCCGCGCGGGTCGCCGACCTGATGCGGTCAGGCCCTGTGCTGCTCCGGCTGGCGACGCGTGGTTTCGGCATCCGCCTCCCAGGGCCGTGACCCGCCCGGTTAAGGCACGGTGATGCTGGTTACCGGCAGCGCGGAGTCGGCGGCGAAGTCGAGTTGCGATGGCGGCACATCCCGGGCTAGCAGCTCGGCACCCAGCGCGGCCACCATCGCGCCGTTGTCGGTGCAAAGGCCCGGCCTTGGCACCCTGAGCCGAAGGCCGGCCGCTGTGCAGCGTTCCTCGGCAAGCGCCCGCAGCCGTGAATTGGCCGCAACCCCGCCGCCGATCACCAGATGGCCGACGCCGTGCGCCCGGCAGGCGTCCACCGCCTTGCGCGTCAGCACATCGGCGACGGCTTCCTGGAACGACGCGGCGACATCAGGCACGGACACGGCGATCCCCGCCTGCCGCCTGGCCTCCACCCATCGGGCCACCGATGTCTTGAGGCCGGAGAAGGAAAAGTCGAAGGTCTGATCCCGGTACTTCCCGCGCGGGAAGGCCGCGGCCGCCGGATTGCCGCTGCGCGCCGCCGCGTCGATCGGAGGGCCACCGGGGAAAGGCAGCCCGAGCAGCCGGGCGACCTTGTCAAATGCCTCGCCCGCGGCGTCGTCGATGGTCGCCCCGAGCGGCACTACCGCGGTAGCAAGGTCGGGCACGAGCAGCAGTGAGGAGTGCCCGCCGGAGACGAGCAGTGCGATGACCGGAGCCGGCAGCGGACCATGTTCCAGCTGGTCCACGGCGATGTGCGCGGCGAGATGATTAACGCCGTAGAGCGGCTTGCCCAGGGCGAGGGCGTAGGCCTTCGCCGCGCAGACCCCCACGAGGAGTGCCCCGGACAGCCCAGGGCCGGCGGTCACGGCGATCGCGTCCACGTCGGCCAGCCGGGCGCCAGCCGTAGCCAGCGCGCGGTCTACAGCGGGCACCATCGCCTCCAGGTGTGCCCGGCTTGCCACCTCGGGCACCACGCCGCCGAACCGGGCGTGCTCGGCCACGCTGGAGGCCACCGCGTCGGCGAGCAGCCGCCGGCCGCGGACCAGGCCGGCACCTGTCTCGTCACATGACGTCTCGATGCCAAGGACCAGCGGAGCGTTCACTCCCGGCTGCCTTCGCGAGGCCGGCTGCCAGCCTGCGGGCCGGGCGGACCGACGAGGCCAGCCGGGCCGACGGGACCAGCCGGGCCGAGGGGTGCCCCCTGGGGGCCAGCCGGGCCGACGAGGCCAGCCGGGCCGAGGGGTGCCCCCTGGGGGCCAGCCGGGCCGACGAGGCCAGCCTGCGGGCCAACCGGGCCGGCCGGGCCAACCGGGCCGAGGGGGCCGCCCTGCGGGCCAGCCGGGTCAGCCAGGCCTGCCGGGTCAGGTCCTAGCTCCCTTCGCATCACCAGGGCATCGATGCCGGACGGCTGGTAGTAGCCCCGACGGACTCCGATTTGCACGAAGCCGTACCGGCGGTAGAGCTGCTGTGCCCTTGCGTTATCGGTGCGGACCTCCAGGAAGACCTCGGCACAGCCCCGCCGCGCCGCCTCCGCGAGCAGCGCCTCCAGCAGGGCAGATCCGATGCCCTGGCCCCATCGGTCACCGGCCACCGCGAGCGTCAGCACGTCGCCCTGTGAGCCAGCCGCGAGAAGACCCGCATAACCGGTGATCACCCCGTTGTCATCGGCTACCAGGTAATGCCGGCTGTCCGGCTGCTGGGCCAGTTCTCCTCGGAGCATCGCCCTCGACCAGGCCTCCGCACCGAACAGTTCACGGTCGAGCTCGACTACGGCACTCAGATCAGCCGACGTCATCGGCCGCAGCGTCTCGCTGATCACGGCGTCACCCGCTTAAGCGGGCCGGGGATCCGCGCGTCGGGCCTGCGCAGGTACAACGGCTCAGCCGCGAGCGCAGGCGCACCGCGCGATATCCGTTCTGCTGTCAGATCGGCCAGCCAGGCTGCCGAGGGGTAGCGCGGCTCGATCGGCGCACCCAGTTCGGCGGGGTAAAGCCGCGCTCCTTCGCCGGCCACCGGGCAGCAGGCATCAAGCTCGCCGGGCGCACTCACCCCGGGCCCGCTGATGCGCTGTGCCGTGGCGGTGTAGCGGGCCCAGTAGACCTCCTTGCGCCGCGCGTCGGTGGCCACGATGAAGTCGCCGCCGGCCGTGTCACCGGCCCCAGTGCCGGCCAAGCCGCTCGCTGCCGCCCGCGCGATCACGTCCAGCGTGCAGGCGCCGTGCACGGGCACGCCAAGCGCGCTGGCGAGCACCCGTGCGGTCACCAGGCCCACGCGCAGGCCGGTGTACGGTCCCGGCCCCACTCCGACCGCGATGCCGGTCAGGTCACCCGCGACGGCACTGGCGGCGGCCAGCACCCGCTGAATCGAGGCGGCCAGCAGCTCACCGTGCCGGCGTGCATCGACCGCGGACTCCTCGGCGAGTACGCGCGCCCCGTCGTGGAGCGCGACAGTCACCGCCGGGGTCGCGGTGTCGAAGGCCAGTAGCAGCACGGTTGACCAGCGTAGGTCACGAGACGGGCGGGCGGCGGCCGGGCAGCTCGCGCATGACTCAGCTCAGCCCCGCGAGGACTTCGCGCGCCGCCGCGACCGTGCCCGCCTTCAGCTGCCCGACGGAAACCGGGCCGTAACCGCCGCGGCGGCCCGGGTGATCGAGGCCCTGCAACTCGACGGTGACGAGCGCGTTATGGTCACGCACCACCAGCGTGACCAGATCCGTGGTGTCCCCGCCGGCCCTGATCACCTGCAGGGCGCTGAACGCGCTATTGCCGAGCCCTCGCACCTGGGTAACGGTTGCCTTCGGGAAATGCGTGGCCTTGGGCGGGCTGGCCAGCCCCTGCAGCGTCGCGCCGTAGCTATCGATGGCGCTGAACGTAGCGCTGCCATTGCCGGTGGCCAGCAGGCTCGGCGCGTACGCCTGGGCGGTCACCTCTAGCACCCGGTACAGCGGCCTGGCGTCCAGCGTCCAGCTGCACTGGCTCTCCGTGCGGCTGCTGCCCAGCGCAGAGACCGCCCTGGCCCGGGTGCCCGGCAGGTACTGGTTCAGTGTCGCGGCAGACACCACCCGGCAGGCATTCGGCACCGACCGGAAGTCCCCGGGCTGATAGGTGGTGACGAAATCGCTATGCCGCGGGGCGGCTGCCTTGGGGCCGAAGATGAGCAACGCCCCGATGGCAATGACCACCACGGCGATCGCGATGCCGCCCCAGGTGAGGATCTTGCGCCGCGCTTTCCTCGCCCGCGTGGCGATCGCCCGCCTGGTACGCGGCTCGTTAGGTGGCCAGCCCTCGTCGGCCGCATCCGCGTCCGGCTGCTGCTGCTCCGGGTACCGCGGCAGGGGCGACTCACGGCCCTTACCGGGCGGCCGGCGCGGGGAGATACTGAGGCCCGCCCATGGCGGCAGGTCCTCGTCCAGGTCCTCGTTCAGGTCCTGGTCGGGGCCACCATAGTCGGCCGCATGGCGGCGCCGCGGGGCTGGCTCTTCAGGCCAGCCGGGCGCGGGCAGCCGGGCAGGGCGGGGCGGGGGCCCTTGCTGAGCCACGGCGCGCCTCCGGGAAGGGCATCGGACCGTGCGAGATCACGGCAAGTTTGACGGGCGACGACCGCAGTTTAGTGGTGCGAACGGTGCGCGGGTCAGACAGATCGGAACTATGGCAGGCGGTCGCGGTAAGGCCGCTGCATATGGCCAGCTCCATCTGGCAGCTTTCGGCGCCGGCGCTGGCACTGGCACTGGCGCTGCAGGCCCGATTGTCGGCCACGGCCAGTCAGCGGGCCTATTCGCTGACGGGGACTCCGAGTAGGCCGGCCCGCACGGACTCGGCGGCTACGGCCCAGCGCTCGCCCCGGCCGGTGAGGAGCACGATCCTTGGCTCGTCGCCCGGATCTGACTCGTCGCCGGTGCCCCGTTCACCGGCCGAGCCTGGCCCGCTGCCCGACCCTGGCCCGCCGGTCGCAACCTGCCCCGTGCCCTGACCGGGCGCGGGCATGACGATCGTGACATCCAGCCAGCTCGCGGCGAGTCCTTCGACTAGGCCCCCGCCCCATTCCACCACGGTGACCGACCGCTCCAGGTCGGCATCCAGGTCCAGGTCATCCACCTCTGCCGGGCTGCTGAGCCGGTAGGCGTCGACATGCACCAGGGCCGGGCCGCCGCCCAGCGCCGGGTGGACGCGGGCGATCACGAACGTGGGCGAGGTCACCGGGCCGCGGACGTCAAGGCCCTCGCCGATTCCCCGGACCAAGGTGGTCTTGCCCGCGCCAAGCTGGCCATTGAGCACGATGAGATCCCCGGCACGCAGCATCGGCGCCAGCCGCCTGCCCAGGGCGCGCATACGGGACGCGGTCGGTACGCGGAGTTCCGCCCGCAGGCACGGCGCCGACTCGCCGGGCCTGGTCAATGGCTGGCCTGCCGGCGGGGTGACCGGCCGTTCGCTGCGCCGCCGGCCAGCGCCCGCGCGACCAGGCCGGTGATCGCCTCGTTGACCTCCGCGGGCCGCTCGAGAATGACCACGTGGCCGGCGCCGGGGAGCCGGGTGAACTCCGCCCCTGGAATTTCCCCGGCGAGCCACTCCGTCAGCGCGATAGGGACAAGGCGATCCCGGTCCCCGGCCAGCACCACGACAGGCACGCGGCCGAGCACGCCAAGTGCGGCCCGCTTGTCATGCCCGACCAAGGCCAGGTAGAACTCGGCGACTACGTCGACGGGCGTGGCACGGATCATGCGCTCAAGGAAGTCCACCAGCGCCGGGCTGATCAGGGGATCGCCGAAGCCTACGTACTTGGTGGCGAGAAACGCCAGGTCGCCAGCCGCCTGGCGGCTCCGCTCGACGAGCGCCGCCCGCCGTCCCTTCGCGACTCCGCGCAGCATCGGCCCCGCTACCTGCCGCGCCACCGGCCGCAGCGGTCCCGGCAGCCATACGGTGGGGTCGACGCCGCTCGCCGCGGTCGAGATCAGGACCACCCCGATGACCTTCGGCCCGAAAAGGCCCGGATGCTGATCGGCGAGCGCCATGATCGCCATGCCGCCCATGGAATGGCCGACGAGCACGACGGGTGCCTTACCCGGTGCCACGGCCGCCAGCACCGAGTGCAGATCGGCGCCGAGCTGGTCGACGCCGACATGGTCTGCGCCTGGCCGGCCAGTCCCGCCGGACCTGCCGGACCTGCCGTGACCACGCTGGTCCCAGAACACCAGCCGGCCAATGCCGCCCAGGTCCCTGCGCTGGTAGTGCCAGCAGTCCTGGTTCAGTGTGTAGCCGTGACAGAAGATGACCGTGACCCGCGCATCATCTGGGCCGTTGATCTCGGCATGCAGCGGCACGCCATCGTCGGCGAGCACGGTGAGCGCGCGGCCACGCAATTCGCCGAGCGGCTCCGCCGCCTCCGGATCCGGCTGCAGCCGCTGCCGCCCGACCGCTATTTTCTCGGCCGCGATGACGACGCCCGTGCCTGCCGCCACCACGCCCACGACCAGGCCTGCTGCGCCGGTGATCAGCCACCACCTGGCCATCTGACCTCCCGCTACGCGCTCGCACCCGGAGACGCCGCCAGCTCCTGCGGTTCAGTTACTTCAGAGTAGCTTCTGGGCACCCGGCCGGCGAACCTCGTCACGATCTCATAGGAGAGCGTGCCGAGCGCATCGGCCCACTGCTGAGCAGTGGGCTCCCCCGAGTCGCCGGGGCCGAAGAGGACCACCTCGTCACCGGCCGAGACGGCGTAGTCGCCGAAGTCCACGACGAACTGGTTCATGCAGACAGTGCCGGAGATCGTCCACCGCCGCCCGCGGACCTGCACCTCGGCCGCGCCCGAGGCGTTCCTCGGTACTCCCTCGGCGTATCCGAGCGGAACCAGGCCGAGCGTGGCCCGGCCGGTGGTTACGTGGCGGAACCCGTAGGACACGCCGGTGCCCGGCGGTACCTGCTTGACCTGGATCAGGCGCGCCCGCAAGGTCATGGCCGGGCGCAGCCAGCCCGGCAGCTCGCCGGGAAGCGTGGACAGGCCGACCACCGCACCGCCCGGGCGGACTAGGTCGAACCACGTCTCCGGCAAGGTGAGCGTGGCCGGGGTGTTGGCGAGATGACGCAACTGCGGCCTGGCGCCGGCCCGTTCCGCCAGCTCTACCGCATCCCGGAACGCGGCCAGCTGGACGGCGATCGAGGCATGCCCGGGGATATCCGCGCAGGCCAGATGCGACCAGATACCGGTGACCTGGAC
>Ga0302181_10000586_pt1 | contig 28864 bp, 24 predicted proteins | sample I_Palsa_E3_3_FD_198786 | JGI IMG/M metagenome (GOLD analysis project Ga0302181, IMG submission 198786) | Peat permafrost microbial communities from Stordalen Mire near Abisko, Sweden - I_Palsa_E3_3 | ecosystem: Environmental > Terrestrial > Soil > Palsa > Peat permafrost | place: Sweden...
CACCAGCGTCGTCGCACGCGTGCGGGCGGCCACAGGCGGTAAAGCCGGGAGCGACGCTTGCGCCTGGTAGCGGGCTTGCCGGGTGTGCTTCGGGTGCCGATGCGGCGCGGCCCGATCATCCTCCGCGAAAGGATCGGGATAGCTGGCCAGATGCCGCGTTGCGGCCTACGACCCTGATTCCCCTTCCTCGTCTTCGTCGTCGGCAATCGGCGGCGGATTTTCCAACGCGCCGGTACGATCATCACGGTTCACGGATGGATTGAGCTCTGGCTCGCGATCTATCCTCGGCTGCCAGGGTTTCTCTTCACGCTTGGGCTTTTCTGTCATCGCGCTTCTCCTAAGCGGCAGTGGTGATCGGGTATCGACGCTGCAGGATACTCCACGTCAAGCTGCTGTCACACTGCGAGCAGCGGCGCTGTCGCGGGCCAGCAGCCGATCAGCGCTCTTCGCTTCCTGTGACGGCGAAGAACCCAGGTGAGCCATTACGAATGATACGAAGCAGCAACGGCTGGCCGGACGATGGCCTGCTGACCGTCGCAAGATCCGCAACATCCTCCAGGCGCTTGGTTCCGGCATGCGTGATGAGATCACCGACTTTCAAGCCGGCCAGTGCTCCGGCCCCATCGTGGCGCAGCTGCGTGACGACCAGTCCGCCGGGCTCGTCTGCTGCCTTGAGGGCCTTGCGAATATCTGGGGTCGCCTTGGCCACACCCAGCTCAAGATTCGGCACCCAGGTGTCCGGACCACCGGCCTGCAGGGCATCGTCGGGTGGATCGGGCAACTGACCGGCCGTCACCGCCATCGGCAGCTCGCTACCCTCGCGCATCACCGACACGTTCACCGTGCTGCCGGGCCTCAGGCGCACGACGATTTTCCCAAGCGTTGCAACGGTGACAGCGGTGGAACCCACGCTCAGCAGTACATCCCCGACCATGAGCTCGCCCGCTGACGGCCCCGTGGGCTCGACGGCCGTGATCAATACGCCTGTAGGAGCATCCCGCCCCAGCAGAACTCGTGCCAATCCCGGCGTCATCGCTTGTACTTCAATTCCAAGATAACCCCGGCTTACCTTGCCATGTGACTGCAGCTCTGCGACGACGGAGGTGACGGTTTCGGCCGGAATTGCGAACCCGAGACCTACCGAGCCCCCGCTCGGCGAAAGTATCGCCGTGTTGACACCCACGACCACTCCATCCGTCGATAGCAGCGGGCCTCCCGAATTACCAAGGTTGATGGCCGCATCGGTCTGCAGAAAATCGATGTAGGGGTCCTCTTCGAGCACGCGACCGCGCGCGGAAAGGATACCGGCGGTGACCGATTGACCCAGGCCGAACGGATTGCCGATCGCTACCACCGGATCACCCACGGAAACCTTGTCGGAGGATCCCAGGTGCAATGCGGGCAGTCGACCTGCGCTCACTCGTAGCAGGGCAATATCGGTCGTCGCGTCAACGCCAATGACCTGGGCAGGGACTTCCCGACCGTCCGGCAGCTTTACGCGCACCGAACGGGCTCCCGCGACCACGTGGCGATTGGTCACGATCAGTCCGTCGGCACTGATGACGAACCCCGAACCCAGCGCAGATCCGCTCGCGCCAGGCGGCGGATTGCCGCCACCCGGCCCCGAGAGCATGCGGCGCATGAACGATCGCGCGTCGCTATCCTGATTGTCGGCGGTTGCCCGCTCTACCGCGCGCTGAGCGGCGCTTTCACCATGCTCTTCAACCAGGACGGTGACGACGCTCGGCCCCACCTGTTTGACCAGCGCCGCGTAACCGCCATTGGCGGCATCGGCCAAAGGTTGCAGCAACAACAGCAGCGCACAGACCACAGCCGGGCTGGTAACTCGATTCGGTAACATTTTCAGAATTCGCGATGCAGCTACTGACACCGGATGATACGCCCGAGCAATCACACAAAGTGGGCTGCACGCCAATAGTCACCTTCATTGGCCCTTAAGACTGACCTCGGGGTAGTACGTCCCCAGCAAATGCCGGTGCCACCACCGGCCACTGGCCTTTTCCGCACTGTCGGAGAAGCGGTAATCGTAGAACTGCGCGCGCACAAAGCGCGGCGGCTGGTCCGGAAACGGATTCTTTTCCATCAGCGCCATCACCGCGGGTCGATTCTCCAGCAGCGCCTTGAGAAAGCTTGCAAACCATCGCAGGCGCCGCGGATCCTCGAGTGCCGCGAACCACATCTGCCAGTCCAGGCGCGGCTGGTGCGCGATGTTCCAGCGCGGCCGGCGCGCCAAATCCCCGGGCTTGTAGCGGAATTCGTATTCGCGCCAATCGGCGCCATCGGACGAGCCTTCAATGACGATTTCATCGCGCTGCGTGGTCATGACGGCAAACAATCCGTATCCACTGACGATATGCAGCGGCTCGAAAATGCTATCGACGCTCTGCGCTGCCGCCGGCGGGCTGCCGCCGAAACGCAGGTCCATCTGTACCAGGCTGCAGAACACGACCAGCAGCGCCAGCGCGCCGACGATCAGCCGCATCGCCCTCGGTGGCGATGCCCGCTGCGCGCCTGCGGGTGTCAACCGCAGCAGGCGCGAGGGCAATATCCTGCGCAACGCCGCGTCGTCGAACAGCAGCAGGCACAGCAGCATGGTCTGCAGGTTGAACCAGTTGTAGTTGCCGGTGATCAGAATGCAGCCTTGCAGCACCAGCATGCCGAAGGCGGCGAAGAAGCGCAGCCGGCGCGGACAGAAGATCAGGAACGGCAGCAGTAGCTCGACAAAGAATGTGCCGGCGGTGAGGAATTTCAGCGTGCCCAGGGACAGATGCGCCGCGTACCAGGCCAGCGGCGTTGGCAGCGGCTGCGTCACGAAATGATAGGACAGCGCCGTTAAGTTCCACCAGTTGGGATCGCCGCTCAGGAGCTTAACCATGCCGGACATGAACATGAACCGGAACAGCAGCCAGCGCAGCAGCCAGACGCCCGGCGTCGTGGCGCAGCTCATCAGCAGCGCCAGAATCCCGGCCTCCAGCAGGAACGTGTCCCACTGATAGGTCATGAAGTCCTGTCCGCCGTAAAGCAGCGACAGATAGAGTACGTAGAGCAGCAACAGGGCCACGCGCGGCAGCAGGTTGAATACCAGCAGCAGCGACAGGGCGGCGCCAACCCAGCACACCGCCTCGATGGCGACGTCGCTGGCGTTCCACCAGAACAGCATCGGCATCCAGTAGAAGCGCACCGGACCGAGGCGTGCGCCAAGGTTATCGACCAGTTCTGCCAGCGGCAGGATGCCGTGACTGCCGATCAGCCCCATCGCCTGCACGCCAAAGGAGACGAAGGCCGCCAGGTAGATGAGCCCAAACAGGCGCAGGAACAGGAATGCGACCAGCTCGTGTCGCGGTGGCTGGTAATCCCTGCCCCACAGAAACACACTGATGCGATGGAACGCCGGGCGGTGCGCGGCGATGAAGGCGTAGGCGCGCTCCGCGATGGCGGCGAAGCCGGGAAGCTTTCTGTAGAGCGCGAGCCAGAACGCCTTACCGGGCGCGTGACTTAGCGTCAGGAAACTGGCCTCGGCCGCGCTGGCTCGCTGTCCATCGGGCGCAATGTATTGCACGGCGCGCTGATAGTCGGCCAGTGGGATCTCGGGATATTCCGCCGCGACCTCCTGATACGGCCGGTAGCAGACGCTGTCGCCGGTGAGCCGGTGCCAATAGCGCGCCCAGTAGCCGCAGAATCCGCAGTCCCCGTCATACACCAGCGTCGGCCGTGTGTGGCGCATGGCTACACCTGGTGGACGATTCCGGCGGCCGGCCTCGGCTCGATCCACAGGGCGCGCGCGCGCGCGCACAGGTCGCCGTCATAGTCGAACAGCGCGGTGCCGACTTCGTACTTGCGCCCGCTGACGCCGATGCGCCAGCCGAGCACGATGCAGGGTTCGTCGATATGCACGCAGCGATCGACATGCGCGCTGAATTCCCCCAGCAGCATCGCCACCCCGTCGCTGCGGGCGGCGAAGTAGCCCGGGCAATCCAGTGCTGCACTCATGAACTCCGGCCTTACCTTGCCGTTGCCCGCGGACAACGACTCGTCGGGCACCCAGGTCGCCGCGACCCGATCGTGGCCGCCGAGCTCCCCGGCGAAGATCCGCAGCCCGTCGCCACGCCCGCGATTGGTGCCGCAGACGAAGCAGTCCGGAAAGGAGTGACGGCCGAAGCCGATGAAATGGCGTGAAGCATCCAGCGCCCGCAGATAATCCGGCGGCTGCGGGACCGCGAGTTCGAATGCGGTGGGCTGCGCCCGCGCCAGAATCTGGTCGTCGCGCTCCAGCGTAAGCCCGCCGGCGTCGGCGCTGCGCACCTCGAGCGCCACCTGCAGCGGAATCGGCCGTTCGATCCGCACCCGCACCGGATCCTGGGAAAACTGCGCCAGCAAGCCGGCAAAATAGCCGCCATTGGCACATCCGGGTGGACCGCAGAATCGCTCGTTGACCGTAAGACTGGGCACCGCGCGACCTCCGGTAGCTCAGGCGCTCAACGGCGCGCCGGCCGCAGCGTCGCCAGCCACTGCTGCGGTGATTCTCCGCGTTCCAGCACTTCCACCAGTGCCGAGCCTACGATAACTCCGTCCACCATGCCGCGCAGCGCCTCGACCTGCTCGCGTGCACGGATGCCGAAACCGGCGCACACCGGTACGCTCGCCGCGGCGCGCACCCGTTCCAGATAGTCGGCGATGTCCTTTGGCGCCGCGACGCTGTTGCCGGTGGTGCCGGTCATCGTCACAGCGTAAACGAAGCCCTGGCTCGCGCCGGCCACCTTGACGAGCCGCTCGGGCGGCGTCACCGGCGTGACCATCTGCACCAGCGCCAGCCCGTGCGGCGCCAGTGCCGCGCGCATCTCCTCGCTCTCGTCGAATGGCAGATCCGGCACGATGAAGCCGCAGACACCGACCCGCACGGCGCGCTCGGCCAGCGCCGCCAGGCCATACGACAGCAGCGGATTCATATAGCTCATCAGCAGCAGCGGCGTCGCCAGCGGCGGCAGCGCGCCGAGCTCCTCCAGTATCCAGTCGAGCGTGACGCCGGCGCGCAGCGCCTGCTCGCTGGATCGCTGGATGGTGACGCCGTCCGCCATCGGGTCAGAGAACGGAACTCCAATCTCGACCACATCGGCTTCGCTGGCCACGGCGGTCAGATGTTCGCGGAATTTCGCGCGGCTGGGAAAGCCCGCGGTCAGAAATGCGACCAGCGCCGGCTGGCCATGTTTCGCCGCGGCGCGCAGCGCCGACACGATGCGCTCGCGCGGCGCGGCCGCCAATGCCTGCGACGTTGCGGTCATGGCCGACCTGCCTCGACCTGCGACAGCAACGTCTGCGTCAGCGTCAGCATGTCCTTATCGCCGCGCCCCGACAGTCCGATCAGAATCCGCGCCCCCGGATGCAGCGCCGCCCAGCGGCGAGCGCCGGCCAGCGCATGCGCGCTCTCGATCGCCGGCAGGATGCCTTCGCACTCACAGCATTCGCGCACCGCCGCCAGCGCCTCATCATCGCTCGCGGATTCGTAGCGCACGCGTCCGATCGAGTTCAGCAGCGAGTGTTCCGGACCGACACCGGGATAATCCAGTCCGGCCGAGATCGAATGCGTCTCCTGGATCTGCCCGTGCCGATCCTGCAGCAGCATCGAGTAGCTGCCGTGCAGCACTCCGGGACGGCCATTGACCAGCGTGGCCGCATTCTCTCCCAGACCCGAGCCGCGGCCGCCGGCCTCGACGCCGATGATGTCGACGCTGCGATCGCCGAGAAATGCATGGAACAGGCCGATCGCATTGGAACCCCCGCCAACGCAGGCCACCAGCGCATCGGGCAGTGCGCCGCTGCGCTCCAGCAGCTGCGCCCGCGCCTCGCGTCCGATGACCGCCTGCAGCTCACGCACGATGTACGGATATGGATGGCCGCCGACCGCCGACCCCAGCAGATAATAGGTGGCGGTCGGATCGGATACCCAGTCGCGCAGCGCCTCGTCGATCGCCGCACGCAGCGTGCGATCACCGCTGGTGACCGGGATCACGGTAGCCCCAAGCAGCCGCATGCGGCCGACATTCGGTGCCTGGCGTTCCATGTCGACCGCGCCCATGTAGACCGTGCACGGCAGTCCGACGCGTGCGCAGGCTGCCGCGCTCGCCACTCCGTGCTGGCCGGCACCGGTTTCCGCCACGATGCGCTTGGCGCCCAGGCGCCGCGCCAGCAGTGCCTGGCCGATGGCGTTGTTGATCTTGTGGGCACCGGTATGCGCCAGGTCCTCGCGCTTGAGCCACACCTGCGCGCCCCAGCGCTTCGACAGATGCGGCGCCGGACTGAGCGCCGTCGGCCGGCCGACCCAGTCGCAGAGCTCGCGATTGAGTTCCGCCTGAAACTCAGGGTCCGCCAGCCAGCGGCGCGCGCCGCGCTCCAGCCGCTCATGCGCTGGAATCAGTGTCTCGGGCACGTAGCGGCCGCCAAATGGCCCATAACGTCCGCGCTCATCCGGGTAGCGACCCGCCAACAGCGCCGCCAGCACGCGTTCGTGTTCCGCCGCCGTTTCAACCTTCATCATTGGCCATCCCCTGAAATGCCGCGCGCGCGGCTTCGACAAATTCCGCAATCATCTGCGCACTCTTGCGCCCCGGTGCCGATTCGACCCCGCTCGATACGTCCACGCCGTGCGGTCGCACGGCGCGGATCGCGGCGGCGACATTGTGCGCGTTGAGGCCGCCGGCCAGAATCAGCTCGCTCATGCGCGCCAGCCGCGAGGCGGTATTCCAGTCCGCGGCTTCACCGCTGCCGCTGCGGGCGCCTTCGAACAGCATGCGGCGCGGCAACGCGGCGCCGGAGCCGACGCCGGCGCGCAGCACCGGCAGGCGCGCCAGCGTGTCGGGGAGAGTCAACACATCGAAATCCTGCAGATCGGTCTGCAGCACGTCGGGTTGGAACACACGCAGGATCTCATCCACCAGCTGCTGGTCCGGGTGCACTGTCACCGCGATCAGGCTCACATGCCCGCGCGCCGGAGCCGCCAGCTGCGCTGCCTGCTCGGGTTCCAGCCGACGTACCGACGGCGAAAATACAAAGCCGATGGCATCGACCCGCGCCTGCAGCGCCGCCGTCACCGCATCGGCACTGGTCATGCCGCAGATCTTCAGCCACATGCGCGCGCTCTCGCGGCAGCGCGCCCGGCCGCCAGCATGGACGTCGCCAGCGGCAACGGATCGGCGGCTTGCATCAGCGCGCTGCCCACCAGCGCGACGTCATAGCCGGCGGCTGCCACCCGCGCCGCATCGCTGCTGGTCGTAACGCCGCTTTCGGCCACGCGCGGTACGCTGTCCGGCAGCAGCGGGGCCAGCGACTCGAGCCGGCCGGGCACCACCTTGAGCGTCACCAGATCGCGGCAATTCACACCCACCAGCAGCGCGCAACGCTGGTGGTAGTCGCGCACCAGAGCGGCGGCCAATTCAAGATCGGCGGCGTCGAAGGCTTCCAGCAACGCGAACAGCCCGAGCTCTGCCGCCGCCTCGATCAGCGCTTCGAGTTCGGCGCGCGCCAGCATGCGCAGGATGATCAGTACGCCGCCGGCACCTGCCACCCGCGCCTCACACACCTGGTAGTCGTCGACCAGAAAATCCTTGCGCATCACCGGAATGCGGCCTGCCAGGCCGGACACAGCCTGCGCCAGATGCGCCAACTCGCCGTCAAAGCGGCTGGGCTCGGTCAGAACGGAAATCGCCGCGGCGCCGGCATCGGCGTAGGCGGCCACGCGCGCCGCTATGTCCTCGCCGCCGTCCTTGAGCTGTCCGGCCGCCGGCGAGCGCAGCTTGACCTCGGCAATCAGATCGAAACCACCGGGTGACAGTGCAAGTCGCGGGGCGGCTGGCAATGCTCTTGCCCGCGCCTGCAGTTCCTGGCGCGGACACAGCTCGCGCTCGCGCGCCACCCGTTCGCGGCTCGAGCGCGCCATCGCCGCCAGAAAATCCGCGTTCATGCGCGCTCGCTCCCGCGCAGTTTTTCATCCGCACCGAAACGTTCCAGGCGCGACAGCAAAGCGGCGGCCACTCCGGTGTCGATCGCCTGCGCCGCGCGTGCCACCGCCAGCGTGGGCGAATTTTCGCGGCCGGTGACCTCGAGCGCCAGGGCGGCACCCAGCAGCAGCGCGTCCCGATGCGCACTGGCGGTGCGGCCGCCGAGCACGCGCCTGAGTTCGAGCGCATTGTGAGCGGCGTCGCCGCCCGCCAGCGCGCCGGCCTCGCACAGCGGCAGTCCATAGTCAGCCGGCGTTCGCAGTTCGCAGTGCACGCCGTCGGCACCGATATCGAACAGCGTGAAGCCGCCGATCGGTGTCGGCTCATCCCAGCCTTCCGCGCCGTGAATCACGAATGCGCGCAGCACGCCGCTGCCGATCAGCGCATTTGCCATCAGTTCAGCGCTCGCGCGGCTGAAAGCACCGATCACCAGGTACGGCGGGGCCGCTGGGTTACACAGCGGCCCGAGCAGGTTGAACACCGTGCGCACGCCCAGCGCCGCGCGCACCGAGGCGATGTTCTTGGTGGCGGCGTGATAGTACGGGGCAAACAAAAACGTGAACCCAAGCGCCGCAAAGCAGCGGCCGGCCGCGGCTTCATCCAGCGGCAGCGGCAACCCCAGGGCCTGCAGCACGTCGGCACTGCCGGCGCGGCTGGAGATGGCACGGTTGCCGTGCTTCACGACCGGCAGGCCGCAGGCGGCGGCGAGCAACGCCGCGCCGGTGGAAAGATTGAGGCTGCCGGAACGATCCCCACCGGTGCCCACGATATCCACCGCATCGAGCGGTTCCGGCAGTTCCGGCCGGCGCGCCAGCGCGCGCATCGAGCCGGCGAAGCCGCGCAGTTCGTCGGCCGTGAGGCCCTTGGACCGCAACGCCGCCAGCAGTGCGCCGGCCAGCGCCGGAGCCAGATCGTCGGCGGTCAGCGCCGTCATCAAACGCGCGGCTTCGGCCTGCAGCAGGTTCTCGCCGTCGAGCAGCCGATCGAGCATCGCGCGCAGCATTTCCGCGTCAGTCATGGTCGTGACCGTCAATCATCGCGGCGCTCGCCGCCGGAAAAGCGCAGGAAGTTGCGCATCATGGCCGGACCGTCCGGCGTCAATACGCTTTCCGGATGGAACTGCACCCCCTCGACCATCATGCGCCGGTGCCGCACGCCCATGATCTCGCCTTCGGGAGTGCGGGCGCTGACCGTAAGCTCAGCCGGCATCGAATCCGGTTCGGCGATCAACGAATGATAGCGGCCGACTTCACAGCCGGCGGGGATGTCCTCGAACACGCCGCGCTCGTCATGGTCAACCAGCGATGTCTTGCCATGCATCAGCCGGCCGGCGCGCACTACGTTGCCGCCGAACACCTCGACGATCGACTGATGTCCGAGGCACACGCCAAACACCGGAATCTGTCCGGCGAATGCCTGCACCATCGCCATCGATACGCCGGCGCGCTGCGGGGTGCCGGGACCCGGCGAGATGCACAGGTGTGTCGGCTGCAACGCGCGCGCGGCATCGATCGTGATGGCGTCGTTGCGGTACACCCGCACGTCGGCGCCGAGCACCAGGAACGCCTGCACCAGGTTATAGGTGAACGAGTCGTAGTTATCGATCAGCAGCAGGCGCGCGCTCACAGTCCTTCCTCCGCGAGTTTCAGTGCTCCGCGCAGTGCCGCACTCTTGGCGAGCACCTCGTCATGCTCGGCCGCCGGGATGCTGTCGGCGACGATGCCGCCGCCGGCCTGGTAGCTGTATTCATCGTTATGAAACACCAGCGTGCGTATCGTGATCGCCTGATCCATGTCGCCCTGGGCGCCAAAGTAGCCCACCGTACCGCCATACAAGCCGCGCCGCACCGGTTCGAGTTCCTCGATGATCTCCATCGCCCGCACCTTGGGCGCACCGACCAGCGTGCCGGCGGGAAACGTCGCGGCAAACAGGTCGAAGGCGTCGCGCCCTGCCGCCAGCTCGCCGCGCACCCCACTGACCATGTGCATCACGTGGCTGTAGCGCTCGATCGAACGGTATGGTTCGACCCGCACGCTGCCGGCACAGGCGACGCGGCCCAGATCATTGCGCGCCAGGTCCACCAGCATCACGTGCTCCGCGTTTTCCTTGCCATCGGCGCGCAACTCGGCTTCCAGCCGCGCGTCGAGCTGCGGGTTATCGGCCCGCGGCCGGGTGCCGGCGATCGGCCGCAGCTCCGCCTGGCGGCCATTGAGCTTGACCAGCGCTTCGGGCGAGGAGCCCACCACGGTCAGATCGCCCAGGCGGCAGAAATACATGTAGGGCGAGGGATTGATCAACCGCAGCGCCCGGTAGACCTGGAATGGATCGAGCGCGTGGCGGCCGGAAAAACGCGATGACAGCACCAGCTGGTAGACATCGCCGGCGGCGATGTACTCCTGCGCACGCAGCACGCCGGCGATGTGCTCATCGCGCGTGAGCGCCGGGGTCGGCACGCTGAAGCCGCCGCCCGAACGAATGAACGGCACCCCCCCACGCAGCGCGCGGATCACTTCGCGACGCAGCGACTCCCGCTCGGCATCGCTGCCCGCGTGCAGCAGAGCGATGCCACGGCTGACGTGATCGAACACCAGCAGCGAGCGCGGCGCCACGTAATGCAGCAGCGGCACGCCGGGCAGCAGCGGCAGGCGCTGCGGCAGGCGCTCGAAAAAGCGCACCGTGTCATACGAGGTAAAACCCACCAGCCCGCCCGCCAGCGGCACCTGCCCCAGCGCCGGCGTCGGCGACGGCAGGCGACGCAGCGCCGCACGCAGCCCGTCGAGCAGCTCCGCCTGATTGCGCGGCACCGCGCGGCGCTCGTCGCCGAGCACGAACGACTGCTCATCGAGCCGCACCTGCAGCACGTCGCCGAAGCCGATGAAGGAATAACGCCCGATGCGCTCGCCGCCCTCGACGCTCTCGAGCAGAAAGCGCGGCTCGAACGGCGCGAGTTTGGCGAACGCCGACACCGGAGTGTCGAAATCGCCGGCAATGTCGAAAGGCGGCTTCATAATAATAAAAAAACCCATCCCGGATCTTTCCGGAGATGGGTCTGGTGTTTGCTTGTACCTTTAGATGCGATTTAAGACATGCAGCAACGTCCAGCGACCACTCCGCTAGCGAAGTTGCGCCACCACCCCGGACCGGCGGACAGGACGATTGCTGACATAGGCCGCAGAGTATGGCCAGCCCCGCCGCCGCGCGTCAAGAATTTGGCTTCGGAGACGTCTGCGGCTGAGGTTGGCGCAATGCGCGGCACAGATCCTCCGCCGCATCGACGATGCTCGGCCCCAGGCGGCTCAGGCGCTGGTCGGTCCAGGACACCACGCGGCCGGAACGCACCGCCCGCATCGATGGAAAGGCGCGCCAGGCGGCCACCCAGTCGCGGCCGGAGTTCGCATCCGGTGGCAGCGCCAGGATGATCTGTGGATCACGCGCCAGCACCGACTCCAGCGTCACCGCGGGTCCGGGATCGGTCAGATCCTCGTACAGACTGCGGTAGCCGCAGGCATGAATGACGTCGGTCATGATTTCGGTGCGGCCTACGGTATAGATCGGGCGATCCCATACCTGGATCAGCACCGTCGCCGGCTCCGCCTGCAGATAACGCTCGCGCAACGCCGCGATGCGCTGCGTGAACTCGCCGGCGGCCGCGCCGGCGGCGGCTTGCGTACCTGCCAGACGGCCCAGGCGCGCAAGGCTTGCGGGAATGTCGTCGAGTCGCGCCAGGCGGTGCCGATAGATGCGCAGGCCCACCCCTTCCATGCGTGCCAGCTGGGTCGGCGAGGTGCCGCCGCTCCACACCACCACGACGTCGGGACGCAATGCCAGGATGCGCTCCAGGTCGAAGCTCTGGGCATCGCCGACGCGCTCGATGTGCGTAGCCGCCTCCGGCTCGTTGGAGTATGCGCTGGTGCCCACCACGTGCTCACCAGCTCCGGCCGCAAACAGCATCGCGGTGGCACCCGGGGCAAGACTGACGATGCGTTGCGCCGGGCCCATCAGCTCAAGTGTGTGCTGATCATCGTCAAGCAGCCGCAGCGCGGCCAGATCCGCGGCCTGCGCATGCGCCAGCAGCAGTGCCGACGCTGCCAGCAAACCCAACAGGGCTGCGCCGAGGTACTTCAATCGAAAAAGGTGGCGCTGAACACGGCGCCCAGCGCGGCCTGCACACTGGCATCCGGCAGCACCGCCGGCATGCAGGCGTTGTAGAAGCGCATGCCATCGATCAGCGCCATGGTGGCAAAGGCCAGATCGCCAGCGGGAGCCGGTGGTGGCTTGCCGATCACCTGGCTGAACTGGCCAATGAAGTAGGCGATCATGTCGCGCTTCTCCAGCAGCAGCGCGTTCAGCCGGACGCGGAACCTGGCATCGCGCAGCGCCTGCAGCCTGGCTTCGGCCCACAGCACGTAGCTGATATTTCCGCGGTACACCTGGCTGTAGAACATCTGCAGCTGGCGCTGTATATCCTCAACCGACAGACCGGCACTCAATATCTGCTGCAGATGCTCCTGAATGTCGTGGTGATCGCGCTTGAGCAGCTCGATGAACAGATCCGCCTTGCTGCGGAAATTCGAATGAAACGCGCCGCGCGTGTAGCCGGCGTGGGCCGCGATGTCTTCCACACTGGCGCCGTTCAGTCCCTTCTTGGCGATGATGACCGCTGCTGCTTCCAGCAGGCGCACTCGAGTGAGGTCACGGCTCTCCTCGCGGGTCAGTCGTTTGCGGGCCATGACCCGATGCTAGCACGTCCCGCGTTCCGACATTAGGATGCGACTTTGATTTCAGATACATGTATGTATTAGGATACGCTATCGGATATGATGGCGGTGGTGGGTGTTGTCAGGAGTAGCCCGTGACCGATCGTGATCGCCGCGCCAGCCGCGCGTCCAGGCCTGTGCCCAGGGGCGTGCGCTTTTTCATTGCCGCATCGATGCTGCTGATATCCGCCTGCGGCCGCCAGGCTCCGCAGGCCGAGGCTGCCAGGCCGGTGATTGCACTGCCGGTAGAGGCGGTGGACGCCTCGCTGGCGACACAGTTTCCCGGCGAGGTGCATTCGCGCTACGAGATGCCGCTGTCGTTTCGAGTGCCGGGCCAGCTGACGGCGCGCTCCGCGCACCTCGGCGATCGCGTGAAGCAGGGCCAGGCGCTGGCGAAACTCGACGACACCGATGCGCTCAAGACGCAGGCCGCGGCGCAGGCAGCGCTGGATGCGGCGGAACATCGGCTCACCTTCGCCACCCAGCAGCGCGATCGCGACGAGGCGCAGAGCGCGCAGAACCTGATCAGCCAGCTGCAGCTGGATCAGACCCATGACAGCTACGCCGCGGCACTCTCGGCGCGCGACCAGGCGCGCCAGCAATTGGCGCTGGCCGCCAACCAGCTGCGCTACAACACCCTGGTGGCCGATCACGATGGCTCGATCACCAGCGAGCAGGCCGAAGTCGGTCAAGTGGTCGCGGCCGGACAGGCCGTATTCGGCTTTGCCTGGTCCGGTGAGCGCGATGTGGTCTTCGGCGTCCCGGAGGACCAGCTCGGCGGCGTCTCGGTCGGACAGGCCGCCAGCGTCAGCCTGCCGGCGATGCCGGGCAAGAGCTACCTCGGTCACGTGCGCGACATCTCCCCGGCGGCCGATCCGCAGGCCCGCACCTATCGCGTCAAGCTGGCGCTGGATGCGGACGGCCAGCAGCTGCCGCTGGGAATGACCGCGCAAGTGGCGCTCGCGCCCACGGACGACCTCGGCCGCGAGGTGCGCATTCCGGTCACGGCATTGTTTCACGACAAGGAGCAGCCGGCGGTATGGGTGGTGCGGCCGAGCGATTCCCGACTGGAGTTGCGTCGCGTGACCGTGCGGCGCTACGGCGAGCGCGCGGTACTGATCAGTGCCGGCCTTGCGCCTGGGGAACGGGTCGTCATGCAGGGCGTGCATGCCGTGGCCGCGGGCGAGAAGGTCGAGCCGGTGCCGCCGCCGCATCCCGAGGATAGCCCGCAATGAGCGATCCTGCCGGCAGCGCGCCGGCCAGCGCAGGCGCCCCGTTGCCGACCGGTTTCAACCTTTCGGCCTGGGCACTGGATCACCAGGCGCTGGTGTTCTTTCTCATGGCGATAGTGGCGCTGTTCGGCATGCTGTCGTACAGCGGCCTGTCGCAATCAGAGGACCCGCCATTCACCTTCAAGGTGATGGTGATTCAGAGCTTCTGGCCCGGTGCCGATGCCAAGCAGGTGCAGGAACAGGTCACCGACCGCATCGCGCGCAAGCTGCAGGAAACCCCGCTGATCGACTTTCTACGCAGCTACTCGCGTCCCGGCGAATCGCTGATCTTCTTCAACATCAAGGATTCCGCGCCGGCCGCGCGCGTGCCCGAGACCTGGTACCAGGTGCGCAAGAAAGTCGGCGACATGAGCTACCAGCTGCCGTCGGGCGTGCAGGGACCGTACTTCAACGACGAATTCGGCGACGTCTACACCAATGTCTACGCGCTCGAGGGCGATGGCTACACGCCGGCGCAACTGCACGACTACGCCGATCAGCTGCGCGCCGAATTGCTGCGCGTGCCGGGCGTGGCCAAGGTGGATTACTTCGGCGACCAGAACCAGCGCATCTACATCGAGCTGGCAAACGCCAGGCTGTCCAAGCTCGGCATCAGCCCGCAGCAGATCGCGCAGGCGATCGGAACGCAGAACGCGGTGAGCGCGGCAGGCGTGCTGACCACCGCCGATGATCGCGTGTTCGTGCGGCCCAGCGGTCAGATCGACAGTACCGATGCGCTCGGCGACACGCTGCTGCGCATCGGCAATCAGAGCTTCCGGCTGGGCGACGTCGCGACCATCCGCCGCGGCTACGACGATCCGCCGGATCCGCAGATGCGCTTCATGGCGCAGCCGGTGCTGGGCATCGGCGTCACGATGCAACCCGGCGGCGACGTGATCAAGCTCGGCAAGGCGCTGGATCGGGAAACCCGGATACTGCAGCAGCGCCTGCCGGCGGGATTGAAACTGGCCGACGTGACCAGCATGCCGCGCGCGGTATCGCATTCGGTCGATGATTTCCTGGAGTCGGTGGCCGAAGCGGTTGCCATCGTGCTGCTGGTGAGCCTGCTGAGCCTGGGACTGCGCACCGGCATGGTGGTGGTGATATCGATTCCGTTCGTTCTGGCGGCGACGGCGCTGTTCATGCGCGAGCTCGGCATTGGCCTGGACAAAGTGTCGCTCGGCACGCTGATTCTGGGTCTGGGGCTGCTGGTGGACGATGCCATCATCGCGGTCGAGATGATGTCGGTAAAACTGGAGCAAGGCTGGAGCCGGGTGAGTGCCGCCGAATTCGCCTACACCAGCACCGCGTTTCCGATGCTGACCGGCACGCTGGTGACGGTGGCGGGCTTCCTGCCGATCGCGCTCGCCAAGTCGAGCACCGGGGAATACACGCGCTCGATTTTCCAGGTGTCTGCGATTGCGCTGCTGTTGTCGTGGCTCGCGGCAGTAGTGGTGATCCCGCTGCTCGGCTATCACCTGCTGCCCGAGCGCGCCGCCCGTACGCCACGCGGCAGCGAGTGGTGGCGCCGCCTGCTGCCGCAGCGCTGGCGCGCACCGGCCGCGCCGGCCGCGCCGGCCGCGCCGGCCGTGCCGGCCGTGCACCACGACGGCGAACCCAATATCTATGACACCGCTTTCTACCGCCGCTTTCGCGGCTGGGTGGATTTTTGCCTGCGGCAGCGCTTTCTGGTGCTGGGGCTCATGGTCGCTGTGTTCGTCATTGCGCTGGCCGGCTTCGCTCTGGTGCCCAGGCAGTTCTTTCCCAGCTCCGACCGACCGGAGCTGATAGTGGACCTGCGCCTGCCGGAGGGCGCATCGATCCAGGCCTCGCTGTCGCAGGTGAAGCGCTTCGAGGCCGCCATCAAGGATCGTCCCGAGATCGAGAACTACTTCAGTTTCGTCGGCAGCGGCGCGCCGCGCTTCTATCTGCCGCTCGATCAGCAGCTCACACAGCCCAACTTCGCGCAGTTCGTGATTACCGCCAAGGACGTCGTGCGCCGCGAGCAGCTGGCGAGTTACCTGGATACGCTGCTGACGCGCGACTTCACCGCGGTGCGCAGCCGCATCAGCCGACTCGAGAGCGGACCGCCGGTCGGATATCCGATTCAGTTTCGCGTCAACGGCGACGACATCGCGACCGTGCGCGGCATCGCCGAACAGGTGGCCTCGATCATGCGCGCCGAGCGCGGCACACGTAACGTGCAGTTCGATTGGGATGAACCGGCCGAGCGTTCGGTGCGCTTTGAGATTGACCAGGTCAAGGCGCGCCAGCTGGGTATCAGCTCGCAGGACATCGCCCAGTTTCTCGACATGAGCCTGTCGGGCTATACCACCAGCAAATACCGCGAACGCGACAAGCTGATTCCGCTCGACCTGCGCGCCCCCGACAGCGAGCGTGTGAGTCCCGATCAGATCGAACGGCTGGCGATCCCGACGCCGTCCGGCGAGGCGATTCCGCTCGGGCAGCTCGGAAGGGTGCGCTACGGCCTGGAGTACGGCGTGATCTGGGAGCGCGACCGCCAGCCGTCCATCACCGTGCAGGCCGAAAACCGCGACGGCGTGCAAGGACTCGATATCACCAACGCGATCGACAAGAAGCTAGGCGCGCTACGCAGCCACCTGCCGGTGGGCTATCGGATCCAGGTCGGCGGTCCGGTGGAAGAGAACCAGAAGGCGCAGGCCTCGATCAACGCGCAGATGCCGCTGCTGCTGATTGCCGTGCTGACGCTGCTGATGGTGCAGTTGCAGAGTTTCAGTCGTACGCTGATCGTGGTGCTGACGGCGCCGCTGGGCCTGATCGGCGTGATCGGCTCGCTGCTGCTGTTCGGCAAGCCGTTTGGTTTCGTCGCCATGCTCGGTACCATCGCCATGTTCGGCATCATCATGCGCAACTCGGTGATCCTGCTCGACCAGATCGAACAGGACATTCGCGCCGGCCACGCCCGCTGGCACGCGATCGTCGACGCGACGGTGCGACGATTCCGGCCGATCACACTGACCGCTGCCGCGGCCGTGCTGGCCCTGACGCCGTTGCTGCGCAGTAACTTCTTCGGACCCATGGCCACCGCGCTGATGGGCGGCATCACGGTGGCTACAGTGCTGACGCTGTTCTTTCTGCCGGCGCTATACGCCGCCTGGTTTCGGGTGCGCGCCGATGAGCCGGCACCGGGGGTAGCAGCGTGAGACGCAGCAGCACCGCTCGGATCGGCAGTGTGATGCTGATCGTAAGCTTGCTGGCGCTTGCCGCCTGTGCGTTCGCGCCGCTGAACAAACCGCCGGCGCCGGCGACGAGCGGCGGGTACGCAGCCGAGGCCCCGCCCGACGCGAGCGTAGCGGCCGACGGCGTCGCGCAACGCTTCGCACTCGGTGCTCAGGCGGTACCGGAATGGTGGCGACAGTTCGGTTCGGACACTCTCGACGCCTGGGTGGAGGAAGGCCTGCGCAACAATCCCTCGCTGGCGGCGGTGCGACACACCCTGGAAGCGGCGCACCAGGAATACCGGGCGCAGGTCGGCGGCTCGCTGTTGCCGTCGATCGACGCTGGCGGCCAGGTCAGCCGTCAGCGCGCCATTGGCTTCCCGGATTTCGGACCGCCGACCAATCTGTACGACGTGTTCGCCGGTCAGCTGCAGCTGAGCTATACCTTCGATCTGTTCGGCGCGGTGCGCTACGGCGTGCGCGAGGCGGCGGCGCAGGTGGACCTGCAGTCGTATCAACTGGCCGCCGCGCAGCGCACGCTGGCCGCCAACATTGTCATCAGCGCCGTGAACGCATCGGCGCTCTCGGGATCGCTCGCGGTCGGCGAGCGGCAGTCGCAGCTGGCGCACGAACAGGCGGACCTCGCCGACAAGGCGTACCGCACCGGCGCGGCATCCCACGAGGATGTACTCACGGCGCAGCAGAACGCCGCGGCGCTGGACGCATCGCTGCCGGCGCTGCGCGCCCAGGCACTGCGCGCCCGGCATGCACTGGCAGTGCTGATGGGCCGGACGCCCGATCAGGCCCCGGAGGCACTGCCGCTGGCATCGTTTCGATTGCCGGACGAGGTGCCGGTCAGCATTCCGTCCGATCTGCTGCATCAGCGCCCCGACGTGCTGGCCGCAGAAGCCGCGGTGCATGTAGCCGCAGCGCAGGTTGGGGTGGCGACCGCGGAACTGTTTCCGCGTATTACGGTGTCCGCCAGCTACGGTTCGGCCACGTTTCATAGCGCCTCGCTGTTTACCGGTCCGGCCGCGGTGTGGAGCGCTGGCGCCACGCTGGCGCAGCCGATTTTTCACGGCGGCGCGCTGCGGGCACAGCGCAAGGCAGCGGTGGCCAACTACGACGCCAGTGTTTCCCAGTATCAGCAGACGGTGCTCAATGCGTTCCAGAACGTCGCCGACTCGCTGACTGCGCTCAACCAGGATGCGCTGGCGCTGCAGTCTGCGCACATTGCGGCGGCAACCGCCCTGCAATCGTTCACCGAAAGCACTAGCCGCCTGCAGCTCGGCGCGGTCTCCTACCCTTCCACAGTCGCCAGCGAGCAGCGCTGGCAGAACGCCACGCTGTCGGAAATCCAGGACACCGCATCGCGCCTGGTCGACACGGCGGCGCTGTTTCAGGCCATGGGCACACCGCCGGCGAACGCGGGACAATGATCCGCCGGCTGCCTACGCGAAAGGCAAATCATGCCGTGCTCGCACGCACCTCGTAGTGGTGCGCTACCGGTTCGATCCGCGACAGCAGCAATCGCGCCTCCGGTTCGAACACCGGGGTCGAGTAGTCGGGCCCGGCAAAGGACCGGACTGCCTCAATGGAGTCGAACAGATTGATGACCACGAACTCAACCTCGTCGGCCGAACTGCCGCGCAGAACATAACCGCCCCGGTATCCGGCAATTTTGGCCAGGTCAGGCAGAACCCGGGTCTTCAGAAGAGTTTCGTACGCATCCGCATTCTGAGCCTTGGTCCATCCTCTCCAATGTCTAGCGATCACGGATGTTTCTCCGCTGGCGGTCATGAGTGTCCGCAGTGTCGGGGAATTTCAATGTGCCGAGCCGGCGCTCTTGGTAGCCCAGGCCTGCTCGGTAATGTAGGCGTGGATCGCATCGGCGTCGGCGGGCGTAAGCACATCGCTGAAGTGCCCCATGCCCTTCGGCGCGTACGCGCCCTCGAGCACTATGTGCTCGAACAGGCCGTGAGTGGCTGGTGACATGCGCCGAAGATCCGGCAGGATGCTGTGGCCAAACACGTGGCAGCGCGAGCAGTAACGATTGTAAAGAAGCTCGCCCGCGGCAACCTGCGCGCTATCAGCCGGCCGCGCCGGCAGTTGCGGCCAGTCGGGAGGCTGGTAGGCGGGCGGCAGGGGCGGAGGCGGGCCGTCCAGTTTGAGTGCGATCACGCGCCCGTCGTTGCCGTAGCGATCCGCCGCCGAGGCCGGGTCGAAGGGCGATCCGGTGATCACCGCACCGCCGCCGTAGCCCGCAACGATCGCGACGTACTGAGTGCCATTCACCCGATAGGTAATCGGTGCGGCCATCATCGACGAGCCTAAGTTGATCGCCGCGAGCTTCATGCCGCTGTCGGCCGCGTAGGCGTTGAGGTAGCCGTTGGCATCGCCCTGGAAGACGATGCCAGACGCCGTGGCCATAACGCCACCGTCCCAGCTGGTCGCAGTCGCCGCCTGCCACACTACCCGGTGCTCTTTAACGCTCCAGGCACGCAGAAAACCACGCGAGGCCGTGTCGTTCTTGAAACCCCTGGTAAGCGTTGCCAGCGCCGGCAGATCGCCGTAGAGGCTTTTCATGCTCTTCGGATCGTAGGCCTCGGGTGGGAATGCCGGCGTCGTGAACTGACCTTCGACCAGACCGGCGCGGCGCTTGGACGTTTCCACGAAGATGTTGCCCGACTCGATTACGGGGATGAAGGTCAGTCCGCGCGCCCCGTCATAGGCCATGGGCTGCCAGCTGTGCGCGCCGGACTCGGACGGAAAGACCAGGGTTGGGCCCTTGTCGTAGTCGGCGCCTGGATCGACGGTGGGGCGCCCGGTCTTCGAATCGATGCCGCGAGTCCAGGTCGCGACCGCGAAGTTATTGGCCGACAGAAGCTCGCCCGTGGCCCGATCGAGCACGTAGTAGAAGCCGTTCTTGGCAGCCTGCATCACGACCTGGCGCGGCTTGTCGGCGAGCGTGACCTCGGCGAGCACCAGCTTTTGTGTCGAATCAAAGTCCCAGCGGTCCTGTGGAACCGTCTGGTAGTACCAGGCGAGCGTGCCATCGTCGGCATGGATCGCGAGTATCGATGCCGCGTAAAGCTCGTCACCGCCCTTGGTGCCGTCGAGGTGACTGTTGTAGGGCGCGGCGTTGCCGGTGCCTATGTAGACCAGCTTGAGCGCTCCGTCGTAGGCCATTCCGTCCCAGACCGTGCCGCCCGAGCCCGCGTCCCAGCGATGCTTGGGACTCCAAGTCTTCGCCGCCGCCTCGAGGTGCGGCTGATCCTGCGGGCCTTCGGCTGGATCGCGTGGCACGGTAAAGAAACGCCAGCGCTGCGCGCCGGTCCGGAGGTCGTAGGCCGTGACATAGCCGCGTGCGCCGGCAAAATCGCCACCAGAGTTGCCGATGACGATGGCGTCGCCGGCGAGAAGCGGCGCGCCGGTCAGCGTGGGGGGATTGCGCTCCTGCCGTCCGATCAGCGTATCTATTTTCCACTTGAGCATCCCGGTGCGGGCGTCAATGGCGTGCAGCCAGCCGTCCAGCGCCCCAACGTAGAGCGTGCCCTCGAAGGCCACGAGACCGCGATTGACGGCGTCGCAGCAAGGGTGGCGTGCCCACAGGCCGTCTATGTGCGGATCGTATGTCCAGAGTTCCTTGCCGGTGGCGGCGTCGAGTGCATACACGCGGCCGAAGTTGCTGGTGGCATAGAGCACGCCGTCGATCACCAGCGGCGTCGATTCCTGACCGCGATTGGTGCCGAGCTGGTAGTCCCAGGCAAAGCCAAGACGCGCGACGTTGTCGGGCGTAATGTCCTTGAGCGGCGAATAATACGTGCCGTTGGCGTCGCGTCCGGCGGTGAACCACTGGTCGGCCTCGGCTTCGCCGGAGTTCAGCCGCGCCGCCGTAACGTTCGCGGCCGGTTGTGACGTGGTCGCCGGGGAAGGTGTGACTACTTTTTGGCTGCAGGCGCCAAGCGCGAGCAGCGCCAGCGCGGGGACAAGCGGCGGTCGGAATGGCCCGGGCATCAGTGCATCCCTTAGCTGGACGTGGTCGATCGCGTTCCCTACCTTATCGCGAACGGCAGCTTTTTTGCTTTGAATTCGTCTGCTCGAGTGTCTTGAAATGGCCGTCGGCTGCCCCACGTCTCGCTCCAGACCGGCCGTTGCGACGACGTTACCAAGGCCAGACGTTCAACGGCTTAAGTTGACCCGATACCTGCCGATCAAAGACGTCCGCTATAGAGCGGCGAACAAATCGATTTGATTGCCGTCCGGATCCAAGACGGACGAGTAGCGCTGTCCCCAAAAGGCATCCCATGGCGCCTTGGAGCTTCTGAAGCCGGCCGCCAGAATCCTGTTGTACAGCGCGTCCACGGCCTCCGGGGATTCCTGGACAAAGCACAGGGTCATTGCCGAGCCGGTTGGCTCTGTCCAAGACGGGTTGATCTCTTTAATGAGATTTACTGAATCCAGCATGATTCTCACACCGCTGGCTGTCGCGCCTTCGAAGTGATCTGGGCCACCTTTCGGCGTTAAATCAATCCCGAGCAATGCATAAAACTCGACTGACAAGCTCGTATCTCTGCTCACGATGCCAATTGCGTCGAGGCTCATAAGCCATTCCTCTTGTTTCGACTTCTGACGTCGGCTCGATGAGCCTAACTGTAGCCACGTAAGCTTATCCAGCGTACAAAAACCTGGCGTTCCTTCATCGACCGCTTTGGCGCCACCCTTCGGTGAGTCCGGATGACCGGCGGTGGGCCGACTGCGGCCGGAGTAGTCGCGTAGAATTTGTTGGACGCGATTCGAGCGCGGCGGGCTAAGGCGACCGCAGCGCCCAGGACAAGGTGCATGGGCATGACGATCCGATACGGCTCGAGTTACCGTTGGGCGGCGCCCACGTCGGCGGACTATCGGCTGACCGAGACCTGTTCGTTGTAGCAATGCGCTCTGAGGCGCAGCTCTCAACCACTCGGCACAATCACATGCGCCGGCCAGGAGTCCAAAAAAAAGCCCCGCAAGCTGATGGCCTGCGGGGCTGCATGCGTCTTGGCCGACTGACCGTCACGCCGCCTGCGCGTCGGCCGCCGTGGCGCCTTCAGCGTGGCTGTACTCGAGCACCCCGGCCACCGCGTGCACCGTGGCGGCGATGCGCACCGCGCTCTGGATCATCTCGCGCGTGTAGCCATGCGCTCGCAGCTTCTTTTCATGCGAGCTGATGCACAGCCCGCAGCCGTTGATCGCCGACACCGCCAACGACAGCAGTTCGAACTCCAGCTTATCGATGCCCGGATTGGCCAGGATGTTCATCCGCAGCCGCGCCGGCATGGCCTGGTATTCCGCATCCTCCACCAGGTGCAGGAAGCGGTAGTAGATGTTGTTCATCCCCATGATCGCGGCTGCCGCCCGGGCGGCCTGCAGGTGGGCCGCATCCAGGTGCTCGGCCGCCGCGGCCTCGAGCGCGCGCGTGAACGCTACGTTCCTCGAGGCGATGGCGGATGCCACCGCCGCCGTCCAGATCTGGCGATCGTTCAGGCCCGGAGCCCCGGCTTGCGTCAGCACGCCGCCGAGGTTGAGCTTCAGGTCGCGCGCGTAGTCCGGAATCGAATCACGGATCAGGTCCAAAGTGGTGCTGCTCATGATGTCAGGCCGCCTTCAGCGTGTCCTGGCCTTTCTGCCAGTTGCACGGGCACAGCTCGTCGGTCTGCAGCGCATCGAGCACGCGCAGCACTTCTGCCGGGTTGCGGCCGACCGACAGATCGGTCACGTAGACAAAGCGGATCACGCCATCCGGATCGACGATGTAAGTCGCGCGCTGCGCCACGCCGGCTTCCGCATCCAGGATGCCGAGCGCACCGGCAAGCTCGCGCTTGATGTCCGACAGCATCGGAAACGGCAGATTGCGCAGTTCCTCTTTCTCCTTGCGCCACGCCAGGTGCACGTACTCATTGTCAGTGCTGACGCCGAATACCTGGGCGCCACGATCCGCAAACTCACGGTTGAGCTTGCCGAAGGCCGCGATCTCCGTCGGACATACAAAAGTAAAGTCCTTCGGCCAGAAGAACACGATCTGCCATTTTCCAGCCTGATCGGCACTGCTGAACGGCTGGAACGCCTTGGCGGGATCGTTCGAAACCACGCCGGTGAGCGCGTAGGCGGGAAATTTCTGTCCTAAACCCAACATATCCAATCTCCTTAGAAACACGAGCGGGAAGTCTGTTTTATCGCCGGCCCGGCCTTCAATGCCGGCCCGTGGATTGCATACTGCAGCCGCCCCCCTGTATCGTCCAATCAATTGACTTTATGACGTCGATAGATGCTATATATCGATAATCCATGAGCGACCTGAAGCTGAAGGACCTGCGCTACCTGGTAGCGGTGGCCGACACCCGCCACTTCGGCCGCGCCGCCGCCAAGTGCTTTGTCAGCCAGCCGACGCTGTCGGCGCAGCTGCGCAAGCTGGAGCTGTACCTGGGGGTGCAGCTGATTGAACGCCGGCCGCGCCACGTGACGCTCACCGCCGCCGGCGAGGAAATTACGGCGCGCGCGCGCACCATGCTTGAGAGCGCGGATGCGATCGTCGGCCTGGCGCAGACGCGGCGCGATCCGCTGGCCGGCCAGCTGCGCATGGCATTACTGCCCACGATCGGTCCCTACCTGCTGCCGCTGGTGGCGCTCAAGATGCGCAAGGCGCTGCCGCGTCTGGAACTGATGCTGTACGAGTATCAGACCGAGCCGATGCTCGAGCGGCTGCACAACGGTGACATCGACCTCGGCATCCTGGCGCTGCCGGTGCACGTGGAGGGACTCTCGACCCGCGCGCTGTACGACGAGCCGTTCGTCGCGGCACTGCCCGCCGGTCACCCGCTGGCGGCGCGCACCCGCATTCGCGCCGAGGATCTCAAGGGCGAGACGCTGCTGCTGCTGGAGGACGGCCACTGCCTGCGCGACCAGGCGCTGGCGGTCTGCAGCCGCAGCGGCGTGCAGGAGAAACAGGATTTTCGCGCCACCAGCATCGAGACCTTGCGCCAGATGGTCGCCACCGGCGCCGGTGTGACGCTGTTGCCGGCGCTGGCGGTGCACGGCGCCTATGGCGCCGCCAAGGGCCTGGCGGTCAGGCCGTTCGCCGCCCCGGTGCCGAGCCGCCGCATCGGCGCCGTGTGGCGCAAGAGCAGCGCGCGCGGCGCGGTAATCGCGGCGGTCTGCGACCAGATCGTGCGCCACAGTGGACTGAGCGCCGTTGATGAGCCACGCCGCTGAAGTGGCCGCTGAAGTATCGGTCTACGACCGCATGTGCTGGCCGGAGGCCGAGCTCGAGCGCGCGCTGGCGGGCGGGGCCCACCGGCGTGAGCTGGCGGCCTATCTGGGTGCGACCGAATATTCGACGCTGAGCGCACTGGCGCATCAGGCGCAGGCCGTGCAGCGTCGGCGCACCGGGCGCCGCGGCAGGCTGAAAGTCTATCTGCTGCCTGGAATCCTCGGCTCACAGCTCGGGCGGTTGCGGGCCGTGGGGGAGCCGCCTGATCTGCTGTGGGTTGACCCGACCGATATCGTCAACGGCCGGCTCACCGAGCTGCGATTGCCGCGGCGGCCGCAACCACTAGCGCCGGTGCAGCCGCTGGGCGCCATCGTCTATAGCTATCTGGCACTCAAGTTGCGGCTGGCGGTCGCCGGTTTCGACGTGGTGTTATACGACTATGACTGGCGCGGCGATGTGCTCGCCTCGGGCCACGCGCTGATGCTGCGGCTGGCCGCCGATGGTGCCGAGCAGCTGGCGCTGGTCGGCCACAGCATGGGTGCGCTGCTGGCGCGCGCCGCGCTGGCACACTATGGCGCTGCTGCCGGGGCCGAGCGCATCACGCGGCTGATCGGCATCGGCGCCCCGCACGGCGGCTCGATCGCGGCCGTGCAGGCGCTGCGCGCGACGTACCCGATCGTCGGACGGCTGGCCGCGATGGATCGGGTGCACGACGCCGAGACACTCACCCGCCGGGCATTTCGCGGCTTCATGAGCCTGTACCAGCTGCTGCCGGTCCTCGGCTCGACGCTAGACCTGTTCGATCCGGATTGCTGGCCGCGCACCGGGGCACGCCCAGACGCGAAGCTGCTGCGCGCCGCGCGCGATTTCGGCCAGCGTCTGGCCCCATCCGATCAGCGGTTTTTCTCGATCGTCGGCACCGGCCAGCGCACCGTCACCGGTGTCGAGCGTCGCGGCCAGCAGTTTCGCTACCAGGTCAGTTCCGCCGGCGACGGCACCGTGGCCAGCGGCTGTGCCGTGCTGCCCGGGGTGCGCAGCTATTCACTGCGCTGCGAGCACAGCGAACTGCCGCGCAACGAGAGCGTGGCCGCGGCATTGACCGATCTGCTGCGCCGGGGCCGCACCCAGCGGCTGCGCGAGGGGGTGATTGCGCGCCATGGCCGCAGCACCTATGTCACCGATGGCATCCTGCGCCGCGAGCTGGCCCGCAAGCTCGACTGGTACCAGCTGAGCATCGGTGAGCGGCGTCGCTATCTGGATCGCCTGAACGAACCGCCGGCGGCCTACCGGCGGTAGACGCCGGCGGCCGCTGCGGAAATTGTAAGATGGCTATGCAAAACTAACAGCGCGCGCGCTGCTGCCCGCGCACCCATGCATTCGATCAGCCCGACGGAACAGTAGCAATGGTAGACCGATCGCAACGTTTTGCCTTCGTACGCGACCTCGCCACGCGCTGGGATCTGGTGGCGATCGTGGTGGTGATCGGGCTGCTGACCTTCTGTGCCGAGGCCAGCCGCGGCCTGTTCGAGCCGCTGGCGAAGCTCGCGGGCGAGCCGATGTCGCTCGATCCGGTCTATCTGCCGTTCTACGCCGCGCGCACCACGCTGCGCATGTTCGCGGCGCTGGCGCTGTCGCTGGTGTTCACGTTCACCTACGCCACCTGGGCCGCCAAGAGCGCGCGTGCGGAAAAACTGCTGGTGCCCATCCTCGACATCCTGCAATCGGTGCCAATCCTGGGGTTCATCTCGATCACCGTGGTGTTTTTCATGTCGCTGGTACCGGGGCGTGTGCTGGGTGCGGAATTTGCCGCCATCTTCGCGATCTTCACCAGCCAGGCCTGGAACATGGCATTCAGCTTCTACCAGTCGCTGCGCACCGTGCCGCACGAGCTGGAGGACGCGGCGGCATCGTTCCGATTGTCCCCATGGATGCGCTTCTGGCGGCTTGAGGTGCCGTTCGCGATGCCGGCGCTGCTGTGGAACATGATGATGTCGATGTCGGGCAGCTGGTTCTTCGTGGTCGCCTCGGAGTCGATAAGTGTCGGCAATACCAACATCGCGTTGCCCGGTGTCGGATCCTATATTGCGCTGGCGATCCAGCAGGGCTCGCTGCGCGCCATCGGCTGGGCGATCGCCACCATGTTCATCGTGATCCTGCTGTACGACCAGCTGATCTTCCGCCCGCTGGTGGTCTGGGGCGATCGCTTCCGCTTCGATCAGGAGCAGGGCGGGCACGTGCCGGAGTCCTGGGCACTGACCATGCTGCAGCGCTCGCGGCTGATGACTGCACTGCGGACGCTGTTCAACGCCATCATTCGCTGGACCAGCCGCAAGGCGCCGCGCCCACAGCTGCTGCTGACCGCCACCGCCACCGCCACGCGTGTCGGCCGGCGGGCCGACCTGCTGTGGTATCTGCTGCTGGTGCTGGTGATCGCATTGGCGGTGTGGCGTATCGCGCGCATGCTGATCGGCGAGACCACGTGGCACGAAGCCGCGCAGGTCGCGGGTCTGGCGGCGCTGACCATGCTGCGGGTCATGGTGCTGATCGGGCTTGCCAGCGTGGTGTGGGTGCCGATCGGGATCTGGGTCGGACTGCGGCCGCGCGCCACGCAGATCGTGCAGCCGGTGGCGCAGTTTCTGGCGGCGTTTCCGGCCAACCTGCTGTTCCCCCTGGCCGTATACGGCATCGTCACCTGGAAATTGAACCCCGACGTCTGGCTCAGCCCGCTGATGATCCTAGGCACACAGTGGTACATCCTGTTCAATGTGATCGCGGGTGCGGCGGCGATGCCGACCGAATTGCGCTACGCGGCGGCGAACCTTGGCCTGCACGGCTTCCTGTGGTGGCGCAAGGTGGCGCTGCCCGGGGTGCTGCCGTACTACGTAACCGGCGCGATTACCGCCTCGGGCGGTTCTTGGAATGCGGCCATCGTCGCGGAGCTGGCCAGCTGGCGCAATGTCCAGGTCAAGGCCCATGGACTCGGCGCCTACATCGCCGAGGCCACCACCGCTGGCGACTTTCATCGCATCATTCTCGGCATTGCGACCATGAGCCTGTTCGTGGTGGCCATCAATCGTTCGTTCTGGCGGCCGTTGTATTATTTCGCCGAACGCAAGTATCGACTGAGCTAACAGCGCGGGGACGCCTATGAATACCGCACCGGAACTGGTTACCGCGCAACTGCTGGCGGTGGACAATGTCTGCAAATCGTTCCCCAAGCCCGATGGCGGGGAACTGCTGGTGCTCGAGCACGTCAACCTGGCGCTCAAGGCGGGGCAGATCGTGGGCCTCTTGGGACGCTCGGGTTCCGGCAAGTCCACGCTGTTGCGCCTGATCGCCGGCCTCGACGAGCCCAGCTCCGGCGCGCTGGCGTTCCGCGGTGCGCCGATTGCGGGCTGCGCCTCGGGGATCGCCATGGTGTTCCAGAGCTTCGCCCTGTTTCCGTGGCTCACGGTGTACGAGAACGTGGCGCTCGGACTCGAGGCGCAGCACATGGAGAAGGCCGCGATCCGCAAGCGCTCACTGGCGGCGATCGATCTGATCGGGCTCGACGGTTTCGAGTCGGCTTATCCGCGCGAGCTTTCCGGGGGCATGCGCCAGCGCGTCGGCTTCGCCCGTGCACTGGTGGTGCATCCCGACATCCTGCTGATGGACGAGCCGTTCTCGGCGCTGGACGTACTGACCGCAGAGACGCTGCGCACCGACTTCCTCGACCTGTGGGCCGAGGGCCAGATGCCGATCAAGGGCGTGATCCTGGTGACGCATAACATCGAGGAGGCGGTGCTGATGTGCGACCGCATCCTGGTGTTCGGCAGCAATCCCGGCCGCATCCTGAGCGAGATCGACGTGACGCTGCCGCAGCCGCGCAAACGCCTGGATCCGACCTTCCGCGAGCTGGTGGAGAAGATCTACGTCGAGATGACCTCGCGCCGCTCCGGCGACGCGCGCAGCTCAAAGGCCGAGCGTTTTCCGGGCTCAGGCATCGGCAGCGTGCTGCCGCGCGTGTCCTCGAACCTGCTGGCCGGCCTGGTCGAGACCGTGGCGGCGCCGCCCTTCAATGGCACCGCCGATCTGCCCAAGATCGCGTCCGATCTGCAGATGGAGATCGACGAGCTGTTCCCGGTGGCCGAGACGCTGCAGATGATGCGTTTTGCCGAAGTCGAAGGCGGCGACATCAAGCTCACGCCCGAGGGCCTGGCGTTTGCCCACGCCCATCTGAACGTGCGCAAGCAGATCTTTGCGCGCCATCTGCTCAACTACGTGCCACTCGCAGCCCATATCCGCCGCGTGCTCGATGAACGCGCATCGCATGCGGCGCGCAAGAGCCGCTTCATCGACGAGCTGGAGGATTTCATGGGCGAAAACGATGCCGAGC
>Ga0302181_10000591_pt1 | contig 28789 bp, 21 predicted proteins | sample I_Palsa_E3_3_FD_198786 | JGI IMG/M metagenome (GOLD analysis project Ga0302181, IMG submission 198786) | Peat permafrost microbial communities from Stordalen Mire near Abisko, Sweden - I_Palsa_E3_3 | ecosystem: Environmental > Terrestrial > Soil > Palsa > Peat permafrost | place: Sweden...
GACATACGTTCACTCCTTATTCGCCGACGATTGTCAACGAATCATTACCGGCAGGCATACTGGCCACCACGTTCATCGGCGTCATTGCACAACGTTGACAGACTGCAGTTAACCATAGCGCAAGTTAACCTGAGATCGTTCCCCGGCACTGTCAAGCCTCGTCCCAAATCGCCTTTCCGCAGCCCAGGTCGGGCGAGCCTCACGACCGGGCACCAAACCGGCAGCCGTACGGTGCGAGGCTGTCACAGGATCCAGCCGGCTCAGCTTCAGGTTGCGCCGAGGTCGCTAATCGAATAAAGCACAGCAACGGCAAATACCGATTATCATTAATTGTTAACGTATCGGCTGGAAGCCGCTGCGGAGGGGAGCCGGACGGCCTAATGGGCCGTGCACACATTGACGCGGTTGGGTGCCGCCGCTACTAATTCAGTTAACACCAGAAACAAACAATGCCGCCCACGCGGCGGCAGGCATCCCGGCCCCGCAACCCTGGAGCGCGCCCATGACCCATCGCGTCTTCCGCCGCGCCGCGCTGGCCGCTGTGGCCGCGCTCACTGCCGTCTGCGTGACGGCCCCGGCCGATGCCAGTTCCTCGGCGCTGCCGAAGTTCGATATCACCGGCGTCTACGTAACGGGCGTTTCTTCCGGCGGCTTCATGGCCACGCAACTGCAGGTTGCCTATTCCGGTACCTTCGACGGCGCTGGCATCATCGCCGCTGGCCCCTACGACTGCGGTCAGGGCAACGTGATCGAGTTCGCGACCTGCGACATCGGGGCCAGCCTGCCTACGCTGGAGCGGCAGGCGGTCACCTGGTCGAGCCAGGGGCTGATCGATCCGACCTCGGACCTGGCCGGCAAGCCGGTGTACGTATACCACGGCGCCCTCGACCCGGTGGTCAACGACGTGGTGTCCGCCTCAGGCGTTGACTTCTATCAGCACTTCGGCGCCAGCGTCGAGTATCACAGCACCGACCCGGCAGGCCACGGCTGGCCGACTCAAGCTGGCGTGGTGGCGTGCCCGCTGACCAGCCCGCCGTTCCTGATCAACTGCGGCGACGATCCCGAGGGCGAGATGCTGAGGCACTGGCTCGGCAGCGTCAACTCGCCGAATACCGGCAGCCCGGCGGGAACGTTGTCGTCGTTCAGCCAGGATAGCTACGCCCCGGGCGGCAGCGCTCCGGCGCTGAGCATGGACAACAGTGGCCTGCTCTACACGCCGCCGGCGTGCGCGGCCGGCGCCGCCTGCAAGCTCGTCGTCGCCCTGCACGGCTGCCTGAGCGGCCAGTACCTGCTGGGTGATGAGTTCGCTGAGCTGGCCAACCTGGACACCTATGCCAATACCAACAATTTGGTGGTCCTGTACCCGCAGGCGATCGCCAGCGTCATCCCGGCCAACCCGGAGGGATGCTGGGACTGGTGGGGTTACGACGGGCCGGGCTTCGCCGTTAAGACCGCCCCGCAGATGGTCACGATCATGAACATGGTCACCGCACTTGGCGGCTGACGGGCCCCGAGCGTGAGCTGCTCGCTTGGCTGAGGACTCAGCCTTGCAAACCCTTGATTGCGATGATGGCCTGGGACCGTCTGTGACGGCCGTGTGCAGGCGACGGTCGAGCGGTGAGGTTATCGGCGGACAGCTATTACGTCAGGAGTTCGAGCAGCATACGACGTAGGTCGATGTCAGCTTGCGGGTGAGGCACCAGTCTCGTCCGGTCGTGTGCGTCTCTGGAAAGAATATGCAGGCGGCCGTCGTGGCGGACGAGGATCAGATCGGTACTGGCGCCAGCGACCTCAGCTGATTCGTCAGCCGTGTAGTGGGTGACGGTAACCAGCGCGGAACGTTCGGATGAGGGAAGCAGACTCTCCGCGTCAATAGCCGGATCCGGGTCGGCCAATGTTCCCCGCGGCAACCAGGTGGTGAGAAAGCGGACGGCTTCATCCAGCTTGTACAGGCCAACCTCATGGATGCCGAGAGCGTCGATCCGCGCCGCAACTGACATCGCACGACTGATTCCGCACCAGATCATCCGCCGCAACGGCAGGAAAACGCCGAACTAGTGTAGACGGCTGCGGATCTTCGCCAACACAGGTCATTCGTCACGGCGATTGCGGGCCTTCTGCCGTTATCAACGGCGTATCGGTGCCCGAGCGTGTCACTAGGCCCGCATCGGCGCCCGGAGCCGGTGCAGCGCTCTCGATCTATCGGGATCGGTGTGCTGCGAGTGTGGATAGGAGTATCAATGCGCTCACCCTGGAGGGCACGATGGCCGATCTGAACTCCATGCTTGCTCGAACGGTGGCCGATTACGGCGAGCGTCCGGCCGCCCGCCCGGACGGCCTCGTGCTGTCCTACGCGCAGCTGCATGACGCGGCGGGCCGCCTGACGTCCGTGCTGAAATCCCTTGGGATATCGGCGGGCGACCGGGTGGCCGTGATGCTGCCCAACGTGCCGGCCTTCCCGATCGTGTTCTTTGGCGCTCTCGGTGCGGGGGGCCCGACCGGCAAGATGTTGCGCCGCGAGGTGCAGTCGCCGCGGGACACCCGATGACCGCGCCGACGGAGCAGATCATCAATGTTGACGGCCAGGACCTGCGCGTGGCCGTCCGCTACGGCCAGGCCGGGGCAACCCCGCTGCTGATCATCAACGGAATCGGCGCCAGCCTGGAGCTGCTGCAGCCGTTCGTCGATGCGCTCGACCCTGACAAGTCAGGAGACGTGATCAGGTTCGACGTCCCCGGCGTCGGCGGGTCGCCCCTGCCCAGCCGCCCGTACCGCTTCAGCGGGCTGTGCAGGCTGATCGCCAAAATGCTGTCCGAGCTCGGGTACGGCCAGGTCGACGTGCTCGGCATCTCCTGGGGTGGCGGGGTCGCGCAGCAGTTCGCGCTGTCTCAGCGACCGCGCTGCCGCCGTCTGGTGCTGGTCAGCACGGCAACCGGTGCCACCATGGTGCCACCCAAGTTCAGTGTGCTGCGGCAGCTGGCCGGACGGCAGCGTTACGTGGACAGCGGGCATCTTGCCCGCGTCGCCCCCGACCTGTACGGCGGATCAGCGCGAGCCGAGCCCGAGCGGGTAAGCCAGGCTGTACACGGCAACAACCACCTCGGGCCCGCACGCGGCTACAGGTATCAGCTGGCGGCATCGTTTGCCTGGTCGAGCGTGCCGTTCCTGCCGCGGCTGCGGCAGCCAACCCTCATCGTGTCCGGTGACGACGACCCGATAATCCCGCTGGCCAATGCCAGGATGATGCACCGGCTGATCCGCGGTTCGCGCCTGCACATCTTCCAGGGCGGCCATCTCGGCCTGGTCGCCGAGGCAGCTGAGCTGGCACCAGTGGTCCAGGCATTTCTGGCTGCGGACCCGGGGGGATGACGCCCTGGAGCTACCGATCCGCACATCAGCGACTGAGTTCGCGGCCGAGGCATCCTCGCGGTTTCAGTGCGATCCTGCTACGGGAAGCCGGGTCCCATTCGGTACGGAAAGCTGCGCGTGCCTGGAGCCGCGCCGCACTACAGGGTCAGGGAAGGTGACGTGAGCGCACAGGACGAGCCGGGTGCCTACGCTCTGCTGGCCGACGGCACCACGATCGAGATTCGGCCCGCGCGGCCCGGCGACTTCGACGCGGTACGTGACATGCACGCCAAGATGTCCCCGGGCAATCTCTATCTGCGTTTCTTCGGGACGAGCCGGGCTGCGGCCGAGCGGGAGGCACGGCGAATATGCCGTGAGCCCGCGCCGGACCATGCCGCGCTGCTGGCTCTGCTGGACGGTGAGGTTGTCGGCTGCGGCGGCTACGAGGTTATCGACGATGGCTCCGGGTCAGCCGAGGTCGCTATGGCGGTCGCCGACGACATTCACAATCGCGGCGTCGGCACGCTGTTGCTGGAGCACATGATTTCGCTGGCCCGCAGCCGGGGGGTCGACGCCTTTGTGGCGCAGACCCTGATCGAGAACGCGCTCATGATGCAGGTATTCGCCGACGCTGGGCTGCCGGTGCGCCGCGTCGTGGCCGACGGCGTGTACGACCTCACGTTCCCGCTGCCTGCCGGCGAGGCCGACGCCGCCGTCGGCACCTACCGGGACGCGGTCGCCGAACGGGAGCGGTCGGCCGATGTGGCCAGCCTGCGGCACGTGCTGACCCCGGACTCGATCGCGGTCTTCGGCGCGGACGGACACCCCAGGTCGCTTGGGCAGGCCATCCTGCAGAACATCGTCAGCGGCGGGTTTCCCGGCCCGGTCTACGCGGTCAGCCCGAGCGTGGCCGAGCCGGACGGCGTCCGCTGCGTGCCGTCGGCGGCCGCGCTGCCCGAACAAGTTGACCTGGCGATCATCACCGCGCCGACGGCTGCCGTCCTCGGTATCGCCGAAGAATGCGGACGGCGGGGAGTCCAGGCCCTGGTGGTGATCACTTCGGGGCTCGACGGCGCCGCCCGCGCAGAGCTGCTCGGCATTTGCCGCCGCCACGGCATGCGGATGGTCGGGCCAAACTGCTTCGGCGTGGCCAACGCCAGCGTCCCGCTGGACGCGACGCTGGCAGCCCGCCATCCCACAGCGGGAAGCGCCGGCCTGGCGCTGCAGTCCGGAGGCGTCGGCGTCGTCCTGCTTGAGCACCTGTCCCGGCTGGGCGTCGGGACCTCCTCCTTCGTCTCGCTGGGCGACATAGACGACGTGTCCGGCAACGACATGCTGATGTGGTGGGAGTCCGACGCGGCGACCAAGCTGGCCGTGATGTACCTGGAATCATTCGGAAACCCGCGCAAGTTCGCTCGTACGGCCCGCCGCGTTGGCCGCACCAAGCCGGTCCTGACCGTGAACGTGGCTCGGTCCGCGGCAGGCAAGCGGCTGGCCGCCGCTCGCGGCCCGGCGGCGGATGCCCCGCCGCTCACCCGGCAGGCCCTGCTCGAGCAGGCCGGAGTGATCGCTGCCGCGAACCTCGGCGACCTGATCGACACCGCGGCGCTCCTGGCGTCGCAGCCGGTGCCCCTGGGGCCGAGGGTCGCCGTGTTGTCCAATACCCGCGGCGGCGCGATGCTCGCCGCCGACGCGTGCGGCGACGCGCGCCTGCAGGTCGCTGGGCTCGCTGCGGATACCCAGCGGGCGCTCCGGGACGCACTCCCCGCCACGGCCGCGGTGGCTGGGCCGGTCAATACCACGGCGGCAATCGGGCCCGGAATCTTCCGTCAGTGCCTTGAGCTCGTCGGCGCCGACCCGGGGGTTGACGCGATCCTTGCTCTTACCGTCACGACCGCCGTCAGCAGCCTGGTCCCCGAGGTATGCGCAGCGCGGCCGCAGGTACCGATCGCCGCGGCGGTCATGGACCAGGTTGAGGCGGTTCGGCTGCTGCGAGGCCCGGATGAAGACTCCCCTGCCGTCCCGGCCTACGCCTACCCCGAGTCCGCCGCCCGCGCCCTCGGCCACGCCGCGCGTTACGGCGTGTGGCAGGCTACCCCCCTGGGCCGCGTACCCGACCTCGAAGGCCAGCGCCCGGACCGGGCCAGGGAACTGATCGCCGGCCTGCTCGCCGACAGCCCGGCGGGCGGCTGGCTGCCCCCGGACCCGACCGCAGAGCTCCTCGGCTGTTACGGCGTGCCGCTGGTCGACCGCATCGCGGTCACCACCGAGGACGCGGCCATCGCGGCCGCAGCGCGATTCGGCGGCCCAGTGGCGCTCAAGGCGGATGTGCCCGGCCTGATGCGCAGGAGAGATGCCAGCGCCGTCCTGCTTGATCTCCAAGGTGCGGATGAGGTCCGGCGCGGATTCCGCTCGCTGCGGAAGACCTTCGGCGGCCGGCTGGCCGGCGCTATCGTCCAGCCGATGATCACCGGCGGTGTAAAGGTCATGATCAGTGTGCTGCAGGAGCAAATGGTCGGCCCGCTCGTACTGTTCGGGCTCGGTGGCGCGACCGCTTACGCGCTGGCTGACCGCGTCGCGCGGCTGGCTCCCCTCACCAACTCCGACGCCGACGACCTTATCCACTCGATAGTTGCCACGCTGCTGCTCGGGCGCCCCGGCGCCCCTTCGGTCGACATCGCCGCGCTGCGAGACATGCTGCTGCGCATCTCCCAGCTGGCCGACGATCTGCCGCAGGTCGCCGAACTTCACCTGAGCCCCGTCGTCGCCGGTCCTGATGGCGTTCAGGCCGTCGACGGCCTGGTCCGCGTCCAGGCCGCCGAGCCTGCCGACGTCTACCTGCGCCGGCTCCAATAGCCCTCGTCTGGTCGCGCAGGTGACCGCGTACGAGTCCTGAGGTTTCCGTTCTGTTGCCCCCACGGGTCGCGGTGCCGCACACGCTCATCCATGGCCCGGCCGATGCCGCGCGACCGTGAGGCAGTATCAGTTGTGAAAGGAGAGACTCATGAAGTCATGTCCCACCCCGGAAGGCCGCGGCTCCGTCTAGAAGAGGCAGCTGTCGATCGACCACCAATCCGAACCAAGGAGATCCGCATGTCTGTCACGACCGAAAACTCGGCGGGCGGGACAGCGATCCGGCCGTTCACGATCCCCGAGGTCCCCGACGCGGTACTCGAGGCGCTGCGTGCGCGCATCGCGGCTACCCGCTGGCCCGACCAGGAGACCGTCACGGATGATTCGCAAGGCGTCCCCCTCGCGATGCTTCAGGAACTTACGCGTTATTGGGCGGAAGATTACGACTGGCGCAAGTGCGAGGCGAAGCTGAACGCCCTGCCGCACTTCATGACCGAGATCGACGGGCTCGACGTTCATTTCATCCACGTCCGCTCCCAGCACGAGGACGCGCTGCCGCTGATCGTCACGCACGGGTGGCCCGGCTCGATCATCGAGCAGCTCAAGATCATCGACCCGCTCACCAATCCCGTCGCCCACGGCGGGGCCGCCTCGGACGCGTTCCATCTGGTGATCCCGTCGCTGCCGGGCTACGGGTTCTCAGCCAAGCCGACTACGACCGGCTGGGACCCCGGCCGCATCGCACGTGCCTGGGTCGTGCTCATGAAGCGCCTCGGCTACACGCAATTCGTGTCGCAAGGAGGCGACTGGGGCGGAGCTATCACGAATGTGATGGCGCAGCAGGCACCTCCGGAGTTGCTCGGCATTCACGTCAACTTCCCCGGCACGGTCCCGCCCGACGTCGCCAAGGCGCTTCAGTGCGGCGACCCGCCGCCAGCCGGCCTGTCAGCCGACGAAAGGCACGCGTATGCGCAGCTGAACATCTTGTATACGAGGCGGCGCGCCTACGCCGCCATGATGGGGACACGCCCGCAAACGCTGTACGGATTGGCGGACTCACCGGTCGGCCTGGCCGCCTGGCTCCTTGACCACGGGGACGGCTGGGGCCAGCCGGCGGCGCCGGTCACCTCGGCCGTGCTCGGGCACACCAGCCACGGACATCCCGCAGGTGACCTCACCCGAGACGATGTCCTAGACAACATCACGCTGTACTGGCTGACGAACACGGCGGTTTCTTCGGCCCGCCTGTACTGGGAAAATAAGCTCAGCCTCTACAACGCCGCCGACGTTTCCGTCCCGGCGGCCGTCAGCGCCTTTCCCGGCGAGAACTACCAGGCCCCGCGCAGCTGGACAGAGCGGGCGTATCACAACCTCATCTATTACAACAAGCCCGGCAAAGGCGGCCACTTCGCGGCCTGGGAACAGCCGCAGCTCTTCTCAGCAGAAGTCCGCGCGGGCCTCAGGCCGCTGCGCACATAGCGGAGCAAAGAAGCCCGCCCGGACCGCGAAGGCTTATGAAAGGCGAGCCTCATGAATTTATCCTCCACTGGCCTGCCCACCCCCCAGGGCCCCGGCTCCGTCTCCGGGGCGCCGCACCTCCCAGCCGGGTTCACCGGCACGTTCACCAGCCGGTACGTCGACACCGGGGACCTGCGCCAGCACGCGGTCACCGGAGGCGACGGGCCGCCGCTGCTGCTGGTGCACGGCTGGCCCCAGACCTGGTACGCCTGGCGCCTGCTGATGCCGGTACTGGCCCGCCACTTCCAGGTCATCGCGGTCGACCAGCGCGGCACCGGGCTGTCGGGCAAGCCCGCGGGCGGGTACGACGCCGCCACCCTGGCCGACGATCTGGTCGCGCTGATGGACGTGCTCGGCCACCAGCAGTTCGCCGTGGCCGGCCACGACACCGGGATGCGCCGATCTCCGGGTTACTGAACCCATTTCTGGCTCCCGTGGCCCCTTCGTCTCCTGGTGGGCACTTCGAAGGATCACGAGTTGACAGCAGTCACACGTTACGGCGATATCCAGTCATTACGAAACAGTCGTAACTGAGCAGGTGCCTCATGCACCACTCCAGTGGAGTATCAACCTCTTGATCGGTTGACATTCATTCCCGGGGCCTTCATCGTTACTGCAAGGAGATCAAGCAGGGCAAGCTGTGACGACTCAGGCGCAGCCGGGCGATAGCTGCGCAGATGCCATGACCGATGTGACTTTTCCGCTGACGGGAGGCGGGAAACCGGAGACTTCTTCGGGACGGGGACATCACGCCGCCTGGCTGCTGCATGCAGGATCCCGGGCGAGAATCCATCCGCGGTTAGGCCGCCGACGCCCACGGCCGAGCATCAATAAGTATGAAATCCGCACCTTCGCCCCCACGATGCTGCTTACCGACGAGGCAATCCGGTTTGCTGGCCTGCCTTTCGAGCCTGAGATGCCCATTCAGTCCTGGACTGCCGGCAGCTGTCCATCAAATGCTCAAATGCCACGAAAATCCAACAGTGTGCGGCCAATAGCGGTCTGCTCATGAACCGCTTATCAAGCTATCAAGGCAAGCATAGGTCAGGCACCATGGAAAACTTAGTGTGCACGGTGGAGAAAGAGCCTCCCGTCCGGCTCTCGCTCATTCGCGGTTTCGAGCTGCGCAGTGGGGACTCAGTAATGCGGGTGGCCCTCAGCGCTCAGCGGCTGGTGGCCTTTGTCGCCCTTCAGAACCGGGCGGTGCGGCGGTTGCATGCCAGCGGGACGCTGTGGACCGACGCGTCCGAGCAGCGGGCGAACTCCAGCCTGCGCTCCGCCCTCTGGCGCACACCGTCGCCCCACGGTCGGCCGCTGATCGAGGCATCGAGTACCCATCTGTGGCTCAATCCGGCCGTGCAGGTCGACTTCCACGAGGTGGTGTCGCGGGCGGAACTGCTATTTGGCCAGGAGGACGGATTTCAGGCCACCGGGGACGTGGGCGGCCAGTTGCGTCAGTTCGGCGACGACCTGCTACCCGACTGGTACGAGGACTGGCTGCTCGTCGAGCGGGAACGCTTCCGCCAGCTCCGTCTCCACGCCCTCGAGGCAATCTGCTACCGCCTGACCAACGTCGGCCGATACGCGCTAGCCCTCCAGGCCGGTCTGGCCGCCGTAGCCTGCGAGCCGCTACGCGAGAGTGCCCAGCGTCAGGTGATCCGAGTACACCTGAAGGAGGGCAACGCCACCGAGGCCCTTCGCCAGTACTGGAGTTACGCTCGCCTGCTCGCGAACGAGCTCGGAGCCCGGCCGTCCCCATCCATGGAACAGCTTCTTGCGGGGTGTGACGGGCAATTTGCGGGGTGTGACCGGCGACCTGTCCGAGGCCTGGTCAGTGACCGCCAACGTGAGGCTGTCCCGCGCGGCCAGGGAGGATGACCCAATGCCGAACCTGGTCTGCACGGGGGCCACCCTGCAATGCTCAATGGGCACGACACCTGCGGACTTTGCCGCATCTGGCGTCCAGACCTCGGCGGGCAGCCCGGCCGGCGTCGTGACCGATGTGACGGCGGCGAACGTGCCGCCGTTCGGTATGTGCATGTCACTGGCCAACCCGGAGGTGGCCGCAGCCACAGCCACGGCGGACGGCGTCCTTACCCCTCAGCCGTGCCTGCCCGTGCTGGTGTCACCGTGGTCGCCGGGTTCCGCGCAGGTCACGATCAACGAGGTCAGCGCGCTGGACGACGCGTGCCAGTGCACCTGCGCCTGGGCCGGCGTGGTGACGGTTAGCTCTGCTGGTCAGATTGCGGTGAGCGACCAGTGATCCCGGGCCGGTTATAACTCACCAGGATTGGCCGGCTCGGGTGGCTCGACCAGAAGAATCACGCCGCCCAGGTCGATCTGGTCACCCGGCTCGATCGGGGTCTCCTGCTCGATGGCCACGTCATTGACCCTGGTCCCGTTGGTAGAGTGCAGGTCCTCGATCGTGGCATTCTCGTCGCGTACTCGCAGGATGGCGTGGCGGTGGGAGACCGAGGGGTCCTCAAGCTGGATGTCCGAGCGCTCCTGGCGCCCTATGATCTGGTCACCCTGCTGGAGGTCGAACGCCTGCCCTGCCTCGGCGCCCTGGGCGACGCGGAGCCGGAGCGGTGATCGAGCCGGGATAGACGGCAGGACGCTGGTCTGGATTACGTCCTCCCGTTCGGCCTGCTCTTTCGGTTCGGCCTGCTCTTCCGGTTCGGGCCGCTCCTCCCGCTCCTCCTGCTGCTCCCGCTCCTCCTGCTGCTCCCGCTGCTCCCGCTCCTCCTCTTCGGACCGCTCGCCTCGCGCCGGCTCGGATTCGAGCCGGTCCCGCTGTTCGGTCCATTCGGCGTAATCGATCACCGTGTTCAGCAGCCGCCAGTTCTCGAGGTGCGCAGCATCCGGGGGCATATGGTGGCGCCTGGGGAGACGGGGCGGGCCAATGAAGACGTTGCCGGTAATAGCCACCGCGGGCGGCGTGGTCGCCGGGCGCAGCCCCATGCTGTGGCTTTTCCAGTCTCTCTGCTCGTGCTCGACTTCGTTCGCCACGACGTTTCCCGTGACGCAGGCCTCCCCGATCCCTCCGACGAAAACCGTCTCACCCCCTGGGAAACGGCTCCGGATCCGGTTGTCGTGGATGAGGGCCGACCCTGGTCCGGCCGTGAAGTCGGCGACCAGGAGCCCGGCGCCGCTATAGGAATCGGCGATGATGTCGTCGACCTGGCAGTCACCGAGATCGAGCCGCAAAGACAGCGGCCTCCAGCGGTCTCGGTCCCCTTCGCGCCGGCTGCCCCGTCCGTTGTCCTCCTCCAGGACGGGCGTTTCCCGTTCCGTGGGGTCCGGATTCCTGAAGAGAGCATCGATCTCATGCGGCCGCTCGGCTGACTCCGTGGCCTGCGTGTAGAAGTCGCTGAACGTCTGGCGTGCGAGCGCCAGCAGTGCCTCGTCGGGCCTGCGGAACCGGCCGGCGGCGGGGCGGCCGTCGGCCGGATGGGCCACAGGCAGCACTTGGCCCATCGCGGTCGCGATCACGAGGACCCGGTCCAGCAGCGCGGCGCCCCCGTGGTTCCAGGAGAGTTCCCGGTACGCATCGGCGTCGCCGACCGCGATTCGGTCGAACATCACGGACAGCTCCGGATCGGCGAGCGAGACGAACCAGAAGCCGCCGTAGCAGCTGCGGACCGTGTTCCGGCTGACACGCAATGTGCCGAGGTGGGCCATGGCCAGCGCCGGGACCGTCATGCCCCGGAACAGGCATCGCTCGATCGTCGTGTCGTCGAGCTGGTGCGGCCTGGTCTCCCGGTGGTCGGGCCCGGAGGTCGGTACCTGGAGGTATCCGAAGCTCAGCTGCTGTGCGGAGTCGACCCGCTCGCCCGTCGCGAGGTCATGGAACCGGACCGGCCGGTCCCGCTCCGCGGGTCGTCCCCGGTGGCGCTGGCGTTCGGCCGTCGGCGGGCTGACGGGCTGAAAGGTGCATCCCGTGATCTCGACGTCCTCGATGGCCCCGGTCGCGAAGATCCCGGCGCTGAAGCTGTTCGGCTGGCGCGGATCCGGGTGGCTGCCTGGATCCGGATGGCGGAAGGTGCAGTTCTGCATGGTGAGGCCGGCGGAGTCATGTACGGAGATGCCGATCGCGACGTGCAGCCCGCGGGAGAACTCTCTGAGGAGGTCATGGTTGCGGGGGTGCATGCCGGAGAACGAACGTTCGGCGGGCGAGAACCTGACATGCGGTGGGACCAGCTCTACGCCTCGGATCGTGACCGAGGTCGCATCCCGGACGGCGATGAGCCCGAGGACGAACTCATCCCCCGGTTGTTCCGGGGCCTTCAGCACTACCTCTTCGCGGCAGGCCTGCAGCGTGATGCCGTCGAGTTCCGGCCCGAGCACGAGAGGCGCTCGCAGCGTGTAGGTGCCCGGCTCCAGGCAGATGGTGATCGGTCCCTGGTGCGCGTAGCCGGCGAGGAGACTTTGCAGCGCGGCTCCGTCGTCGACATCCTCCGGCCCGACGTCCACCGTGCAGCAGCCGCCCTGCCCGGCGGTCTGTGTGAGCCCGGAGAAACGCGGGATGCAGCTTGACGCTTTCGCGTGCTGTTCGTCCCAGGTCAGTACGGCTAGCGGGCAGGCCCAGGTCCGTGGGCCGTCGGGTGGCTGGGGAGCGTGGAGGTAGCGCTCCGGGTAGACGATCGCCGGCTGGATCGGCCGCAACGCGAAGCGCCAGAAGTCGCCGACGTGAAAGCTGCGGTTGTGCGAGGTAAGCGTGACGGCGACGCCGGTATCGCCCAGCAGGACCGGTCTGTCCGGCTGCGCATGTGCCGTCGCCTGCCACACCCGCAGGTAGGGCTGTGGGGTCCTTTCGGGGGAAAGGTAGTCGCGTGGGTAGCCGTCCGGCGGTTCGCCCGGGGCGCCCGCGATTACGGAGGTCCTGCTGGTCGGGTCGTAGGCCACGGTAACTGCCGATACAAACCCGGCCGGCGACGCGATGTAGTCGGCCGTGGTGAGCTTGACCGCGTCGCGCAGCAACTCCACCGCCTGGCCCTTCGTAGGGTAGTGGTAGCTGTCCACGGGTGCGCCGGCGAGCGTGAGCGTGGTGTTCCCGGAGTCCGGCGTCGCCGTCAGGACCCGGTAGAGGAAGGAGGCGTCATCGAATCCCCAGACGATGGTCGGCTCACGCGTTTTCTGATCGATGCTCGTGACCATGACCCGGATCATCTGGTTCTCGGCGCCCAGATAGCCGCCGGTCGGCACGGGCTGGCTGACGTCCGGGGTGGCCGGGGTGGCCGGGAACGACACCTTCAGCCTCGCGGTCGAGCCGGCCATCATCGACGCCGCGTCGAGCTGCAGCCCGTGGCCGGCGAGGGACCTCTCCAGCGCGCTCCGCGAGCCGTCGCAGCTGCCCGATTCGCTCGGGCAGCGCACGAAATGCTGGAGGATACGCCGGCGTTGCATGGTGTCCGGGCCGCCGAGGGCGACGTCGGCGAGCGCCGGGTCCTCCACGGCCGAGACTTCCTGCTCGGTCGCCAGCAAGTAGACGAGCTCATGCCTCGGATCCCTCTCGCGACGCGTCCCTGGGGCCTTCCACAGCGGATCCGTCGAATGGTCGAGCCAGTCGGGCTGTGAGCTGTAATGGACCTGCTCGTCCAGGTCGAGACGCTCACCACCGAGGTAGAGCGTGCCCTTGCCGATCGTGAGATGGTCCGGCGTCGATGCGGAATGCTCACCCGTCGCCCGGACGGCGGTGACGGCATAGCCCTCGTCGGGTGTCCCGACGGGGCCGACGACGTCGAGGGTCACGTGCCGGTCGCGCTCTTCGCCGATCGTCGCGGCTTCGTTCCAGTCCGCTTCGACGGTCACCCGGCCCTGCTGGGCTATGACCCCTCGGTACTTGCGGCCCGGGTCGTAGCTCACTCGTGCGCGGTCGCCGGCCATGGCCCTCTCCCTCTCCTGCCCCGGGCGGGACGATGATCACGTGACATGGATGATCACGGGCGTGAGACCGAGCGGCATGTACTCGGCGTACTTGACAAGCAGGCCCTGCTCCTTGAGCGGGTTCAGGTCGGCGGAGAAAGCGCCCATCTCCGAGCCTGCCCCGGCACCGGAGGAGATGGACGCGCCCGTCGCGCCGCCGGCGATGGCAGCGTCGGCGGTCTCGAGCAGCTGGGCGTATCCCGGCTGCCCGTACGAGTGGTTGGTGAAGATCGGTGCGCCGGGCGGGATCGAGGCCGACTCGTACTGCTGGGGGATGGCACTGCCGCTGGCGTAGGCGCTGAACCGGACGGAGCCGTCCTGGACATCGTCGATGGCGGCGAAGTCAGCCAGGATCGAGTCACTGGCCACGAGCCGGTGCGCGGCGATGCGCCCGAGCACGGTGACCCGGCTGAGCTGGATCGTCGCGTCCGCCACCGCCAGGGCGGCCACGCCCAGGGCGACTGGGAACGACTCGGCGAGCAGGCCGCGGTTGAGCGCGGTGAGCCGGGCCGGATCGAGCGTCCCGGCCCCGGCGGTGAGCGCGACCAGGTCCGGACTGAGGTTGACGTTGCTGAAGAGAGCCGCGTCGTACAGTGATGGCCCCTCGACGAGGGCGTTGAGCCCGGCGAGGAGCCCGCGCGGGAGGCCGGCCTCCTGCTCGGCTAGCGGCCTGGCCCGGTACGCGCGCAGGGCGGGCGCGCTCCTTTCCGGCATCGCCGCGAGCAGCGCGGCCGCCAGTGGGTCGGCGGACAGGAGGCTGGTGGCCAGCAGCGACGGGTCGAAAACGTCGGTGGCGGTCACGGCCGTGCCGGTCGTCGCCGGAAGGCCCTGGACGATGCTGTCGGTGATCGTGAGGGTCTCGACCGCTCCCTCGAAGCGGGTGCGGACCGGGCCGGCGATGCAGTGGTCGATGAGCAGCTGCCGGATCGCCCCTCCCTCGCCCGCTGGGGCGGCTGGATCAGCCTCGATGAAGATCCGGCCCGGGGCGAGAGGGACGCCGTCGGCGGCCATGGCCAGCGGCGGCGAGCCTGGCCCGGTGGTGCCCGGGTCGATCGTGCATGCGGTCAGCCGCACCGTGTCGAATGAGCCGCGCAGCACGATGTCGCAGCCGGAGACGGTGAGGCCGTCGAGGATGAGCTCCGCCTCGCCGCCCCCGGTGAAGATCCACGGTGCTGTTCGGCTGGTCGGCCGCAGGACTGGGCGCATGCTCGGGCCGGCGCGCACGAGCAGCGAGACGATCGGTGCTGAGCTCGAGCCCACGTCGGCCAGCGTCCCGTAGGTGCGGGAGTCGCCGATCGTGACGGTCCCGGTTGCCCCGGCCGCGCTCAGCGCTGCGTCGAGGCCCGTACCGCCGGTCACGGGCGTCTCCGTGCCGACAACGGCCGGAGGGTTCCCAAGCAGGCCGCGGTCGTACGGGCCGGCGCCGATCGTGGACGAGAATCCGTACTGGTAGTCGACCGTGAGCGGCTGGGCGGGGGCAGCGGGCGTGGCCGCGAACGTGCCGGTCTCCGGCCAGATCGCCGTCAGCTGCCAGTTGCCGCCGAGGGCGTAGGCAGGCGGGACATCGGCGTCGGGATAGGGCGGCCGGACGGGCGGTGGCGGGGATGCCCCGCTATCGGTGATGGCGGTCTCGAGGGAGTTCGTGAGCGGCCCGGGAACCTGCCACTCGCGGACCGAGGCGCGGGACCCGGGCAAGTCGCCCAGGTCGGGCGCCGGAGGGAGGAAGAGCGGGATCTGGCGGCCGGTCGGGTCGAACACGTACTGGCCGGCGTGCCCGGCGACCGCGACGGGCGTCCCGGCCACGACGGGGAAGCTGGTCAGCCGCCAGAGAAACACCAGCAGTTCGGCGATCCGGAAGTGGCCGACGGCGCCGCGGCCGGCCCGGACGTCGGCGGTGTGGAAGCTCTCGTCGAAGGCGGTGTCAGCGAGCGTGGCGCCGTGCGCAGATCGCAGGTCTGCGAATCCGCCGGCCGGGCCGCCGGTCAGCAGCCCGGTCAGGCCCTCGATCTGCAGCAACTGGGCCACGCCGGCCGCGCTCGGCTGCGGGAAGGCGGCCGGCCCGATGGGCGGGTCCAGGCCGTGCCGGGTGCGGGCGAGACGCCGGAAGCCCTCGACGATGTGCGCGGTCCAGCCGGTGACGTCGAGCGCAAGCTCCTCCAGGATCTGCAGGGTGCCCTTGCGGCGGCGGTAGTAGATCGTCTTGGCGACGTCGAGGCGGTGGGCACGCGCGTCCAGGTTGCCGGCCAGCTCCGTGCCGAGCAGGTCGCCGATGTAGGGGATGACCCAGTCATCGCATGTTTCGATCGCCTGGTCCGCCCACAGCCGGTCGATGCTCCGCCGGACGACGGCCACCTGCGCGCCGATGCGGTTCAGCAGTTCCCGCAGCGGTCCGGGTGCGGTGAAGCTGTCGGTGTCCGCCGTCCGGTAGAGCGCCGGGAGCAGTTGCCAGAGCCGCTCCGCGTAGTAGGTGTCGTAGCCGTCGTCGACCTCAGTCACCCGCGTTCACCCCCCCGATCGTGACGTTGCCCGGCGGAAGGTCGAAGTAGGAGTCATCACCTGGGTCAAACGCCTCGCCGAGCAGCCGGTCTCCCCAGCTGACCGTGAGCTCGTGGACGGCGGCGACGCCGGGGACCATGAGCGCGGCGCTGAGGGCGCTGCGGTAGAGCCGCCGCCCGATGCCCATGCTCCCCGCGCTGAACAGGCCGCCCGCCAAGTCCGAGACCGCCGCCTCCGCCGCAGTGATCGCCGGGCCGGCCTGCTGGCCGGCGGCCACCACGAGCGTGCAGGACAGGCTGAGCTCGATCGCATTCGCGCCGGTGACCGAGACCGGCCGGTTCGGGTCCTCGGCGCCCGCAAGCGCCTCCGCCGCCGCGGCGACGGCCGCGTCGCCGCCGCCCACGTAGACGGTCACGAGCGTGCGCTGCTCGGCCTTGTCGAAGGTCCAGTAGGCGGCGGCCCGGCTGACGCCGGGGGCCTGCGAGGCGACCTGCTCGTAGTCCATCGCCGAGATCGCCCGGCCGAAGGTGGCCACGCTGGCCGCGGCGTTGGCCTGGACGTCCGCCGGGGCCTGCGGATCGGCGCCGCCGGAGACGGCCACGGGGTTCTGGACCGACGCCAGGTTCAGCTGCGGCTGGCTGATCGTGGTCAGGCGCCCGGCGGGCGGGCTGGCCGCCCCTGATCCATAGCGGTAGGTGGCGGTGACGTTCCCGGTCCCGGACGTGAGCGGGGCGCCGTTGACGCCGTCCCCGAAGGTCACCGTGGTCACGGTCTGATCCGGCGAGCGTTTGACCACGAACACCCGGGCGCTGGCGGCCTGCCCGTAGAAGCTCGGGACCTCTTGCCAAGGGATCAGGTCGACGAAGACCGTCAGCGTACTCGCCGGGCCGTTGCCGCTGGCCAGATAGGTGAGCGGGGACTTCGCAAGGGTGAAGGACTGGCTGGCGAGCGCCGCGTTCCCGCTGCCCAGCACCTCGCCGGTCACGGTCGTGCCGCGCGACACGGATACGACGTTGAGCAGCAGCTGGAGCGGCACTTCGAGCGGCGTCGCGGCCGGGATGGCTGACGGCGGGGTGCCCGCCCCGGTGAGGGCGACATGGCCCGGTCCGGCGCCACTGACGTTGACGAGGATGCCCGCGCCGGTCGCGTCCTGCAGGAAGGCGGTGGTGTTACCCCCGGGCGGCGTGTAGGTCGTGGCGAGGGTCGCCGGGAGGCTCGGCAAGTTCGGTGCCGGGACTCCGATGATCGTGCCCACGTCCTTGAAGCCGTACCGGACGGCGATGGACGCGAGCGTGTGCGCGTCCTGCGCGTCCTGCAGGACGCAGGAGTCCGGGGCCGCGAGGGCGAGATCGAGGGCCGTGTGCGGGATAACGATGTCCGGCGGATTGGGGGGAGATTGGTCCAGGAATACCGGGTAGGGAACCGCCCAGAGCATCTGCACGGTTGCGGTCACGATCGCCAGGGCCGACGCCATCCCGGTGCCGCCGTCGAACAGGACCATGTCACCGGGTGAGATCGCCCGGACGGCCGCCGATAGATGCACCGTGAGCGCATCTGAGCCGGGGGAACCGGAGATCACGGTGACCGTCTGTTCGCTGGAAGGCCCGGCCGACAGGGGGTCCGACGGGTTCCAGAGTGCGGCCGCGTTGAAGAGCGCGGCCGTGGCGGCCGGACGCATGAGCCGGTACGTGGTGGAGTCGCCGGACGGCCCGGTCCCGGGCGCCGCCGACGGCTGGTCCGGCGCTGAGGGTTCGTCCGGCGCTGAGGGTTCGTCCGGCGCCGAGGATGGCGGTTCCCATCCGTCGGACGGCCCGGGCGCCGCCGAGGGGTCATCTGGCAGCGTGGCTGCCGGTCCCCATCCGTGGGTGCTGAACGCGACCTGGGTGTTGATCGCGCCAGTCCCCGGGTCCGTCGCCGGCGTGACGGCCGTGACGGTGACGAGCGACCAGTTGTCGTTATCGTCCTGGCCCGCGAACGTGCGCTCGACGAGCAAGAGCTGGTCTCCGGCCTTCACTCCGCTGACCCGCCCGGCGAGCAGGACGGACAGGATGGACGGCGTGTCTTCGACGGGGTGCCCGAAAGCGGTATCCGGGCTGAGCGTGACCGGCACGCTCGACGGCCCGGTGAAGGTGACCTCCGAGCCCGAGTCCACATCGACCTCGAAGGTCTGTGCCAGGACTCCCGGAGACGCCGTGCTGGACAGGCTCATGCCGGCGGGAAGGACGAGTGGCTCGGCCGGGTGCCCCGCCGTGCTCACGGCGGCGAGGTTCCCGGTGGCCGCGATCCCCGGCGCCGGCTGGTAGCCGAGCGGCGCCACCAGGTTCGCGACGCTGCTGGCCTGGGTCGCGGTGCGCAGATAGGTCTCGTTCGCGAAGCGCTCGTTGTAAAACGTGAGCACGTCGGCGAGGTACGCCCACCACTCCAGTACCTGCAGGCCCAGGTCACCGGGCGCGGGCTGCCAGGTGCCGATGGCCTGCTCGCCGGGCAGCGGCCGCAGCAGGGCCCGGCGGACGCTGGTGAAGTCGCATGTCCGGTCGGAGATCGCCGGCAGACCCGGCGGATTGCTGACGACCTGCGGGTCCTGGGCCGCGCTGCAGGCGGCGCAGGGGCAGGCGGGGTCCGTCCCGTCGCCGTGTTTGCCCGCTCGCGTCCGGGGCGCTTTGACGCGCCGCCTTCTCTCGCCGCTCGTTCCTCGCTCCTCAGTCCAGCCGGCGCCGCGCCCCGTCCGCTCGCTCATGCCGATCCCTCCACCGTCACCCGCAGCGATCCGGCCTCGGGCCTGCTGGGGTCGTTGTCGACGCGCAGGATCTGGTCGGCGGCGACGGCGAGCGTCTCGGGCAGCGGCGCCCACTCCAGCTGGACGCCGCGCTCGCGGTACCGGACCCGGCGGACGCCGCCGACACCCGGGCACGACTGGACGGCGGCGAGCAGCGCGCTCGACTCCAGCGGCTCGCCGAAGCTCCAGCGTGAATGGTCGAAGAACCCGGCCGCTCCGCCGGGGAGGGGCCCCGGCTGGAGGCGAGCGAGCACGGCGGCCGCCATGTCGCTCCCGGAGTAGGCGGGCTGCGCGCTGACCGTGATGTACAGATCGATCGAGACGTAGCGCGGCGGGAGGACGTAGCTCTCGTAGCCGGCCAGCCGCTGCTGATCGAGCAACTCGGTGAGCGACTCGAGCTGGGCGATCGCCGGCTCCTCGGTCCCGGCGGGATCGACGTGGGTGGCCACGGTGAGCCAGCTTCCCGTCCAGTGGAACGCCGTGGCCGCCTGCTGTACCCACGGGAGCGACTGCGCGGCGGCCACGTAATCGCTGGCCAGCACCACGCGAAGCGGCTCCGCGCTGAACTTCTGCGGCGCGCGGTCGCGTATCTGCGCGATGGTCTCGGCGTCGGTGCCGCCCGTGGCGGGGAAGGGGTTGGTGCACGCGCTGATGAGCGATCCCGGCCCCGGCCCCGGCGCGACGTTGACGATCGTGCCCGCGGGCACGTTGCCGATCGAGCCCCCGCCCATGCGGTAAAGCACGCTGAAGACCGTGCCCGGCAAGGGCGACGTTCCGAAGGTGCCGTCGCCGAAGCGGATCGTCGTGCCGCCGTCGCCGTCGTAGTCAAACCAGGTCGTGCCGTTGCTCGTGAGCACCGGTGAATACTGCTCGGGCGTCAGCGTAAACACCTGGTCGCCGGGCCCGGCGCCGAGCAGCCAGTGCTGGAACCCCCACGGCGGCGCGCCGCTCGTGCCGCCGGCCGGGACCTGGCTGAGGACGATCTCGGGCTGCGCGGGCAGTGGGTCGTCCTGGCCTGTCGTGGCGAGCCAGGCCAGCGGGCCGGTTGTGAGGCAGTAGCGGTAATCGGGCCGCGGGTCCTGCGGCGTCCAGTTCGCCCCGACGCGGACGACCACGGGCCCGGGCGACGGCGTGCCGGGATAGGGAATCGTGAACGTCTCGCTCTGGCGCACGCCCTGGACCGCCGGGACGATGTTCCCGGCGATCGCGGTGCTGTTCAGGTCGTGGTCTTCGGTCGTGCCGGCCTGCAGGAAAATGCGCGTGAGGGGAGTGGGGGGCGGGTAGGGCGGGTAGCCGAACAGGGGATCTTCCGTCTCCTCCGTCGCCGCGACCGTGACCAGCTCCCGGACCGGAGGATCGGCGCTGTCCGCCGCCGGTGAGTCGAGCAGCAGCTGCTGGCCGGGATAGAGCCCGAGGTCATGACCGACGACATAGAAGTCGGTCGAGCCAACCAGCAGGCAGCGCTGGCTGTCGTCCCAGTAATAGGGCGGGAGATTGGCCGGGTTCCACCGGCTGTCGACGGCCGCCCAGGCGGGCGGGGCGGTGCTGACGGCACCGGCGAGGCCCACCGCCGGGTCTTCGATCTCGAAGTCGACGACCGAACCGTCCGCTCCGAGCGCACGGATCAGCACCGGGGTGCTCAGATCGATCGTCCAGCCCGTTACGGGTGGCGAACCGTCTGGGGGGGCCGCCACGTCGAGCTGGAGCAGGGCCGTGGCGACGGTCGCCGGGGCGGGCTCGTAGTCGACCAGCCGTGCGTGCCGGACGGCCGACAGCCGCTGGGTCGCGGTCTCGATCGTGGACTCCGCGAGCACGCGGTCCTGGTAGTAGCTGAGCTCGTCGGCCATCGCCGCGAGCACCTCCATCAGCATGACGCCGAGGTCTGCCTCGGACCGCTCCACCCAGGCCGGATAGCGCTGGGCGGAGAACTCCGACAGCGCCTGCTGGAAGCTGCCGAAATCCTTCGCCAGATAATCGATCGGCACCTGCTCCGGCGCCGGCGGCGGGCAGCTGGGCGCGGGCGCCGCAGTGTCCAGAGCGGCGGGGCCGTTCGCCGCGAAGCTGAACAGCGCCTGGTCGAAGAAGGGATCGAGCCTGCCGCTCGAGATGGTCAGTCGGTAGGCCGAGAAGTCCCGGGGACCGGTCACCGTGAGGGCCAGGACCGGGCGCCCCTGGCTGTCGGCGCTCCAGTCGGCCGCCTCGTCGATCGGGCTGACCGCGACGCTGGTGACGACCTCGCCGCCGGTGATCGTCACCGGACGGCTGCCGGACAGGCTGCCCTTGACCGTCACCGTGTTCAGGAAGTGGACGGACAACTGGGTCTGGCTGGCGGCGACGTCGATGTAGTCGATGCCGTTGAGGGCCGCGCCCGGCGCGAGAAGCAGCTGGCGCCGGTCCCGGGAAGGCGCGTCCGGGCTCATGCGACCGCCACCGTCACGGCCTGGGTCGTCTGGGTCTCGACGAGGGTGTAGGTGACCGTGACCTCGAGCGTGCCGGGCTCCAGGACGGCCCCTCCCGAGCCGTCGCCCACCACGACGCTGACCACGTTCACGATGCCCGCCAGCCACTGGTTCAGGCCCTGGATGACGCGTAGCTGAACGGTCGCCGCCAGGGCGTCGGAGTTCGGGGCGAACACCAGCGATCGCAGCCCGCAGCCGAACTGCGGGAGGTCGACCCGCTCGCCGGGGCTGGTGAGCAGCAGCTGGTAGACCATCTGATCGACGTGGGTGGCGTAGCCGGTCTGCGCGGTCTGCTGCGATGCCGGGTCGATCCGGAACGGGAACGCGAAGTCCTGCCGGGGGATCGTCATGACGGCACCCCTCGCATCACGCCATCTCCCGTGCGCAGCATCACTGCACCTCCAGTGCGCCGTCGTTCACCGACACGCTCGAGCTGCTGACCACGACCGTCGACTGGCCGTTGGCGAGGGTGATGCCCGAGCTGTCCAGCGTCACCGTGTTGCCGTTGGGATCCGAGAGCGTGATCGAGCCCTGGTCGTCGTTCAGCTCGAACTTGTTCGGCGCTTTTGTGAGGATCACCTTCACGTGGTCCGCCGCATCTGCCGGGAACTCGCCCTGGCGCCAGTAGCCGCCGACCCAGATCGGGAAGGACACGTCTCCGCCTTCGAATTCGATCCAGACGCCGCTGCCCGTTTCGGGCAGGAACGCGAAACCGACGCCCGGTCCGGCGTAGGGGACGCAGGGCATGCACCAGCCCGTGTCCTTCTCGCCGAGCACGGACGGCACCTTCGCCTTGACCCGCATCGTGGCCGCGTCGACGTTCGACACGATGCCGCGGTACTTCCCGTAGAAGCGGGTGCGCAGCCGCTCGAGAAGGTCCTCGAGCCCGCGGTCGTCGGCCGCGGTCACGGCGACGTCGCCCCGGCGGGCCCCGCCAGCACGGCGGCGAAGGAGGCGAGCGCGCCACCGGCGCCCGCCGGGCCCATGGCGTTGCGGACGAGGGTGAAGCTCATCTTCCACGAGTCGAGCGAGAACGTGTGCCGGACGTTCCAGACCAGCCAGTTCCCCGACTGGATGCTGCCGGCGCCCTGAATCGTGACGACGTCCCCGACGCGCAGAATCGTGCCGATCCGGTCCGCGTCCGCTTCGCCGGCGCAGCGGGAGAAGAACCCGGACTCCGCGAGCACGGCCGCCGTGCGCTGGCTGAGCTCCGGCACGTCGGCCGGTGCGGTCAGCACGAGCGTCGAGGACCGCCCGAAGTAGGTGGGGTAGTCGCGGGCGTCGAGCGGCTTGAGGCCGCTGGTGTCGGTGGTCACGTCGGTGCCGGTGTCGGCGGCCTGGGTGAGGTCGACCTGGCTCGAATCCACTTCGGTCGGGCGCATGACGTCCCAGTCGAAGTCGAGGGTCTCGACCGTCCAGCTGTTGGGATCGAGCAGGGAGATCGTCGCCACCGGCGGGCCGTCGACGGCCGGGGTCACGAAGTACCCGGTCCGGACGCCCGGGGTGTCGGTGCAGGCGATCCGGCACAGCTTCCCGCCGCGCCGGGCCAGGCCGCGCAGGAACTGCAGATCCGTCGCGCGCTGGTACAGCGTGTGCCCGTCGGGAGTGTGACTGGGGGAGTCGTTGGCCGTGTTTCCGGCCGCGGGCGCGAAACTGTACGTCCCGAAGATCGCGTTGGCGACCTCCCCGTCGGTCTGACCGGACCATTCGTAGACGTGGTCGTCGACGTTCATGAGCCACGACGCGTCCTGGGCCCAGACGTCGATGGTCGACGAGGTCGATGCGCGGTCCAGGTGCAGCCGCCAGGACAGGACGTACCCGTCGAAGATGCACTGGGCCTTGGCGCCGGGCCCCGCCGGGGTGACCGTGACCGCGATGTTCGTCTGCGGCTCGAAGGTGCCGTCGCCGACGAACTGGAGATCTCCGATGGAGGTGCGGTTCGCAGGCAGCCGCAGCAGCAGCGCGCCGGGCTGATCCGAGCTTTCCTCGACCTCCAGCTGCTGGATCGCGTCGTAGAACGCGTCCGGTGCCTGCGTCCCGCCGATGTTCAGCTGGATCTTCACGCTCACCCGGGGCCCCCAGCCGGGATGCCGATGAGCGCGCGGGCGGCGAGAGCGCCCGCGACCATGGAGTTGTTCGCGTCGCAGAGCCGCCAGAAGGCGGTCGGCACGTTGAGGTACTGCACCGCGATGAGGTCGAGCCGTCCCTGGCCGAGGCGCTGGTAGTAGCCGACCAGCGGAGCCGGATTCGGCAGCGGCGGGACCACGGCCGTGACCTGGGTGCCGTCCGGCAGTGCGACGGTGTAGGTGGGCTGGTTCAGGTAGCGGCTGTCGGCTGTGAACATGACGCTCCTCCGGCTCTCATTGCGGGATCATCCCGATGTTCGACTCCGCCGCGTTCGCGAGGTTGGCGGTTGCGAGTTCCTGGCGGCGCGAGAGCGTGTAGTTGTAGGCGACCGAGGCGACGTTGCCGAGTACGTCGTTGTCCGTGCTGGCCGCGACAAGCTCGGCGGGGGTGAGCACCCGGAGCGAGAGCTGGGCTTCGGCGTGAGTGGGGTTGAGGGTGGCGTCGTAAAGCTTCTCGGTGATCGTGAGCCCCGTTACGCGGACGGGTACGACGCGCCCGGATCCCCAGATGAAGATCGTGACCGGGATGACGGACTGCGGGACGGCGCGGGTCGTGCTGGGCGTCTGGCCTGACTGAGCGGACGCGACGGCCGCCGTCACCGCGCCGGTCAGCACGGGCTGGACCCCGCCGGTGGGGTACAGCAGCATTTCCAGCGCAGCGAGCCGGCTGTAGATCCCGCTCGTCTGGGCGAGCGCTGCCGTCTGCGCGTTGCCGCCGGCGATCTCGTCGTTCGCGTCCATCGCGATGGTGAAGGAGAACGCCTCGCCGGGCACGCCCTTCACGGCGAGCGGGTTGCTCTGCTCGGTCCCGGCGGTGGGGGCCGGCTCCGGCTGGGTCCAGGTATGCGTCATCGTCTCGGGGTTGTACTGGAAGGCGATCACGTTCCGCGCGGGGTTCCCCAGGTTGGTCGGCATGTACTCGATGAGTGCGCCCTTCAGGACCAGGCCGCTCACGGGATCGCCGCCCCGTCCGGGCCGCCCGGCACCTGGTGGCGCGCCAGCGCCCGGCCGATTTCGTCGACGATGCGCCGCGCCAGCAGGTCCGGCCTGCCCTGGTCGCCGGCATTGGCTTTCACCCCGATCTGCAGGGAGTCAAGGCCGGCCAGCCCGGCGGGCCGCAGCATGCCGGGCGCGAGGCCCTCGGCGACGAGGCGCGCGAGCGCCCGCGCCGCGTCCTCGTCGAGGCCTGCGACGCGCAGCGCCAGCCGGTCGATGTGGACGTCACCGGCGTGCGCGCCGGTGGCCGGGCTCACCGCAGCCCCATCTGGCCGGGCCGGACGACGACGCCCTGCTTCTCCAACTCGCGCCGCGCGGCCGCGAGCACGTGGTGCTCCGCGATCGGCTGGCCCTCGCTGCGCGCGAGGAACGCCGCGGCCACGGCGGCTGACTTGATGCCCGCTCCGGTGAGGTCGAGCTCACGTCCGAGGCCTGCCCAGTCGAGCTCGCCGGCGAGCGGTCTTCCCGCTGCGTCGCTCGCGCCCTCGAGGGCGAGCCGCCACAAGCGCTCGCGCTCGCTCGCGCTCGGCGGCGCGAAGTCGATGATGAAGCGGAGCCGCCGGACGAACGCGGTGTCGAGGTCCCCCTTGCGGTTTGTCGCGAGGACGGCGACGCCGTCGAACTGCTCCATCCGCTGGAGCACATAGTCGATCTCGATGTTCGCGTACCGGTCGTGCGCGTCGCTCACCTGGGTCCGCTTGCCGAACAGGGCGTCCGCCTCATCGAACAGCAGCAGCACGGGTGCCCGCTCGCAGGCCTCGAACAGCTCGCGCAGGTGCTTTTCGGTCTCCCCGATGTACTTGCTCATGACTCCGGCGAGGTCGACGCGGTAGAGGGCGAGCCCGAGCGAGCGTGCGAGAACCTGCGCGGCCATCGTCTTGCCGGTGCCGCTCGGCCCCGCGAACAGCGCGGTCGTGCCGCGGCCGAGCGAGGTGAGCCGGGAGAAACCCCAGTCGTCGAGCACCTGGCCGCGATCGGCGGCCTGCGCCTCAAGCTCGCGCAGGTGGGCGGCCGTGACCGGCGAGAGCACGAGATCATCCCAGCCGAACGGGACTGGCAGGGGGCTCAGCAGCTCCGGGGTGCCCGCCATCAGGAGCCGCCGGCAGACCTCATCAACCTCGTGGTCGCCGGCGTGCGCGACATGCGCGGCGACGCAGATCTCGGCGGGCCGCAGCGCCCACTCGGCGACCGCCGTGGGAGGTGGCGTGGCGGCGAGCGACGACCATAGTGCCAGACGCTCCCGCCGGGGTATCGGCCCGCAGGTGATCGAGCGCCGGATCGAGCGGTGGCCGGCGGCGCCGGCCGTCCCGGCCACGGGGCTTTCGACCGACAGGAACGTCAGCGGCGCCGCGGGGATGGCTTTCCATAGCTCCGCCGGCAGGGCCTCGGCGCGCTCCCACGCGAGGACCGAGCCGTCGAGCCGCGCGCGGCGGGCCTCCCGGGTCGCGGCGGCCAGGCCGTCCGCGCGGCTCGCGAGCGCCGCCGCGTCCACGGCCACGAGCTGGCATCCGAGCCGGGCCGCGGCCTGCGCGGCCAGGGCTGTCCGGCCGGACCCGGCCGCGCCGGCGAGTTCGATCTCGATGGGCAGCCCGGCTTCGCCGCCCCGGCCGAGCGCCTGTACGAAACCGGCGATCTCCTCGAGTGCCGCGGCCCGCAGCACGGGGCCGGGCGGCGGCTCGACGATGCGGCCGATCGTGCCGCCCGACCAGTCGGCCGCCGCGAGGACGGCGCTCCGCGTGGTCGCGTCGTTCCGGCCCGCCGCGTCGTTCCGGCCAGCGGCGCCGTTCCCGCCCGCCGCGGCGTGTCCGGCGAGCGCCCGCAGCAACGCCGCGTCGGCCCGCCAGCCGGTCGAGCACGCGAAAGCGTCGCCGCCGGTCACCACCGGCTCCGCGAGCAGCCATCGCACGAGCGCGGAATCCGGACCCGGCGGCGGCTCACCGGTCAGCCCGAACACTGCCGTGGCGAGCGAGGGTGTCGGATCAGCTGCCTCGGTGACGTCGAGCAGGTACCCGAACACCCGGGCGATGGCCGGGTCCAGGGCTCGCGCGGCCGCGAGCATAAAAAGGGCCGCGTCCACGGGCCCGAGGCCGAGCGTGCCGACGAGGTGCTCCAGACGTGCGTCCCCCGGCCGCCCGGCCAGCGCGGCGAGCTGCGCGGACACGGCGGCCGCGCGCTCATCTGACCGGTAGAAGGCCTGCTCCGCCTCGGACGCCTCGGTCCGGTCCGCCAGGGCCCGATCGACCTCGCTGTGGCTGATCGCCAGGAGATGATCGCCCTCGTAATGGTGCTGCGCCCAGAGATGCCGCAGCCAGAGCACCCGGCGGGTGGCGCGCAGCCGGACCTCGGTAAGCCATCGCGGCTCCGCCGCGCGGCCGGCCCGGACGTCGTGCTCGCGGCGTTGGCCCAGCCCGGCTGGCCACGGCACCGCCGGAGCCGAGGTCACAGCGTCACCCACAGGGCCGGATCCGACTCGATGCCGTTCACCCGGACCCGCACCGGTGCGACCGTCCCGGCGGTCCCCGCTGGTGGTGCGACCGTCCCGGCGGCCCCCGCTGGCGGCGAGAACGAGAAGGACGTGCCCGAACCGTCGACGGTTACCTCACCCGGCCCCGGGGTCGCGGAGGTTTCCGTCAGGGCCACCGTGCCGATGAGCACCTCCGTCGCACCCGCGATGAAGCCCGTTCCGTGCACCGTGAACGGGGCCGATCCGGTCAGCACCGGGCCTCCGGCGGGGTCCACGAGCGCGGCGACGCTGACCGGGACCGAGCCGGTCCGCGTGGCGCCGGGCGAGCCCGCCGCGCCACTCCCGGCGCGGAGCTGGTAGACGCCCGGGCCCGGGGGCCCGGCCGGGGCAGTTCCGGCAGCCTGCGGAAGCTCGAGCACGAACTTGGCGGCGCTCGACTCGGCGGCTACCGCCCATGCCGTCACGTCCACCTCGCCGCCGCCGGCTGCCGAGAGGAGGTACACGCTGTCCGAGACACCATGGGCGCCGAGATCCGACCCCATGAGCCAGATGGCCTGGCCCGCCGCCACGGTCGCTGGCGACTGCGAGACCGGGACCGCCGCACCCGCCGGTCCCACGTAGGAGCCCTCGCGGAACGTACCGAACACGGCGGGGAAATCGCCCGTGCCGGGTGCGGCGACCGGCAGCGCGACGGGGTTGACGTCCACCGAGAACGACGAGGTCTCCGGGGCGGCCGCCGGCATCGGATCCGGGTCGATGAACACCACCGCGGCGCGGTACACCAGGGACATCCGCAGTGGTGCGGTGGTCGCCTGCCACAACCGGCTCAGCTCGTCGTAGGAGCGGTGCTCCACCGTCAGGGTCAGCTCCCAGGGCACGGCCGCGCCCGGATCGCTCCGCACGATCGGGTTGGCATGGTAGATGCGCAGGGCCACGCTCATCGCCTCCTGCTCCTCGGTGTAGCTCGTCTCCGAGTACGCGGACAGGAGGTAGTAGAGGTCGAGCGCCAGCGGCAGGAACCGCGTCGGCTCACCCGCCGTGGCGTCAGCCATCTGCGGCTGCCAGAACAGGGCCTCCCGGGCGTTGTCCGACTCGACGTGGTAGAGGAACATGCTCAGCTGCGGGCCCGCCTCCTGGCGCATCGCGTCCGGCGCCAGTCCGGTGAAACTCGGCGTGAACGTCGGGCCCGCCGGGCTGCCGCCGACCTCGGTCCAGATCGGCGCGGTGGTCCACTGGCTCTTCACTAGCCCGATCAGCGAGTCGGTCACCGCGGACAGGTCGAGCGTCATCATGCGCCTCCGTCAGCCCTGCGCAGTGCCGTACCAGCGGCGGAGCCCGTCCCGCAGCCGGCCGGCGCCCGCGGTCGCGGCGAGCAGGGAAGGAGGGCGAGTCCAGCCGCGCGCCGCCTGCGCCGGAGGCCGGATCCCGGGAGCCGGGGGAGCGGGCGGAGCCGGCGGGAGGACCGTGACGTCGATCGTGCCGATCGATACGCGGGGCGGCCCGGCGGCGCGCGGCTTTTGGTACGGCACGCCCGGCTCGGGGCCGGGCATCGCGATCGGGCGGGTAGCCGGGCCGGGAGGAGGTACGAGATCATGGACCACCGCCGACTCGGCCGAGCGCTCCTGGCCGGCGCCGTTCCGGCCGCCCGGCGTCGTCGGGCCGCCCGTTGTCGTCGGGCCGCCCGTTGTCGTCGGGCCGCCCGGTGTCGTCGGGCCGCCCGGTGTCGTCGGGCCGCCCGGTGTCGTCGGGCCGCCCGGTGTCGTCGGGCCGCCCGGTGTCGTCGGGCCGCCCGGTGTCGTCGGGCCGCCCGACGTTGCCGTGACGCCCG
>Ga0302181_10000592_pt1 | contig 28785 bp, 24 predicted proteins | sample I_Palsa_E3_3_FD_198786 | JGI IMG/M metagenome (GOLD analysis project Ga0302181, IMG submission 198786) | Peat permafrost microbial communities from Stordalen Mire near Abisko, Sweden - I_Palsa_E3_3 | ecosystem: Environmental > Terrestrial > Soil > Palsa > Peat permafrost | place: Sweden...
CCACCCCCACCGGCGAGGAGCGCTATGTGCGCACGGCCGAAGGGAACGGGCCGGTAAACGCGCTCGACAAGGCGCTGCGCGACGCGATCGGCGAGATCCATCCCCATCTGCGGGACATCGACCTCGTCAACTTCAAGGTGCGGATCCTCGATGAGACCAAGGGAACGGGGGCCGTTACCAGGGTGCTGCTGGATGCCTCGGATGGGCAGGAGGTTTGGGGGTCGATTGGGGTCTCGGAGAACGTGATCGCTGCCTCTTGGGATGCGCTGGTTGACTCGCTCGAGTACGGGATGCAGCCGGCTGCACGCCTCCCGTGAACGGGGAGGAGACGATTCCGCTGGCGCGGCCCGTGCTGGGGGAGGCCGAGGAGCGCGAGGTCCTCAATGTGCTGCGTTCGGGACAACTTTCGCTTGGCCCGAAGGTGCCGGAGTTCGAGCGGGCGTTTGCCGGGCGCGTGGGGGCAAGGTGGGGGAGCGCTGTGTCCAGCGGTACTGCTGGGTTACATCTGGCATTGCGCGCCGTGGGGGTGGGGGATGGGGATGAGGTGGTCACGAGTCCCTTTTCGTTTGTCGCCTCAGCCAATGCGGCCATTTACGAGCGGGCGAAGCCGGTGTTCGCGGACATTGATCCCGTTACGTTCAACCTCGATCCGGAGGCCGCCGCCGCTGCTGTGACCGAGCGCACGAAGGCGCTGTTGCCGGTGCATATCTTTGGGTATCCGGCCGACATGGGGGCGTTCGAGGGGATCGCGGACAGGCATGGATTGGGGATCGTCGAGGACGCTTGCGAGGCGCTTGGGGCCGTGTATGAGGATGGGGTTGCCGTGGGCGGGCGGGGGCATCCGGCTGTGTTTGGGTTCTATGCGAACAAGCAGTTGACGACGGGGGAGGGGGGGATGGTCACCCTCGGGGACGAGGGCATGAAGGCGAGGATCGATTCTGAGCGCAACCAGGGTCGGGCGCCCGATATGGGCTGGTTGGATCACGACCGGCTCGGCTTCAACTACCGGCTGTCGGACATCGCCTGTGCGCTGGGGTTGGCTCAGCTGGAGCGATTGGACTCGATGCTCGCGGCACGGGGACAGGTTGCGAGATTGTATCGGGAAGCACTTGGGGGAAATGAGGGTCTCGGGCTGCCCTGCGCCGACAGCGGGGGCGCGCGGCGGGGGTGGTTCGTGTTTGTCGTGCAGCTGCCGCACGGCGTCGATCGCGACGCGACGATCCGCGCGCTCGCGGCGAAGCAGATCCAGAGCAAGCCGTATCTGCCGGCGATCCACCTGATGAGCTTCTATCGAGAGCGCTTCGGCCATCGCGAGGGCGAGTTCCCGGTCTGCGAGGACGTCGCCGAGCGCTCGCTCGCGCTGCCGTTCTTCCCAGAGATGAGCGAGGGTCAGGTGGCGCGCGTGGCCGAGGCCCTGCGTGCGGTCATACACTGATCGCCCGTGTCCCGCTTTCGTGAACCCCAGCATCCAGACTTTCAGCGACTGAACGCCTCGATCGGCTATGACCAGCGGCTGTGGCCGCAGGACCTCGCACAGTCGCGCGCGCACGCGAAGATGCTCGCCGCGCGCGAGATCATCACGGCGGAGGATCGCGACGCGTTGCTGGTGGGTCTCGATGCGGTCGAGACAGAGCTGAGCGAGGGGCGTTTTCCGTTCGAGGAGGACGACGAGGACATCCACATGGCGATCGAGCGGCGTCTGACGGAGATCGCGGGGGTGGTCGGCGGGCGGTTGCACACAGCCCGCTCGCGTAACGACCAGGTGGTGACCGACCTGGCGATGTTCACGCGCGAGCGCGCCGTCTCAGCGCAGGCGGAGATCGGGAAGCTGATGGGAGTGGTACTGGCCAGAGCCGAGGAGCACCTCGACTGGCCAATGCCGGGCTACACCCACCTGCAGCGCGCGCAGCCCGTCTACTTGAGCCATCACCTGCTCGCCTACTTCTGGATGCTCGCGCGCGACCGCGCGCGCTTTGCATACGCCGAGCATGAGGCCGGGCGGTTGCCGCTTGGGGCGGGCGCGCTCGCGGGCGTCAACTTCGACACCGATCGCCGACAGGTTGCCGAGGAGCTGGGCTTTCGCGAGGTCTCGCAGAACTCGATCGACGCGGTCTCCGGAAGGGACTTCATTCTCGACTACCTCTCAGCCGCCGCGATCTGCTCGACCCACCTGTCCCGCCTCGGCGGCGAGCTGGTGCTGTGGTCCAGCAGCGAGTTCGGCTTCTGCGAGCTGCCGGATGCGTGGAGCTCGGGGAGCTCGATCATGCCCCAGAAGAAGAACCCTGACGCCGCCGAGCTACTGCGCGCGAAGGCCCCGCGGGTGGTCGGGCACCTGGCGGCGCTGCATGGGGTGATCCACGCGCTGCCGCTGACCTACAACAAGGATCTGCAGGAGGACAAGGAGCATTTGTTCGATGCGGTCGACACGATCGAGCTGACGCTCGCTGCAGCAGAGGGGATGCTCGCGGGCGTGCGCTTCGATCGCGAGCGGATGAGCGAGGCGGCCTCGGACGAGCTGCTCGCCGCCACCGACATCGCGGACCTACTCGTCGCGCGCTGCGACATCCCATTTCGCGAGGCCCACGGCGTCGTCGCGGGGCTTGTTCGCACCGCGGTCGATAGTGGACGGGTGCTGTCCGAGCTGACGGTGGACGAGCTGTCCGCGCACAGCGCCGAGCTGGCGGCCCACAGCGAGCTTTACTACGAAGCGCTGCAGCAGAGCTCCTGGCTCGAGTCGAAGATCTCCGAGGGGGGGACCTCGACCGCGCGGGTCAAGGAGCAGATCGAGCTGGCGCGCACGACGCTCGATGCAGACGCTTGCGCCTGACTTCTACGCCCGACCGGTCCTCGAGGTCGCCCGCGAGTTGATCGGCTGCGTCGTCGAGCACGCGCCGGGCGGCGAACAGCCAACCAGCGGCGTGATCGTCGAGACCGAGGCCTACCACGACTCCGAGCCGGCCTGCCACGCGTTTGTAGGGCTGACCCCGCGCACGCGGATCCTGTTCGGGCCGCCCGGTCGCGCCTACGTCTATCGCTCCTACGGCATCCACGCACTGCTGAACGCGGTCTGCGAGCCCGAGGGAATCGGCGCCGCGGTGCTGATCCGCGCGCTCCAGCCGCTCGAAGGGATCGAGGCGATGCGCGCTCGCCGCTCGCCGCTCGGCGTTGCGATGCGCGATGAGGAGCTCTGCTCGGGTCCCGGCAAGCTGACCCAGGCACTCGGGATCGAGCTGACCGAGAACGGCGGCGATCTCTGCGACGGGCCGGTCCGCATCCTCCCGCGTGAATCGGCGTGGCTCGACCCCAACGTAGTTGCGGGCACGCGGATCGGGATCACGAAGGCGGTTGAGCTTCCCTGGCGCTTCTGTGTGGCGAACAACCGCAACGTCTCCCGGCCCCGGCCGGGTGATGATCTCCGCACGCATGCCATTTAGTGGATTATATTTGAACCACACGAATTAACTAGGTGAGCATCCATTCAAAGTGTGACAAAAGTGTGCCAAGTTTGGATCAAATTTGCACATGCCCTGAATTATTCGTGAGGCCGTCCTACGGTGTCGGAAATACAACACCGAAAGGACACAACATGTCACCGAAGAAGAAGACAAAGAAGGCTGGGAAACGTGACGGGCAGGCGCCGAAGGTCGAGTTCGGCCGGCTCTACCGCGATGATCTGACGGGCTACGAAGGCCGCTGTGCGGGCTTCACCTCTTACATCTCGGGGTGTGACCAGGTGCTCCTCGTACCGAAGGTGGACAAGGAGGGCAAGCATCATTACGGTCACTGGTTCGACGACGACAGGCTGATCGATGTCGAGGTCGAGCAGAAGGTCGAGCGCACGAGCGAGCGCGGAGGACCCCAGCAGGCTCCCATCCCCCGCCTGAGCTGACACCAGGTCTGGGTAGTGCCTAATTTGTATTAAGTCTGTTTGACTATTCGATCACGAATCTTCTGTCTGCTTTAGGGAAAAATCCGTCAGAAGGTTCGTGGTCGGTAGGTCTAGTCAGATCACGTCTATCGGTCCAGCAAACGCTGACCAAATTTATGACTCGGGAGCCTAGCCCCCTGCGCTGACTCCGCCAGTCGGCGACGGCGAGGACGGCGCCGCCGGCGCGGAGGGCGCCGGCGAGGATGGGGCGGACGGGGAGGATTCCGGGGTGGGTGTTGCCGGCGCCGGTGATGCGGTGTGTTCCGGTTCGCCGGACGCTTTGGGTGTGCCGGTTGCCGCTTCGCTGCCGCCGCCGGGTGTGGCGGATTTCCCGCTTTCCTTGCCCGTCCCTGCCCCCGTTATTGGAGTTGCGCCCTGGCTCGGCGTCTTGGTCGTGCCCGTGCTCGACGGCGCGCCGGTTTCCGCTTCGCCCGTATTCGAAGTACCGGTGCCGCTCCCACTCGTGGAGCCCTTCGGGTGCGCCGCGTGTTCGGCCCGTTCCTTTTCGATTCCCAAAGCGGAGATCATGAAGTCGTGCCAGATCAGCGCCGGGAAGGTGCCCCCGAGCACGGGACCGCCGTTGAAGTCGGTGGTCATTGGGATCAGCTTGTTCGGGTAGCCGACCCAGACGGCGACCGTGTACTTGTGATTCCAGCCGACGAACCAGGCGTCGCCGTAGTTGGAGGTCGTGCCCGTCTTGCCGGCGGCGAATTCGCCGAGCGCGGCGGCTTTTGCGGTGCCGTACTGAAGGACGGTCTCGAGCATCGAGGTCTCGGTCGTGGCCACTTCGGAGGGCAGGATCCGCTTCGTCTCGACCATGTTCGTGTCGCGCCGGGCGCCGTCCGGCAGCGAGCGCCCGCCGGCTTCGACTTCCTGGATGCCGACCGGGGCGTCGTCTTTGGCCATCGTGCCGCTGACCCGCTCGCCGCCGTGGGCGATCGTCTCGTAGGAGTGAGCCATGTCCAGCGGCGTGACGCCGACCGTGAGACCGCCGATCGTCATCGCCGGGTTGGTCGAGAGCGGCGTGGTGATCCCCATTTCATGGGCGAGCCGCGCGATCTTGTGGGTGCCGACCTTCAGGCCGACTTCGGCGTAGATCGAGTTGTCGGAGTAGGCGGTCGCGTTGGTGAGCGTGTTCTCGCCGGTGTAGTTGCCTTCGTCGTTGTGGACGACGAACTTTTCAATGCCGCCGGGCCCGTGCACGTAGAAGGTCTTTTCCTTGGACGGCCAGACCGAGTCGGGGGAGATCCCGTGCTCCAGCGCCGCGGCGAGGTCGAACGCCTTGAATGAGGAGCCGGGCTGGCGCTCGCCCTCGGTGGCGAGGTTGAAAGGGCTTTCGTCGTAGTTGCGCCCGCCCACCATCGCGCGCACCTCGCCCGTCGAGTTTTCGATCGCCACGAGCGAGGCTGAGGGATCGCCGGAATAGGCGAGGTAGCCGTTGATCGCCTGTTCGGCGGCTTTTTGCAGTTCGAGGTCGAGCGTGGTCTTGATCCGCAGGCCGCCGCCGAAGGCGCGCGGCGCGCCGTAGCGTTCGATCACCTGCTGGGCCACCCAGCTCGTGAAGTAGCCCGCGTTGACCCCTTCGATCGTCTGCTCCTGGGGGGCCTGCACCTGCGCCGGCGCGGGGAGCGCCTGCTTGACGCTCGCTTCATAGATCGGCTGTGTCAGGTACCCCTGGTCGAGCATCTGGCGCAGGACCACGTCGCGGCGTTCCTTCGCCGCCATCGGGTGCTCGGCGGGGTCGTATTCGGTGGGCGATTGGATGATGCCCGCGAGCAGCGCCGCCTCCCAGGGCTGCAGCTCCGAGACGCACAGTTCGTGTCCGGGCATGCCGCAGCCCTCATGGCCCGGAGACTGGCCGAAGTAGGTCTGCGCGGCGGCCTCGATCCCGTAGGCGCCGTTGCCGAAGTAGATCGTGTTGAGGTAGGCGGTGATGATCTTTTCCTTCGACCACTTGTGCGAGAGCTGGTAGGCCAGCGCCGCCTCGCGCAGCTTCTCGAAGATCGTGCGGTGCGACTGGGCCTGTAGCGCGTTCTTGATGAACTGCTGCTCGATCGTCGAGGCGCCCTGCAGGTTGCCTTTGTGGCGAATGTCCTGGACGAACGCGCGCGCGATCCCGCGGATGTCGACGCCGCTGTTCGTGCGAAATCGCTTGTCCTCGATCGAGATCACCGCCTCCTTGACGATCTCCGGGATCTGCGAGGGCGTGACGATCACCCGATTCTGCTGGCTGAGCACGCCGATCGGGTGTCCGACGTCGTCGTATAGATAGGAGCTCTGCTCGTCCTTGAACTGAGAGAATCTCGTCAAAGACGGCAGGTCGGAGGCGACGGCGACGAACATGCCGAAGACGAACGAGACGAGGCCGAGCAGCAGGACGGCGAGGAGGATCAGCAGGAAACGCAGCCTCTTCAGACGCGGCCGGCCGCGGGCGGGCGGTGCGGCGGACTCCACAGAGGGCAAGACTCTACCATTGGCCTCCGATGCCCGACGCACCTAAGGTCGCCGCCGAGGAAGCCGCTGTCCTTGAGCGCAACGCTGTCGACAGCCTGCCCGAGGGCGCGCTCGCCGCCAAGCTCCAGACCGCGCGTACGGAGGGGCGGCAGCTGCGGGTCAAGCTCGGGATCGATCCGACGGCGCCGGACATCCACCTCGGGCACGCGGTCGTGCTGGGAAAGCTGAGGGAGTTTCAGGACGCTGGGCACAGGGTGGTGCTGATCGTGGGGGACTACACGGCGCTCGTGGGCGATCCGTCGGGCCGTTCGAGCTTGAGGCCGATGCTCTCGAAAGGGGAGATCGAGGAGAACGCCGCGACCTTTCAGGAGCAGGCGGTGAGGATCCTCGACCCGGACCCCGATCGGTTGGAGGTCAGGCGCAACAGCGAGTGGCTGGACATGGGCATGATCGAGTTGCTGGGCCTGGTGCGCACGAGCACCGTGGCGCAGCTGTTGGAGCGCGACGACTTCGCCAAACGCTGGAGTGCGATGGAGCCGATCTCGATGCTGGAGCTGCTGTATCCACTGCTGCAGGGGTATGACTCGGTCGCGATCGACGCGGATGTAGAGCTGGGTGGGACCGACCAGAAGTTCAACCTGTTGCTGGGGCGCGACATCCAACGCGCGTATGGAAAGCCCGAGCAGGCGGTGATGACGATGCCGATCCTGGTGGGGACGGACGGGCGCCAGAAGATGAGCAAGTCGCTGGGCAATCAGATCGGGGTCACCGACGAGCCGGGGGAGATGTACGGCAAGACGATGAGCATCCCCGACGAGGCGATGGCGGAGTACTACAGGCTGTTGCTGCACGAGACTCCACCCGGCCAACTGCAACCCAGAGACGCCAAGCGCGCGCTCGCGCGCGGGATCGTGGCGTCGCTGTACTCCGAGGCGCAGGCGCAGCAGGCCGAGCAAGAGTTCGACCGCGTGCACATCGAGCACGCGGCGCCCGAGACAGTGTCAGACGCGCGCGTGCGCGTGGGGGAGGATGGGACGGTGCACCTACCAGAGGCGATGGCCGAGGCGTTCGGGATCTCCCGCTCGGAGGCCCGGCGGTTGATCGACCAGGGCGGGGTCACGCTCGGTGGGTCGGTGCTGGGGAAGGGCGAGCACGACGTGGTGGTCGCGCGCGCCGACGGGGAGGTGCTGAAGGTCGGCAAGCGCCGCTTCCGCCGCCTACGCGCGGGCTGATCAAAGGGTGCGTATGCGCTTCTCAAGCCTGAGGCTTGTCTGGTCGATAGATCTGGGATGCAGCCCGTGTCGAGCAACTTCTGTCTTTCGCGCGTTGCGGTGCCGTGGTCGTGCGAGCTGGGGCGGGCCTGCTGATGCTCTCAGCTGGTGGCTGGCGGACGGTCGTGCGTATTGTGCTGGCGGCATTCGCTCTGGGCGTGCCGCTTTTCGGCGCGCCCGCCGCCCAGGCGCTGCGCTACGCAAGCCCGACGGGCAAATCGACGGATAACTGCCAGACCCCGGCGACGGCCTGTGACCTCAGGACGGCCGTTGAAGGCGTGGCAGGCAACGATCCGGCCGTAGGCGAAGAAGTGGTCGTCGAGCCGGGCAAATATTCGGTCTCCGTCACACCGATCGCACCGGGTGCGCAGCGGATGGACATTCATGGTGTCCTCACGTCCCCTCGCCCGTTTATCGTCGGCAACGACGTGGAGGTCTTCGGCAGCGCGTTCGTACAGAGCATTTCCTATCTCGAAGTCGAAGAGCAGGGCCATGAATCGGCGCTGGGGCTCGGCAACGCGACGCTCGACCGGATGCTGATCCGCGGTACACCCCTCACCGGCAATAACCTGCTTTGTCAGTGCTACAGCGGCACGCTTCGCGACAGTGTCGTGGTGGCGTTGCCGGGGAGCACCACTGGCGCGGTCGGCGCTCGCTCAAACGGAGGAGTCTCTACGGAGATCCTGCGCAACGACACGATCTACTCCGAGTCGGCCGCCGCGCCCGCGATCGACCAGGAACAGCTGGGCGCTTCGGGCGAACTCGTCGTGGACGCCTACAACACGATTGCGGTCAACTCGGCCGGCGGACACGATCTGAGCGCCACGGCCCACGGCACGATCGTCATGACCCACTCCGACTACTCGAGCACCACGGGCGCGGGCACGATCACGGACGGCGGAGGCCAAGTCACAGCGCCGCCGCTGTTCGCAAACGCGGCGGCCGGTGACTTTCAGGAGCTGGCGGGCTCGCCCACGATCGACGCCGGGCTGACCGAAGAAGCCAATGGCACGCTCGACTTCGAAGGCATCCCGCGCGAGCTGGACGGTGCCACCGACATTGGCGCCTACGAGCACATTCCCCCGCCGAGCTGCACGCCGATCACCGCAGCCACCGCATTTGGCCAGCCGCTCGCACTGCAGCTGCAGTGCGCCGATGCGCTCGGAGCTCCCCTGACGTACGCGCTCACCGCAGCGCCACAGCACGGCGCGCTCACGTTGAGCGCCGCTACCGGCCGAGCCCTCTACACTCCCGCGGCCGGCTACTCGGGAGCTGACCTCTTCAGCTATGACGCGACGAGCAGCCACGGAACCGCGGCTGGCGTGAGCGCTCAGGTCACCGTGGGCGCCGAGCCGGTGCTCCTCCCGATCCTCGCCTCGCCCGGCGCGTCCGTGCCTGCACTGACCCTGGGTGGCCTCGCCGAGACGGCCAGGGTGTGGCGTGAGGGCCGCGCCCTTGCACATATCACCGCCGTGCATACCAAGCACAAGCTCCCGCTCGGTACGACATTCTCCTTCACCCTCAACAGACCCGCAAGCGTGACGTTCACGTTCATCACCAGGGCCACGGGACGCAGGCTTCCCAGCCGATGCGTCGCCCAGAGCAAGAGCGACAGGACCGACCCGCGATGCACGCGCACCGTGACCGCCGGTACGATCGCCTTCGCTGCCCACGCGGGCCTGAACAGTGTGCGCTTTCAAGGTCTCATCTCCAAGCGCGAGCACCTGCGGCCCGGTAATTACACGCTGCTGCTCAGCGCGCTCGCCCCCGGCGGAAACCCCGCAAACGGAACACTTCGCTTCACGATCACCGACGGCAAGTAGCTGCGTGCAGGCGCGTGGGAGCGTCCGGGGAGCTGAAGAACTTCGGCGATGGAGATGGTGGTGCTCGCCACGATAATGACCGCCTTCGCCGGGGTCGCCGATCGGTGTTCAGCCGCCGACTTGCGGCTCGATGCTCGGTACGGCGCTTGAAACGTCAGTCGTAGGGGGGTTCACGGCCGGGACCGTGATGCTCGGCACCGAGATCGTCACTGGAGGAGTCGGGGGGACCTCAACGGGGGGTTCGATTGGGTGGATGGGAAGGGTAGGTTGCGGTGGCTGGACGCTGACCGGTGGGGACGTCGGTTGGACGGGGGTGGGTGCCGTCGGGTTGGGTGGTGTCGATCCCGCCCCGCCTGGGTTCTGCGCTCCTTCGTGTGATTCCGGTGGAGGTCCCGGTTCGTTCGTACTCGCCCTGGGGTTTGTGTTTGTGTTGGTGTTCGGGGTGGTGCTTTTGGTGTAGGGAAGGTTGATCCTCGCGTGTGGGTTCTCTCGTTTACCGACGAGGGGCCGTCCGGTTCTCGGCTGTCCGGTTCGCAGGACAGTCTTGGCGTCGTCTGCTCTAACGGGAGCAGGACCCGCTACGAACCGCGCGACCGTCTGCGTGGTCTCGTAGCGGCGATCGACTCTGCCGTGATGCAGCGCCGGGGAAGCGGCGAGCACGCCTGCCACTCCGAGCGCGGGCAGCGTCTGCGCGACCGGGCCCGCGGTCAGGCTTGTCGATGAGGCTTTGATCGCGGAGGCAAACCGCTCGGCCACGGCGCTCGCGAACGCCGTGCGGGCAACCGGGCGACGAGCCGTATAGCAGGCCAGGAATGCCGCCACGACAGTCCCGTCGAGCTGCGTGCCGGACTCATTGGAGAGGATGTCGATGGCTTCCTTGTGACTGCGCGGCGGCCTGTAGGGACGGGTCGAGGTGATTACGTCGAAGGTGTCGGCCACCGCGACGATCCGAGACCCCAGCGGGATCTCCGTCGCTGCGATTCCGTCGGGATACCCGTTGCCGTCCAGTCGCTCGTGGTGGTGGCGCACGATCGCGGTGAGCTGCGGGTCTCCGGCGTCGGCGAGAATCTCCGCGCCGTCACGCGCGTGGAGCTTGATGATCGCGAACTCCCGGTCGGTCAGCCGGTCGGGCTTCTGGAGTATCTCGCGCGGCGTGTAGATCTTGCCGATGTCGTGTACTAGCGCGGCGGTCTCGACGTTCGCGATCTCCTTCGGCGAGAGACGCATCTCGCGCGCGATCCTGCCCGCGTAAGAGGCGACCCGACGGCTGTGCCCGTGCAGGTATGGGTCAACCGCCTGATGCAGGTCACTGAGCTGCGTGAGCAGCTCGATGCTGACCGTGGAGCCCGACTCACGAGCCGCTTCAAAGAGGTCTCGCGTGCGAGCCAGACGCCGCTCCGCCCGGAATCGCCGCACCCAGCCCCAGAGCATCAGTTCCGCGAAGATCACCTCTCGTGAGCGAGGCCAACTCATCCAGAGCCGAGCACCCACCGACGCGATCGCAAGCGAACCGACCACCGCCAGGACAACCGCGAGCACCTCCCAGAGCATCCCGCGGCGGGGCGCGAGCGCGGCCACGACGGCGACCGGACCCGCAACCACCATGAGCGTGGCGAACACGGACAGCGGCAGGAACGCGACGAAGTGACGCGGCAGCGTTACGCGGGGCCCCGAGTTACGGGCTTCAGAGACCTCGCTGGTCTCGGCAAGCTCGCTCAGACGGAAGTTGAGCGCGCTCGACAGAGTGTCCTCTTCGACAAGCATGGGAATGATGATCGATCCGGCGAATTGCGCAAAATCTGAAGCCTGGAACCGTTGTCGTGGACGATCGTATGACCGTCAGCTCGAGCCTCGCGGCGCGGCACCCACCCCTCGTCAGACGTCTTCGCCCGGATTGGAGACCCGAACCCGTTCGAAGACGTCTGACGAGGGGTGGGGCGTGGAGGCGGTCAGCCGATGCTGTTCAGCGCGGTGAGCTCGTTCTCGGAGAGCGCGAGCGCGGCGCCTTTGATGTTCTCGCGTAGGTGCGTGACGGATGAGGTGCCGGGGATCAGCAGGATGTTCTCCGCACGCTGCAGCAGCCATGCGAGCGCGACGGACATCGGCGTGGCCTGCAGACGGGCGGCGACCGATTCGAGCGTGCCGGACTGCAGTGGGGTGAAGCCGCCGAGCGGGAAGTAGGGCACATAGGCGATGTCCTGTTGGGCGAGGGAGTCGATCAGGGCGTCGTCGGCCCGGTGGGCGAGGTTGTAGAAGTTCTGCACGCACAGGATCGGCGCGATCGACTGTGCCTCCGCGACCTGCTCGGCGGAGACGGTGCTGACGCCGAGGTGCTTGATCAGCCCCTCCTGCTGCAGCTGTGCGAGCGCGGTGAACGGCTCAGCGATCGAGCCCGGCTCGGGGCTGTCGAACCCCCCGACGCGCAGGTTGACAACGTCGAGCGCGTCGAGGCCGAGACGATCCAGGTTGTCGTGGACGGCCTGGCGCAGCTGCTCTGGAGATCGCGCGTGGGGCCAGCCGCCCTCAGCGTCTCGCAACGCTCCGACCTTGGTGACGATATGCAGCTCGTCGGGGTAGGGGTGCAGGGCCTCTCTGATTATCTCGTTGGTGACGTAAGGGCCGTAGTAGTCACTGGTGTCGATGTGAGTGATGCCCAGCTCTACCGCCTCACGCAGCACGGCGATCGCGGCGTCACGGTCCTTCGGCGGTCCGAACACGCCAGGGCCGGCTAGCTGCATCGCGCCGTACCCCATGCGGGTGACTGTCAGGTCCTCGGCCATCGCGAACGTGCCGCCGGGAAGTGTCTGCGCTGCCATCAGCAATCCTCGTTTCGTAGTAGTAGATCGACGGGCGTCCGGGTCATCGAGCCCGATAGCGAAGGTAAACGACGCGAGAGCCAAACGTCTTCGTCTCGACCAACTCGAGGCTGATTCTCTCCTCCAGGGCTGGGAAGTAAGGCGTGCCGCCGCCGAGTACGACAGGGCTGACGAACAGCCGGTACTCGTCGATCAGGCCCAGCTCCATACACGCGCGCGCTAGGCCGGCGCCCCCGACGGCGATGTCCTTTCCGGGCTGTTCCTTGAGCCTCGAGACCTCCTCGTCCACGCCGCCGGAGGCCAGCCTGGTGTTGCCCACCACGCTCTGAAGCGTCGTGGAGAACACGACCTTCGGCAGGGCCTTCCAGATCTGGGCGAACTCGACATGCTCCGCCGCCAGCGGGCTCTCCTCAGCGGTCTCCCAGTAGACCATCGTTTCGTAGAGCCGCCGTCCGCAGAGCTGCATACCGATTTCCCGCACATGCTGGGTGTGGAGGAGAAACAGCTCCTCGTCGGGCACCGACCAGTCGATCGCGCCATCTCCTCCGGCGATGAAGCCGTCCAGCGACACAGTCATCGAGTAGATCAACTTCCGCATCACGGTCCTCCTTCGGTTGGCGCTCAATTCTTTCGTGGACAAGAACTTCGATCTCTCGCCGTGGCACTCTACGGATCAAGGGCTATCGACCCATGTGCTCGCCGTACAGCGCCACGCGCTGGGGTCATTTCGGCTAGGCGCCGACAGTGGCGCTCGGAGTCCCGGTGCGTGCAGGCTGCCCTCGTCCCCTGATCCTGATGAACTGCCTTGCTCGCGGGTTACCTGCCCTTTCTCCACAGCTGATCTGCCCCAGGAAGTCGACAGGCTGGCGATAGCGGGCTGGCGTTCCTGTCATCGCCGTTGGGTCGTCGCCGGTGACGGCTCACATTCAGACTCTGTTCTTAGGCTCCTCTCAGGAAGGCCTTACGGCCGTGGCGCATTCTGAGATCGACCAGGGACGACAATCGAAGGGAACGACCATGATCCGCAAGGACAAGATCTTGAGCAGGCGCAGGCTTGGCGCGTTGATCGCGGCGGGCGCGATCGCGATCGGGGGCGGCGGCTATGGAATCGTCAGCGCAACCGCCAGCACCGGGTCCTCCACCGTGGTGACAGCCTCGTCCCCGAGTACCGGGGCTGCCGCCGCGACGACAGCATCGTCCGCATCAAGGCACGGGGTCCTCGGCAACGGCGGATCCAACGCTCGCTCTGTGCCGGCCGCAGGCGGATCATCCGGCACCGTCGCCAGCGTTTCCGGTTCAAGCTTCACAGTGCTGACAGGGGCGGGCCAGAAGGTGACCATCAAGAAGGCGTCCTCTACGAAATACAACAAGGGGACAAGCTCGGTCTCGGCGAGTGCCATAACCAAGGGGGAGAGTGTCCTCGTGCTCGGGACGACCAGCGGAACGACGATCACGGCCAGCAAGGTTGTCGTGCAACAGACTGGCAGCGACGGATCCGCAGCCTCCTCGGCGGCAGGGGTGGTCCCCTTCAAGCGTGGTGCAAAGTCCACGTCAAAGCAGGTCGGGCAAATCCCAGCCAGCTACAAGGAGGGGTCGGGCACGATCGTCAGCGGAACGACGGCGAATAAAGCGACCGAAGCTGCGTTGGCGGCCTACCCGGGAGGTGTCGTCGACCGTGTTGTGAAGCTGAGCAATGGCGAGTACGAGGTCCACAACATCGGCGTCAACTGGCCGCATCATGTCTTCGTCAACCAGGACTTCAAGGTGCTCGGCGTCGATTAGCCCGACTGGTTCGGGTCCTGAAACAGTGCGGGTTCCTCCTCTCGGTTTTGATCTGGGGAGGGTTGTGGAGATATGCTGCGGTTCTCGACAGCGGGATTGCTTTGCCGAGGCTGGGAGAAGGCAGTCGTCGTTGGCAGGTCCACCCACCGACATGGAGGTCAGTTCGTGCGAGTGCTTTCCGATAGGCGGATTTGGCTGATTGGCTGCGTGGCGGTGGGGCTTGGGCTCGCGGCGCCGCAGGCATCGCTTGCCGCGCTCGAGCCGGATGCGGTGATCGGCGCCGGCTACTACCCCGTCGCCGTCAACGACGACGGGCAGGTCGCCGTGAACTCCTATACCCACGGCGGAGCCTCGGAGGCTGCGAGCATCTGGAATCCCGACGGCTCCGGGTCGGGCACCTTCATGGAACTGCAGCCCTTATACGCCGGTGGATTCGCGGAGGTGTTCGCTATGAACGCTAAGGGCGAGAGCGTCGGGGACTCACAGCCCGACGACAAAAAAGACTCGGCGCCGACGCTCTGGAGCGCGACGGGCGAGCCCACGAACCTCGCACCCTCGGGTCTCACCGCCGAAGAAGTGACGGACGAGGAAGCGAGATCGATCAGCCCCGAGGGAGTTCCGGGGGGATCGATCTTCTACTGCAAGGGCAACAACACCTGCCAGGCGCCGACCCCGGCGATGGGCGACCCGCTCGAGCTCGTCGGACCGACGGGTGTCGAAGCGGGCTCTGGGGCCATCGCCAGCATGAACGGCTCGGAGCAAGGCGTCGGGGAAGGGGGGATCTTCACGCTCGGGTCACACGCCTTCACGCCGTTCAGCTTCGTCGGCTTCGGTATCGACATCTTCGAAGACGGCGGGTTCGTCGCTGGGCAGGACATCGGATATTCGTACGCGGGCATCGTCTACGTGTCGCCGAGCGAAGTGGTGGAACACATTCCGTGCGGCGAAGTCACGGCCTCTGGTGGAGCGAACGAATACGGCGACGTCGTCACCGTGAGCACGCAGGCAAACAAGCAGTACGTATGGCACAGCGGGGTCTGCTATTCGCTCGAATCGGTGGAGCCCGCCTCGCTGCTGGGATGGACGTTCCCGTCGCTCGACTTCGGCGCGGTGATCAACGAACTCGGCCAGATCGCGGCCGTGGGCTATCCGCCCGAAAGCGCAACCGCGACCGCTGTGTTCTTCACGCCCCAGTACCCGCACCCGCCCGCCTACCAGCTGACCGGCGTCGTGAAGACGCCGTCGGGCCAACCGGCCTCCGGGGTGACCGTCCAGGTGCTGCGCGAAAACGGGACAGCGGTCACACCGGGCGTCGCGACTGAAGCGAACGGCAGCTACCTCTCGACGCTGAACGCAGGCGACTACACCGTGTCCGCCGGCGCGGGCGATTCGATCGCCTCGGGGTCCGAATGCGTCAGCGCAACCGCGACCACCTGTACGATCAAACTCACCGCCAACCGGACCGTGAACTTCACCCAGACCGAAACCGGCTCCGGCGGCACGGGTAGCTCGACCGGCTCGAGTAGCTCCAGCGGCTCGCCGGGCTCCACCGGCTCGGGGACGCCTGGCGGCACCTCCAATGCGCCCCCCGGGGGCACCGTGAAGATCGGCGGTGCGAGCGCGAGCGGCACCTCGGCGAGCGCGCTGGTGAGCTGTGTGGGCGCGAGCGGCTCGACATGCACGATCTCCGTTTCGCTATATGTCACCGAGACGCTGAAGGGCGGCAAGGTGGTCGCCGTGAGCGCCAAGACGAACCCGAAGAAGACCACGAAGCGCACGGTCGACCTCGGCACGACGACGGTCACGCTCAAAGCCGGCGAGAGCCAGAAGGTCACCGTGAAGCTCAACGGCGCCGGACAGGGCTTGCTGAAGAGCCATCACACGCTCGCGGTGAAGCTCACCGAGCACAGCGGCGCGTCGGTGCTCGCCGGCCCGACCGTCACGTTCAAAGCGCCGACGAGCAAGACGCAGGCAAAGAAGCACTGACGGTATCCGCCGGGCGTGGCGCCCGCAACAGCTCGCGAGCCGGAGACGGAGACGGAGACCGGGGTCATCCGCCGCGCGGGTGTTGTGGTTTCGTGGCGTAGCGCCAAGGGTAGGCAAAGAGATATGCGGATCCTCACCAGCATGTTGGCGCTTGGCACGCTTGCGATGCTCGTCGCTGGGTGCGGCAGTAGCGGGTCCTCCACAACGGCCGGATCGCAGCGTAGCGACCAGGCCGGCTCAGGCAGCGAGATCAGCAAGGCGCGGGCTGTTGCTTACGCGCACGCGGTCAACCTGACCGCCACGGACGTGCCTGGCGCGGTGGTCCGCTCCCAGGAACGGGAAAGCGGCGCACCGTCGCTCCAGAGCGTCCAGTTCGCTCGCTGCGCCGGAGCTGTGAACCCTGACGGCCGGGTCGTGGACGTCAAATCGGCGATCTTTAGGATCGGTCAGGGAACCGAACCGACGCGGCTGAAATCCTCGGTTGAAGTGATGCCGAGCGCGGCGCTGGCGGCTCAGGACTACGCGGCGGCCCGTAGCTCCCGTGGCCAGGCGTGCCTCGCGCGACTGCTCCCGCAAGTTCTCGAGGGCACGACTGCCCGAGTCGCTGATTTCGGTCCGGCGACCGCGTCCTTCCTGCCCAACCTCCTGCCGGCCGGACAGGCGAGCTTCGGCGTGCGCGTCATCACGAGTCTTACGGCGATCGTCGCCGGCAAGCAGACCCGACTCCCCGTCTACCTCGACATCTTCGAGATCCTCGCCGGGCCAGCCGAAGTCAGCCTGACCGCTACCAGCGTCTCGCAGCCAGCCAGCTCCGCGACCGAGCGCCGGCTCCTTTCGCTCCTCTGTACCCGCGCCCAAGCACACAAGCTCTAGAACTTGTTTGTGAGTCAAAAGAACCATGCTGCTTTGTTGAGTTTTCAGAGATAGACAGTCTTTCATCAGGGATTTTTGGGATATGCAATTGATATTCCAGAGATCCAAGCGCTTCCGTGCCGTTCTGAGGCTTTCTTCGATTTAGCTACCGGGCGTGTGGTGACCGACGGTCTGTGAGCTTGCCTGCAGCAGTGGGTGGTGACACGGAGGTTTGGGAATGTTTTGATACCGAGGTGCTGGCCGGGGGCGGACTGGGTGTCGTCGCGATGGGCTGTATCATCTTGCCGTCTGGTGGAACTTGTGCTGTGGATGTGATCGTGTGCCGTCGCGGAGGGTAAGTGATCGTCGGCTGGCGGCGATCGGCGATCGCTATCTCGCGGCGCTGTGCGCCGCGGACGCGCCGACGGCGGAGGCGGTCGTCGAGGAGGCGCTGGTTGCGGGTGTTGCGCCGACGAGCATCCAGGTTCGCGTGATCGGGGCCGCGATGGCGCGGATCGGGGAGCTGTGGGAGCGGGGGGAGGTGACGGTCGCCGAGGAGCATGTCGCGACGGTCCTGAGCTATCGGGTGTTGCTGGCGCTCCAGGAGTCGCTGCAGATCGCGCCGCCGCGCTCGCGTGAGCGTGTCGTGCTCGCCGCTGTGGAGGGGCAGGCGCACGTGTTGGGGTTGCGGATGGTCGCCGATGTGCTGGAGGGCGCGGGCTTCGAGGTGCTCTATCTCGGTGCGGACGTGCCATCCGGTGCGCTGGGAGCGTTCGTCGCTGAGCACGCGCCGGCTGTCACGGGATTGACTTCCACGATGACGCGTGACGCTCCCCGTCTCGCGGCGGCGATCGTCGCGATCCATGACGCTCACCCCGCGTGCCGGATTATGCTCGGCGGTAGCGGCGTGCCGTTGCAGTGGCGCGAGGATCCCTATCCGTGCGTACCCGACGCCGCCGTCGTGCTCGACGCGGTCGAAGGGCTGCTGCACGGCCCGCCCCAGGAGCTGGTTCCGATGATCGCACAGCTGCACTCGAGCTACGCGCAGGCCGCGCTGTCATTACCAGCGTCCGCGATCGCCGTCGAGGATGAGCGTCTTGCCTCTGAGGTCGCCGACACGAGCGAGGTCGCCCGACGCTACGCGCGACTGGCCGCCGAGTACCACTACCTCGCCTACCGCGACCCACTGACCGAGCTGCCGAACCGCCGGGCGTTCGACGACCGCATGATCGCGCTCAGCAGCCCAGGAGAGCAGAACGCGCTGCTCGTGATCGATGTCGACGAGTTCAAGACCTTCAACGACACCCAGGGCCACGAGGCCGGCGACGCGCTGCTGCGCCGCCTCGGGCAGACGATCCGCGACGCGGTTCGCGCCGGCGACACCGTCGCGCGCATCGGAGGCGACGAGTTCACCGTCCTACTACCGCTGTGCACGCAGACCGAGGCCGGCCGCGTCGCCGAGCAGGTCCGCAAGGCCATACTCAAGATGAGCGACGGTGAGGTGACGGTGAGTATCGGCGGAGCGCCACTCGGCGCCGACCGGCGCGGTGCGGTACTCGGCGCCGACCGCGCGCTCTACGCCGCCAAGGCCGCAGGCCGCAACCGCACGGAGGTCGTTGCGAGGTAGGGCTGGCGTGAGGTGAATTAGGTTTAGCTTTTTCTCATAAAAACCAGGCAAGGTCTGCATCCCTGGACCGGCATTTAGGAGGGTGAGGATGCTCGGGGTGGCTATGCTTCGAGGCCGATCTGATTCTCCCCAGCGATTTCTAGCTATTGGGACTAAGCTCCAGGAGATGAGCCCAGATTCAGAGGAGCCGTGGACAGCGTTACCGGCCCCTGTATCCCGCTTCGCAAGCTTCTCAGCAGCACTGACAGCGCCGGCATGCCGTCTGCAGTCGGGCGCGCCAGCTCCGCCTCGAGCTCATGAGCGGCGCCGGAGGCGCCAATGAAGCCGAACATCCCGAGCGAGCCGGCCAGCATGTGCGCGGCACGCTCGGCATCCGCTCTGAGGTCCGTGTCCAGACGATCGTCCGCGAGCGCTACGATCGCTTGCTCGATGACGTCGATCCGGTCGCTCACCCGGTCCTGCTGATGCTCCCAGACCGTGCGCAGCGCCGCCACGGTCCACGCCGCATGCTCCGTGTCGGACTCGTTGACCGTTCTCGCGCTGGGAGATGTCCCGGTAGGGCTCATGCGCGTTTACTCCTTTGGATCACATTGGTCAGATCGAACATGGGTCAGGTTGAACATCGGCAGCGGCCGGGAAAACCATGATCGAAGCGCCCTCCCCGGGTGGTACGCTGCTTTGATGGAAACGGTCCGGGATGTGGAACGCCGGCCATAAGGAAGGGCGGCGGCTGGCACGTCGAGGCGTGGTCATCGAGACAGAGACCACGGCGCGTTCGCCCGAGCTTGCAGCACATAGAGCGCTACTCGATCTGGCGCCCGACGCGATCTTCGCGCGGGATGTCGAGCGCCGGATCACCTTCTGGAATCGCGGAGCGCAGACCACCTATGGTTTCTCGCCCACGGAGGCGCTCGACTTCAACGCGGGCGAGCTGCTGTCCACCGAGTACCCGATAGCGCTGGAGGAGATCGAGCGAATCGTCACCGAGACGGGGAGCTGGGAGGGCGACCTGGTGCAGCACACCAAGGACGGCCGCCGGCTGGTCGTCGAGAGCCGCTGGGCGGCGCAGTACGACGAGACCGGCAAGTTGGCGGGCCTGCTGGAGGTCAACCGTGACATCACCGCGCGCCTGGCATCGCAGACCGCGCTGCTGGAGCTGGCCCCGGACGCGATCGTGGGAATCGGTCGCGACGGTCTGATCGTGCTGGTCAACGCGCAGGTCGAGGTGCTGTTCGGATACGCACGCGAGGACCTGCTGGGGCAACCGGTGGAGGTGCTGGTGCCGGAGCGCTTCCACGATACGCACAGCTCTCACCGGGCGGGCTACTTCGCCGATCCTCGCACGCGCTCGATGGGCGCCGGGCTGGAGCTGTTCGCCCGCTGCCGGGACGGCAGCGAGTTCCCGGCCGAGATCAGCCTGTCGAGCATCGAGACCGATAACGGCACGCTGGCGATCGCCGCGGTTCGCGATGTGAGCGAGCGCGTTGTGGCGGCCCGCGAGCGCGAGCGGCTGGAGGCGGAGGCGGAACGGGAGCGACTGCAGAACCAGCTGAACCAGTCGCAGCGCCTGGAGAGCCTCGGGCAGCTGGCGGGCGGCATCGCTCACGACTTCAACAACCTGCTGGCCGTGATCATCAACTACGCGGCGTTCATCGCGGAGGATCTCGAGGCGGCGTCGGCCGACGACGGCGAGGATCGCTGGCGCAGCACGCGCGATGACATCGAGCAGATCCGCCTCGCCGGCGAGCGGGCCGCGCATCTGACCCACCAGCTGCTCTCATTCGCCCGCCGCGAGATCGTCCAGCCGGAGATCGTCGACGTCAACGATGTCGTCAGCAATGTCGAGCAACTGCTGCGCCGCACACTCGGCGAGCAGGTCGAGCTGAACAGCTCGCTGGCGGAGAACCTGCGCCCGGTGCTGATCGATCCCGGGCAGCTCGAGCAGATCCTCGTCAACCTCGCGGTCAACGCGCGTGACGCGATGCCCGGCGGCGGGGCGCTGCAGATCGACACCGTCAACATGGAGATCGACGAGGAATACGTCGCGTCGCGGCCCGAGCTCTCACCGGGCCCGCACGTGCGCCTGCGTGTCAGTGACACCGGCGTGGGCATGTCCGCCGAGACGATGCAGCGTGCCTTCGATCCGTTCTTCACGACCAAGCCGGCGGGGCAGGGGACCGGCCTGGGACTGGCGACCGTCTACGGGATTGTCCAGCAGGCGGGTGGACACTCGCAAATCTACTCCGAGGCAGGTGTCGGCACGACCTTCACGGTGCTGCTGCCGGCGACCGACCAGGCCAGCCTGCCCGTCGAGCCGGCGACGGACTCCCCGGTCAGGCATGGCGAGGAGACGATCCTGCTGGTCGAGGACGAGGACGCATTACGCGAGGTCACCCGCCGCATCCTCACCGGCGCAGGCTACCGTGTGATCCTCGCGGAGAACGGTGTCGACGCACTGCGGGTGGTGGACGAGCACGAGGGCCAGATCGACCTGTTGCTGAGCGACGTGATCATGCCGCAGATGCCCGGACCGCAACTGGCCAAGCGGTTGCTGGCGCGGCAACCCTCGCTGCGGGTGCTGCTGATGTCGGGCTTCGCCCAGCCGATCCTCGACTCCGGCGGCCATCTGGACGCGGGTATGGAGTTCGTCGAGAAGCCCTTCTCCGGACCGAGCCTGCTCGCGAAGGTCGCCCAGACCCTCGAGCGCGTGGAGTGAGTCGCAGTGTCGGAGATGCTGATAGTCGACGACGACGAGGCGGTGCGGCGCTGGGAGGAGCGCGTCGTGCGCGACCAGGGCTATAGCTGCGATAGCGCCTGCGACGCGCACGCCGGGCGCGAGCTTCTACGCCAGCACTCCTACAAGCTCGCCCTGCTCGACGTCAACATGCCGGGCGAGTCCGGCATCGAGCTGCTCGCTCACATTCGCCGCGAGCATCCGGCGGTGGCGGTCCTGATGGTCACCGGCGAGGACTCAACCGAGCTCGCGATGACGGCGATCGAGCAGGGCGCCTACGGCTACCTGGTCAAGCCGCTCGGGTCCGGCGAGCTGCTGATCAACATCGCCAACGCCCTGCACCGCAGACGCGGCGAGCTGGAGAACCGCCAGCTCGTGGAGCGTCTGCAGGGCGCCGTCCAGGAGCGCGGCCACAAGCTCGAGGACGCGCTGCAGGACCTCGAGCTCTCGGAGACCAAGGTCTGGGTTTCCCAGGCCGAAACGATCTTCCGGCTCGCGCGCATCGTCGAGTTCCGCGACGAGGAGACCGGGCACCACCTGCATCGCATGAGTTCCTACTGCGAGATCCTCGCGCGTCAGATCGGACGCTCCGCTCAGCACTGCGAGCTCGTGCGACTCGCGAGCCAGCTGCATGATGTCGGCAAGGTCGCCGTCCCCGACAGCATTCTGCTGAAGCCCGGCAAGCTAACCCCGGAGGAGTTCGAGGTCATCAAGAGCCATGCCGAGACCGGCTACGAGATGCTCGCGGGCTCGAGCTCAGAGGTCGTGCAGCTGGGCGCGCAGATCGCCCGTACCCATCACGAGCGCTGGGACGGAGACGGCTATCCCCGTGGGCTGCACGGCGAGGAGATCCCGCCCGAGGGACGTATCGCGGCGGTGGCCGATGTGTTCGACGCTCTGACCAGCGATCGGGTGTACCGCGCCGCGCTGCCCGTCAAGTCGGCGATCCAGATGATGCGGGAGGAGAGCGGCCGGCACTTCGACCCGGAGCTGCTCGACGCGTTCTTCGGCGCGCGGGGAGAGATCGAAGCGATCAGGCACGCCTATGCCGACTGAGCTCCGCGGCGCATGATCGTGTTCAGCCGGTTGCGCCGTCTACGCGGCGCGGTCGCGGCGGTGATATGGGCTCCGGCCGCTCAGCGCCTGCTCGATCGTGGCGCCCAGCTGCTCGGCGGTGAACGGCTTGACCACGGTGGCCGCAAACACGACGCCGAGCTCTTCGAGCTCGAGCGGGGGCGCGGTGACACTGGCGCAGATGATCGGCAGCGTTGGATTGGCGGCGTGAGCAGCCCGGGTAAGCGCGGCGCCGGCTGGTGCCGCCGGCTCGACCACCAATATGTCCGCACTCCGCAACTGCGCCGGAGTCGGAGCTCTGACGAGGACCGGCTCGTGGCCGAGACGGGTGACCATGCGCTCCAGCAGTCGTCTGACGTCATCGTGGGACTCGCTGATAAGTATTCGTGCCATGTGTCGATGATCGACGGGGCACGCTGGATTTCAGGGGGTCGGATGGTATGAGGAGGGTATGAGCCGCCGCACCCGAATCTTGGTGGTGGACGACGATGCGATCATGCGCGAGGTGCTGCGCGGAGTGCTGGAGCGCGCTGGACACGAGGTGCGCGAGGCGGCCGACGGTCGCGCGGGCCTGCGTGACCTCTACGCGGCCGCGCCGGACCTCGTGATCCTCGATGTCGAGATGCCCGAGCTGGACGGGTGGGCGACGCTCGAGCGGATTCGCGACCTCTCGGACGTGCCGGTGCTGATGCTGACCGCGCGCGAGACCGAGCTCGAGCGCGTGCGCGGCCTGCATGGCGGGGCCGACGACTACGTGGTCAAGCCGTTCGGCCACCAGGAGCTCGCCGCGCGCGTGCAGGCGCTGCTGCGCCGCGCGGGCAACCGCGCCGAGGAGCAGCAGACCTACGCCGATCCGGTCGTGAGGATCGACTATGCGCAGCGCGCGGTCTCCTACTCACAGCGGGAGGTACGACTGACGCCGCTGGAGTTCAAGCTGCTCTCGACGTTCGTGCGCAACCCCAACCAGGTGCTCAGCCGCGACCAGCTACTGGAGCTGGTGTGGGGCGACTCGCTCGGGGTCTCGCCCGAGCAGGTGAAGCTGTATGTCGGGTATCTACGCCGCAAGCTCGACCCCGCGGCGCCGCAGTCGACGCCGATTGAGACGGTGCGCGGCTTCGGGTACCGATACCGACGGCCGTCCTGAGCGCAGCGGGGCGTCGCCGCGACTGGGCGACGCTACAGCGCCAGGCAGATCTGGTCGAGCGTCTTGACCGACGCCGCCGTCGAGGTCGTCGTCCAAGAGGCATACACGGCGGCGACACGGTAGTAGTAGGTGGTCGAATATCCCAGCGAGGCGCTCTTGTCTGTGTAGGACGTCTTGTTGATCGCGACGCTGGCCACCGACGTGTATGGCCCGGCGCTGGCCGTCGCACGTTCGACGGTGTATGTGCTCGCCCAGGTCGAGCTCGTGGCCGACCAACTCACTTCGATTTCGGGGCTTTTGTCAATGTGGCAGTTGACCTGGGCCGCGGCGAGACCTTTGGCGGGCGCGAGCGTGGGCGTCGCGACCGTCAGCGGCCCGCCCGTCGCGGTGTGCGTGAACACCGCCAGCGCCACCTGCGCACCGGTGAGCATCGCTATCACCAGGAGCACCGAAACCGCGGCGGATATGTGCCTGCGGCGAAGACGCATGGCCTCAGGCCTTCGCTGCCTTTGCCTCGCCTGCGCCGAAGTCCCAGATCTCAAACAGGATCAGCAGCGCCAGCAGCGCGGGTGCGACGAAGATCGCGGCCCGCTGCAGCGTGGGGCTGCGCAGGAAGTTGACCACGTAGCCGAGATGGGGGATGACGGCGACCATCCGCCATGCGGTGTTGCCTTCGAGCTTCGCCGTCCAGGGGTCGTGGTAGTTGTTGGCGTCGCCCTGGGTCTGCACGGTCGGGTGCGCACCGCCCTGGAGGATCTTCACGATGCGGTGCGTCTCGACCTGGTGGATGCCGACCGGCACCTGGTAGGAGATCACCTGCCCGACGCGCACGGCGCTGACCGGCTCCGGTATCACGATCACCATGTCGCCGGGCGAGAAGGTCGGGCGCATGCTGCCCGAGAGCACCGTCACGGGGCGGTAGAGCCCCAGCCGGGGCAGCACGCCGAGCGCGAGGAAAAGAATCAGGGCCAGCGCGAGCAGCACGCGCTGCGCCCACACCCAGCCGGCACGGACAGCCTGGGAAGCCGTCCGTGCCTGACGAGGTGAGCTGACTTGCCAAGGCTGCTCTGCTGGGATCCTTAGCGTGGTCATTGAAGGCTCCTACTTGTTACCGGCGACCCGCTGGGTGCCGACGAAGTTGTAGGAGATAGTTGAGGTGAGGCCCTGCATCGTGTTCGGCGCGGCCGTGGGCAGCGTCAGCGTCACGCGCAGATGGTCCGTGGAGCCGGTCGTCAACGAGGCCAGCCCGGTCAGGGGCAGGTTCGTTCCGATCACCGCACGCGAGGTCAGCGCCGTGGTGGTGGTGCCGCTGCACGTGTAGGTGTAGGCGGGCGCGGTGCCTGCCTCTGTCCACGGCACCGAGCATTTTTCAATGACCATCTGCAGGCCGTTGGTCGGTTCGGTGTCGAGCAGCGAGCTCGGCGACGCGCTCGTGGTCAGCACGATCGAGGACAAATTGTCCGCGCTCGAGCCGCCGTTGTTGACGAGGTCGACCGAGCGCTGAATCGTGTCGCCGGGAACCACGTTCGACGCGCCGACCGTCAGCCGGTTCGTCGATGCTCCGGTTGACCCGAGCGCGATCGAGACCGTGCCCGAGGAGATTGTGTGACTGGCCGTAGTCGAGCTCGTGAACGTCGCGAACGTGCCCAGCCCCGCCATCGCGGCGGCGACGCCTACGACGGTGAAGGATCCGAGCAATCTCTTGAGTGTCTTCCTATTCATTGTCTTGCCTTCCTTTTTTGAGTTAGAGAAACCTTCTGCTGTGAAGGTCGTCCACCCAGGGAGGAGACAGGGAGGGAGAAGGTGTGAGACGGGTAGGAGCCGTTCTGCCTATTTAGGGTCGCGTCCGCGCAGGCCGAGGAGGCTCTCGTCACCTCTGGTGGCTCTCGTCACCTTTTTGTAATCGTTATGGCGAAGGTGCCGTTCGATGGGGTGCGCTCTCCTCGGCGATGGCCTCGCTCAGCGCCTGCGCGAACGATCTGGGCCGGAAGTCGAACAACGCCATTCCCGACGGATCGGTGACGGTCGTATCGGTGGAGAGCCCCTCGATCAACGGCCTCGCGACACCCGCGTCAACAGGTGTGATGAGTCCGATCCAATGCGAGGACAGCCACGGCGTCAGCAGCGGTACCGGGATCCGCGGGCGCCGGCGCAGCCCAAGCGCGTCGGCCATCTCATCGAGCATCTGCCCATATGTGAGTATCTCCGCCGACCCGATCTGGATTTCGCGGGAGCGCGTCCGCGGAATCCGAGGAGCCTGGATGAGATAACGCAGCACATCGCCGATACCGATCGCCTGAGTGGGTGTGGACAGCCACGCCGGTGCGAGCATCACCGGCAGGCGTTCGACCAGCGAGCGCAGCGTTCGGTAGCTCTCGGAGCCCGCGCCTACCACCATGCCGGCACGAAACCACGTCAATGGTGGTCCCTCATCGCGCAGGATCTCCCCGACGTGCAGACGCGAACGGAGATGCTGGGACGCCGGACGATCGCCGAGACCGCCGAGGTAGACGACCTGCTCAATGCCGGCGTCCAGTGCGAAGCGGGCAAAGTTGGCGGCTGCTTGCGCGTCGCGCTTCTCATAGTCGCCATCGCCCCCGCGACCCATCGAGTGAACGAGATAGTAGGCCGTCGTGTAACCGTCGCCGATGGCACTCAGGGAGCCTGGATCGAGCATGTCAGCGCAGTGGACCGTGATGGCTGGAGCGAAGTTGACCCGGCTCGGGTCGCGCACTACACATCCCACCGACTCGCCGCGCACGTGCAGCTCGCGCACCAGCCTGCTACCCACGTAACCAGAAGCTCCGGTGACGAGCGCGCGGACCATGTTCAGGAAGCCAGTGCCCGTGACGTCTCGTGCGCGCTTGTAGGGCTCGCGTTCTGGTGCCACCCGGGCTTAGCGAGCGTCATTTGCATGACGCCGATCCGCCGCTCGGCGAAACCGGCCTCGCAGTAGGCGAGGTACATCCGCCACAGCCGCCGAAAGCGCTCGTCGTAACCGAGATCCTCCAGGCGCGGGGTGGCCCCCTCGAAGTTGGCGCGCCAGCGCCGCAGCGTCTCGGCGTAATGCGGAGTCAGATCCTTGAGTCCGACGGTTCGCATGTCGGTGTGCCGAGCGACGCAGCCCGCGATCACCGCGAGCGAGGGCAGGCAGCCGCCCGGGAAGATGTGGGTACGGATGAAGCTCCGCGAGGCCTTCTCGACCTCGTAAGCGCGATCGTCGACGACGATCGCCTGAAGCAGCATTCTTCCGTCGTCGGTGAGAAGGTTCGAGCAGCGCGCAAAGAACGTGTCGAAGTCGCGATACCCGACGGCCTCGATCATCTCGATGCAGACGAGCTTCTCGTAGCGTCCGCGCAGGTCGCGATAGTCCTCGCAGACCACCGTGACTCGATCGGCTACCCCGGCCGCTTGCACCCACCTGCGGGCGTGCTCGCACTGCTCGCGCGAGATCGTCGTGGTCGTGACCTGACAGCCCCTCGTTTTCGCGGCGTGGACGGCGAGACCGCCCCATCCAGTGCCGATCTCCAGCACGTGGTCGCCGGCTCGCAGATCGAGCTTGCGATACACCAGCTCGAGCTTCGCCCTCGAGGCCTGCGCGAGCGTCATCCCCCGGCTCGGGAAGTAGGCGGAGGAGTACATCATCGTCTCGTCGAGCATCAACGCGAAGAGCTCGTTCCCGAGGTCGTAGTGGGCCGCGATGTCACGGCGGCTGCGCGCGGGAGTGTTGCGCGTGCGGATCCCCCGTGCGGCCTGCAGCGGGACCCGTGCCGGCGCAACGCGACGACGCCACTCATCGAGGCTTCTCGTGTTGTGCGTGGCCACGCGCACCACGGCCGTCAGGTCCGAGGACTCCCACAGCCCCTGCATGTATGCCTCGGCCATTCCGCGGCTGCCGTGCAGCAGCCGCGGCCAGAGCCGTGGCGAGTTGACCCGTACCGTCGCCCGCGGACTACCGTGACCCAGCACCAGTGCTCGCTCGCCCTCGAGGATCGTCAGCTGGCCCGCGCGCATGCGCTCCAGCAGGCTGAGCACGACACGCCGCGCGATGCGCTGCGCCACCGTCACGCCGGCTCCGCGGGATGGGGGTGAAGTGGCACGCCCTTGAGCTTCAGGGCGAGCGCGTGAGGATAGATGAGCGTGAGCACGCGCAGCGTCGCCGCCGGGTAGCGCGCGGTGACACGAGCGATCCTCATGCGTGTTCTAGGACATCGAACGTTTCCAATCTCATCTACATAGCACTATCCTGTAGTTACTGCTTGACACGATCCTCGACCGGACCGTAGTTGCGGGCTATACGCGCGTCGGCTATCGCATGCGCAGCGGCTCGTGGAGCCCTGCCGAGGAGCAGTCGATGGGCGGAAAGGTCGTGCTCGTCACCGGCGCCACCTCGGGGCTCGGCCTCGCCGCCGCCGAGGGCTTCGCGCGCCTCGGCGCGACGGTGTGGTTGCCGGCCCGCAGCGGACAGCGCGGCGAGCTTGCCCGCGCGCAGATCGTGGCAAGCTCTCCCGACAGCGACGTCCGGGTTGGCCTCTGCGACCTCAGCGACCTGGAGGCCGTGCGACAGTTCGCCAAGCGCCTCGGCGCGGAGATGGAACGCCTCGACGTGCTCGTCAACAACGCCGGTGCGATGGCGGGCGAGCGGACGCTCTCGGTCGATGGGATCGAGCTGACCTTCGCGACCAACGTCCTCGGACCGTTCCTGCTGACCAACCTGCTCGTCCCGCTGCTCGAGCAGAGCAAGCCCGCCCGCATCGTCAACGTGTCCTCGGGTGGCATGTATACGCAGCGAATCCACCTCGATGACCTGCAGATGGCCCGCGAGGAGTTCGACGGCCCGACCGCGTACGCGCGCAGCAAGCGCGCCCAGGTCATCCTGAGCGAACTGTGGGCGGAGCGGTTGCGGGGCACCGGCGTCGTTGTCCACGCGATGCACCCGGGTTGGGCGGATACCCCGGGCCTTGAGTTCTCGCTGCCACGTTTCTACGCTCTCACAAAGCGATTGCTGCGCACGCCCCAAGAAGGCGCTGACACGATTGTCTGGCTCGGCGCTGCCGCCCGACCGGCCCGCAGCTCTGGCGGCTTCTGGCATGACCGCCGAGAGCGCCCAACCCATCGCGTGCCGTGGACCAAGCAGACACCGCAGGACCACGAGCGGCTATGGACCGTGGGTGTCGCGCAAACCCCCGGTCTGTCCGGCGTGGTTAAGACAATTCTGGGTATGCCCCAGAACTTTCTTGAGTGTGATCGTGAGCAGGTGTTCTTGATGCCGCCGGACCCTCGTGATTGGTTGC
>Ga0302181_10000593_pt1 | contig 28687 bp, 27 predicted proteins | sample I_Palsa_E3_3_FD_198786 | JGI IMG/M metagenome (GOLD analysis project Ga0302181, IMG submission 198786) | Peat permafrost microbial communities from Stordalen Mire near Abisko, Sweden - I_Palsa_E3_3 | ecosystem: Environmental > Terrestrial > Soil > Palsa > Peat permafrost | place: Sweden...
CGCCGCCGGGGTCAGCGCCGCGGGTCCGGCCACGAACGCGCCCGCGTCCTGGTACACCACGTCGTCGGCGTCGAGCGAGACGAACAGGACCGAGCCGACCCGGAAGGAGTACCAGCGGCCGCCGAAGCCGGGCACGCGATTTTCCGGCAGCGTGTAGCGGGTCAGGTACGAGCTGAACCCTTGCGGCCCGTTATAGAACTCCACCTCGTGGTTGCCCGGGCACGGCATCCACGGCCGGTTCGCGGCCGACGCCTGGTTGTTGCGGCCGAAGTCGCGCCACACCTCAGGCTGCACGGCCGGGTTCAGGTTCGCGTAGCACAGGTCGCCGTTCAGCAGGTGGAACAGCGGCTGGAAGGACTCCACGGCCTCGACCGCGTAGGCGCTCTGGCCGTAGGAGAGCACCCAGTCGGCGTTGGGCGTGGCCAGGTCGCCGAAGCTGGTGAAGCGGAACGGCGCCCGGCCGTGGGGTGCGGTGCGGAAGATGGCGCTGAACGGATCCGCGGCGTTGCTGTCGTTGTCGGCGGTGACCAGGTACGCGTAGGTCGCGCCGGGCCGCAGCCCGCCGACCCGGGCGTGGTAGGTCCAGACCGTCTCGCCGTTGATCCCGTCGGTGTACGGGCGCGGCTTGGCCGCGATGACCCGCTGCCCGATCCGCACCCGCGGTCTGACCGCCGGGCCGGGCGAGGCCCACGAGACGACGACACCGGTCGTCGGGCTCTCGCCCCAGGTGAGATGGATCTGCTCGGGTGTGCCGCCGGCCCCGGCGAGCACCTGGCGGCGCGACATCGAGGTACGAGACGGCCGTGAGCCAGCTGAGTTCCCCGTCACAACAAAAACGTAACACCAGCGGGTAAACGCCAGGTGGTGTTACCGAGTGTTACGTTCCGCCAGCTGATGAACGTTCGGGCCGCTTAGCGGCTGATACCGGTCTACAGGCGATTCCAGGCCTCGGTCAGTACCTCCCGCAAGATCCCCTCGATCTCGTCGAAGTGCTCTTGCCCGCAGATGAGCGGCGGGGAGAGCTGGATCACCGGGTCGCCGCGGTCGTCCGTCCGGCACACCAGGCCGGCGTCGAACAGGGCCTGGGAGAGGAACCCGCGCAGCAGCCGCTCCGACTCCTCGTCATCGAAGGTCTCCCTGGTCGCCTTGTCCTTGACCATCTCGATGCCGTAGAAGTACCCGGCGCCGCGGATATCGCCGACGATCGGCAGGTCGTTGAGCTTCTCCAGGGTGGCGCGGAACGCGGCCTCGTTCGTGCGGACGTTTCCGAGCAGGTCTTCCTTCTCGAAGATGTCCAGGTTGGCCAGCGCCACCGCGGCGGACACCGGATGGCCGGCGAACGTGATGCCGTGCAGGAACGTGGCGGTTCCCGCGGTAAACGGTTCTATCAGCGCGTCTCGGACCACCATCCCGCCCATCGGCGAGTACCCGGATGTCAGCCCCTTGGCGAAGGTGATGATGTCCGGCTGGTACCCGTACCGCTCGGAGCCGAAGTAGTAGCCGAGCCGCCCGAACGCGCAGATCACCTCGTCGGACACGAGCAGCACGCCGTATCGGTCGCAGATCTCCCTGACCCGCTGGAAGTAGCCAGGGGGCGGCGGGAAGCAGCCGCCGGAGTTCTGCACCGGCTCCAGGTAGACGGCGGCGACTGACTGCGGTCCCTCCCGCAGGATCGCCCGCTCGATCTCATCGGCGGCCCACTCCCCGAACGCCCCGAGATCGTCGCGGACGAATTCCGGAGCCCGGTAGAAGTTGGTGTTCGGCACCCGGACGCCGCCGGGCGGCAGCGGCTCGAACGGGTACTTGATGTCGGCCAGGCCGGTGATCGCGAGCGCGCCCATGGAGGTGCCATGGTAGGCGAGCTCTCGGCTGATCACCTTGTACCGCTCGGGCTGGCCGATCAGCTTGAAGTACTGCTTGGCCAGTTTCCACGCCGACTCGACCGCCTCCGAGCCGCTGGTGGTGAAGAACACCCGGTTCAGGTCACCCGGGGCCAGGTCAGCCAGCCGGGTGGCCAGTTCGATCGCCTTCGGGTGGGCGTAGGACCACAGCGGGAAGTACGCCAGTTCCTCCGCCTGCCGCGCCCCCGCCTCGGCGATCTCCTTGCGCCCGTGGCCGACCTGGCTGACGAACAAGCCGGACAGCCCGTCCAGGTAACGCTTGCCGCGCTGATCGAAGACGTAGGCCCCTGAGCCGCGCACGATCACGGGAATGTGGCTGTCCGCGTACGCGGACATCCGGGTGAAGTGGAGCCAGAGGTTGCGCTTGGCGGCTTCCTGTGCTCTGTCGATGTCTTGCGCTGGCTCGATGTCTTGCGCTGGCTCGATGTCTTGCGCTGGCTCGATGTCTTGCGCTGGCTCGATGGCCTCGAAGGAGGATGTCATCTCGTTCCCCATGAGTAGGTTTGCTTGCGGAGCTTGAGGTAGACGAACGTCTCGGTACTGGTGACGCACGGCACGGCACGTACCCGGCCCAGGATCTCGAGCAGGTCGTCGTCGTCCTCGCAGACGACCTCAGCGAGCATGTCAAATGAGCCGGCGGTGATGACGACGTAGTCGATTTCCTCCATGTCGGCGAGTTGGCCGGCCACCTTGTCCAGGTCGCCGTCGATCTTGATCGCGATCATCGCCTGCCGCCGGAAGCCCAGCGTGAGCGGATCGGTGACCGCGACGATCTGCATCACCCCGGCGTCCTGAAGCCGCTGCACGCGCTGCCGGACGGCGGCCTCGGAAAGGCCGACGGCCTTGCCGATCGCCGCATAGGAACGTCGGCCGTCCTGCTGCAGCTGCTCGATGATTTGCTTAGAGACGTTATCGAGTACGGCACCGCCAGGGCCATGGGCCGGGAGCGTCCTCGGGCTATGCGCCATGCGGTCCCCCTCATTGGCCTGACCTGGCGGGCACGGTTATGTCCGCCTGCACCCTAGTCAACTGATTTCGTAGGTATATGTAAAGATAGCAACTGAATCACTTGTGGAGGTAGTCCATCTCTGCGAAGCTCGTCATACGGATTCACAGAGGGTGATGGCACTGAAGTGGGCACACTCCGGCGGATGGAGGCTCAGATGACGGACCGCGTGCTGCAGAACTTTGTCAACGGCAAGTTCGCTGACGCCAGCGACGGGCGTACCAGCGATGTAATCGATCCAAGCACCGGCGAGGTCTACGCCCAGGCGCCGGTATCGAGCCGCCAGGACGTGGACGCCGCGATGCAGGCCGCGGCGAACGCGTTCGAGGGCTGGCGGGACAGCACCCCGTCCGAGCGCAGCCTGGCCCTGCTCAGGTTCGCCGACGCGATGGAGAAGCGCGCCGACGAGATCATCGAGGCCGAGACCCGCAACACGGGCAAGCCGGTCGCGCTGACGGCGTCGGAGGAGATCCCGCCCGCGGTGGACCAGATCAGGTTCTTCGCCGGAGCCGCCCGGGTCCTGGAGGGCCGCAGCGCCGGCGAGTACCTGCGGGACCACACCTCTATGATCCGGCGCGAGCCTATCGGCGTCTGCGCCCAGGTCACGCCGTGGAACTACCCGATGATGATGGCAGTCTGGAAGTTCGCGCCCGCCATTGCGGCCGGCAACGCCGTTGTGCTCAAACCGTCAGACACCACCCCGGTGTCCACGCTGCTGATGGCCGAGATCGCCGCCGAATTCCTGCCGCCTGGCGTGTTCAACGTCATCTGCGGTGACCGGGACACGGGCCGGGAACTGATCTCGCATCCCACGCCGAGCATGGTGTCGATCACCGGCTCGGTCCGGGCCGGCATGGAGGTCGCGCGCTCGGCCGCGGACGACCTCAAGAAGGTCCACCTCGAGCTGGGCGGCAAGGCGCCCGTCGTGGTCTTCGACGACGCCGATGTCGAGGCGACGGCGGAGGGCATCGCGGGCGCGGGCTACTTCAATGCCGGGCAGGACTGCACCGCGGCGACCCGCGTGCTGGCCGGCCCCGGAATCGCCGCTGACCTGACCGCCGCGCTGGCCGAGCAGGCGAACAACACCACGACCGGCGGGCTTGACGTACCCGACGCCTACTTCGGCCCGCTGAACAACCCGAACCAGCTGGCCCGGGTCGAGGGCTTCATCGCGCGCAAGCCCGACCATGCCGAGGTGGTCGCAGGCGGCCACCGGGTGGGGGAGCGCGGGTACCTGTACGCCCCCACCGTCGTCTCCGGCCTGCGGCAGGACGACGAGCTGATCCAGGACGAGGTCTTCGGCCCGGTCATCACCGTCCAGCGGTTCAGTGACGAGGACGAGGCCATCCGCTGGGCCAACGGCGTCAAGTACGGGCTCGCCTCCAGCGTGTGGACCAAGGACCACGGCCGCGCGATGCGAATGGCCAAGCGCCTGGACTTCGGCGCGGTGTGGATCAACACCCATATCCCGATCGTGGCCGAGATGCCGCACGGGGGCTTCAAGCACTCCGGCTACGGCAAGGACCTGTCCATGTACGGCTTTGAGGACTACACCCGCATCAAGCACGTCATGAGCTACATCGGCGCCTGAGGTCAGGGCAGGCTCGGTGCCCGTCGGCTAGGCGGTTCTGCGACTGACGTCGAGATGGAGCTGGATGGGCAGGCTGGCGTGGCCGATGGCCTGGCGGACGTGGCTGAGGGCTTCGGTTTCGAGGCGCTGGTGCAGGGCTCGCAGGTCGGCGGTCGGGCTAGCGGTGACGGTGACGACGACTTCGGGGGCGGCGGCGTCGCCGATAATCCGGGCCCGGGCGGCGGCCACGCCGTGATAGGCGCCGATTTCCCGGGTCAGGGCGTCGGTGAGGGCGGCGGGGCGCAGAGTGGTGGTCCCCTCTTGGGTGGCGACGGGGATGGGGATGTCGCCGGCCCGGTCGGTAGAGATGAGCAGGGCCACGACCCAGCGCAGCGCGATCAGGGTGATCACCAAGCAGACGCCGGCGGCGACGTACCACACCCAGCCATGACCGCCGATGTAGGTGCTGACGCGATTGGCGAACAACGTGCGCCGCGAGAACGCCGTCCCGAACACCCCTGTCGACGCGGTTATGCCGCCGGCTCCGACGGCCAAGACCAGCAGGCCGAAAAGAGCGAGACCTGCGCGGTTGGTGCGGTCGGCACGCATCAGCGGCTCCGGGGGTAGACGCGTACACGAAGGCGCGGCGGGTGGCGCAGGTCCAGGCCATCCAGCCGGTTCTGCAGGGCCTGGGTGACCGGCTGGCTAAGCGTTTCGGCGGCGGGCCGGCCCCGGGCGGCGGCGGTCGCGACGACGCTGGCGCGCCGGCGGCGGACGGTAACCGCCGCGGCGGAGATCCCGTCGACCCCGGTTGCCGCTGCCCGCAGGGCCCCGGCCAGGCCGCCGCGGGTCACCGCGGCGTCGGTGGCCTCGTGGCTGGAGCGCAGCGGCAGGCGGGTGACGCGGCGAGGCTTTAGTTCCAGCGCCAGTACCACCGCGCCGATCACGATCAGGATGGCTGACCAGATCCGGATCACGAGCCGGTCCCACCGGGTTCTGCGGGCCCACCGATACCAGGTGGGCCAGTGCAGCAGCAGCGGGCCGTGGTGCGCGGCGACGGCGATGACCTCGATGATGACGATGATGGCGGCCACGGCCAAGGCGGCAGCCAGAATGAAGGCGAGCGGCCGGTTCACCAGGCGCATCGGTTTCCTCCCTTACCGGACTCGTGGCGGCGGGGTGATATCGGTGGCCAGATCTGACACGACGATATGGACCTCATCGACCTGCAACCCGGTCAGTTCCGCGACTCGGTCGCGGACGTGCCGGCGGACCTGCTCGGTGACCTCACGGATGGATGCAGGCCACCGGACACTGATTTCCAGGCTCACGAACGCTTTGGAGCCATCGACCTCAACCGTGGTCTTGGGCAGCGCGTCCAGGTCGGTACCGCGCACGCCCAGATGCCCGGCCCCGGGGACGGCGCGGCCGAGCATGCGGGCCACCGCCGCCCCGGCGTCAGGGTTCTCGGCTGCGGCGCGAGCAGCGATCTTGGTCACGACCCCGTCGGCGATGCTGATCGTGCCCAGTTCGCTGCGACCCGCGTGGGCCGGCTCCACGTCGGAGCCGACGTCCGCCTCCAGGTCCGGTTCCGCGACCGTGCTCATCTGCGGTAGCGGCTGCGCGACAGCCATCCCTGCACGTCCAGGTCACCATCGAGCACCTTGGCGATGCCGTAGCCGATCAGCCCGAGCAGGGCCACGATCAGCATGTCGCCGAAGTTGCCGAACACCAGCGCCAGGCCCAGGATAAGGCCGGTCACGGTGGCAAGCGCGGTACGGTTCATCTCTCACATCCATACTGGGGAACAAAACTCCGGGCCCTGGGCTGTTCAGACCGGCGGCAGACCAGGGGACTGATCATCGCGCCCGGTCCGGCGGGCCACCCGCGGGGGCGGCGTACCGGGTGGATCGTCGATGTCGGCGATCACGACGTCGACCGGATAGCCGCCGGTCAGCGGGGCCAGCGCCGCGGTAATCGTGGCCGCCAGCAGCGGTGCCTGCACCCCCCACGCGGACCGGACCTGTACCCGCACCCGGCCGCCGCCGACCACGATGCCCGGCACCGTGCGGCCGGGTAGGTACGTGGCGACGCCGCCGTATTGGCCGCCGTCCAGACCGGACACGCCCGCGCAGCCGCGGACGACCGCGGCCACGGCGTCGACATCTACCCCGTCGATAACCGCGGCATCCGGTATAACGCCAGGTGAGGCTAGGGTCATGAGACCCGGCTGGTGGCCGGCTGCGAGTCGTCGTCGTCGGCGGTGGCCAAGTAGACATCGTCCACGGCGACGTTGACCTCGACCACGCGCAGGCCGGTCATCCGCTCGACCGTCTGCTTGACGTTCCGTTGGATGCTGCGGCCCAGCTCAGCGATGGACACACCGTATTCGACCACGATGTCCAGGTCGATCGCGGCTTCGGTCTCGCCCACCTCGACCCCGACGCCCTGACCGAAGCTCGGCCCTGAGCTGCCCGGGATACGCTCGCGGATCGAGCCGAACGCGCGGGTGCCGCTGGTACCCATGGCGTGCACCCCGGCGATCTCACGGCACGCCTTGCCCGCGATCTTCTGCACGACGCCTTCGGCGACCGAGATCTGCCCGTCATTGGTGGCCAGCCGATCCCGGGTGGCGGGGCTGGCATTGGTGCTCGTGGTGACCGGGGTCTCACTCGTCTTGGTCTCTGTGGGCTGGCTCATCTGACCTACTCCTTGAATGCCGGTTCGTCTGCGATCCGTGCGGTGCGCGGCCCGGTGCAGGGTTGCCTGCATGGCCGCCTGTCAGTTAGACACCGACCCGGCCAGGTCGTCGCACTATTTAAAGAACTTTCTGCGCTCGGGCCGGCGGGTCAGTCGGGTGAATGTAGCCGGCCCAAATGGTCGGTTCTGGTCAGGCTGTGGCATGCTAGCCCGGCACAGCGGAACGAGTTGATGACGGGACGTCCATGCAGCAGGAACCCGAGGTCGGGGACGCCTATCTGGTGGCCCGCGCCCGGGACGGCTACCTCGACGCCTACGAGATGCTGGTCCAGCGGCATTCCGCGATGGCCTACCGGGTCGCACTTCGGCTGTGCGGTAACCACCACGACGCGCAGGACATCGCCCAGGACGCCTTCATCGCGGCGTGGCAGCACCTGGCCCGGTTCCGGGCCGACTCCTCGTTCTCGACCTGGCTGTACCGGATCGTCGCCCGGCGTGCGCTCAATAAGGTCACCCGCGGCCGGGCCGGCGAACTGGCGGATCTGCTTGATGACGTCGCCGACCCCCTCACCGGACCCGCTGCGCAGGCCGAGCGGAACCTCGCCGTAGACGCGGTCACCGACGCCCTGGCGGCGCTGCCGTTCTCGCAGCGCGTAGTCGTGATCCTGCACCACTTCGAGGGCCTGTCCTACGCCGAGGTAGCCGAGGTAACCCACAGTAGCGTCCCGGCGGTCCGTAGCCATTTGTTCCGGGCACGGCGCACACTGGGTACCAAGCTGGAGGAATGGAGGTGACCGGTCCGTGAGCGAACCGCCTGCCGACGGCTCAGCAGCCAGACGGCTGCTGAACACGGTCGCGCTGCCTTGCGGCGCTGACGTCGACACGCTGCTCGAACAGGTCGCCGACGGTCATGCGGCCGACCTCGACGCACACCAGCGAGACTGCGTGCACTGCCAGGCCGCTCTCACGGAGTTCGTGGCCCTGTGGACCCCGGTGGCTGACACGGCGGCCCACCCGGTACCCGCTCCCCCCGGCCTGACCGCGGCCGTCATGAGCCAGATCCGGGTCTTGGTCCGCGACGTGTGGTACACGCTGCAGACCACCGACCTCGGGGTCATCCGTATCGCTGCCCGGATCGTGGCCGCCCTGGCCCGCGACAGCGCCCGCACGGTCCCCGGTGTCCGCGTCGCCCTCGGCCGCAGCACGCACAGCAAACTCGCGCAACTCGCCGAGCAGGGCAGCCTCAGGCACCGTCATCCCCATGCGGCAGTGGGCGTCCTCGGCCGCACCGCTGTCGTCGACCTCGCCGTGGCGGTCACCTACGGAGACCCCGTACATGACGTGGCACGCGACATCCAGCGGCATGTCATCGCCACGCTGCGGGAAACCACCGGCCTGCAAACCGTCACCGTAAACGTTACCGTCGACGACATCCTCGGCGGCGGCGACGACCAGTAGGCGCCCGGCGGCCTGGAACCGGGTCGCGTTTCAGCGCACCCGGGAGGGCTTTCTGCCACGGTGTAGGCGCCGCGCCACCGCGGTCACGAGCCGGGTGCGCCACCCTCGGTGCCGGACAACTACCACGGTGGGCAGGTCCTGGGGCGCTGGCTCAGCGCCGAAGGCTCGCAGGCCGGCGATGAAAGTATCTGTATCCCCCCCCCGATCGGGATGGTGCGCCTGGATGAACTGCCTGCGGCGGCGCTCAGTCTCCCTCACCCAGCACTCACCGGCCCCGCCTTCACTGATCAGCCTGTCACCACACTACGTTGTTCCGCCGTTGTGGTCGGGTGGCTGAACCTCAGCCCTTGTCGGGTCGGCGCCAGATGTCGCGTTCGTGCATGAGCTCGATCTGCCGGTCGATGACCTCGCGGCGGTACTCCTGGTGGGTGTACGGGGCACGATCGAGGTAGAGGTTCTTGGGGTAGACGGGCTCTTCGTAGATGACCTGGTACTGCTCGGTGGTGAGGTCCTTGATCCAGTTGTCCCACTGCGCGCTGGCCCGGAACTTCCGCAGCGCGTCCACGTCGATGGTCCCGGCCACCCAGGACGATCCGCCGCTGTAGTCGTGCCGCCCGACGATCTGGCCGCGGTAGTCGATCACGGCCGAACCCCCGCCGAAGGTGTCGATCGGGATGTCGGAATCAGCGTGCAGGTAGTAGGTGCCGACGTTGCACGCGACCAGGTAGAAGTTGTTGTCAAGCGCCCGGGCGCGGTTCTGCACCTCGAACAGGCCGTTGCCGACGTGCGGGTGCGGATACGGGCCCCGGTACACCACCTCGGCGCCGTTCATGGCCAGCCCGCGGGCGTTCTCCGGGTACGAGCCCTCGTTGGCCATCAGGAACCCGAGCCGCCCGATCTCGGTGTCGGCCACTGGGTAGAACGCGTCCAGGTTGCGGCCGTATAGCTCGATCCACTTGTCCCAGACGTTGTGCGGCGTCACCGAGTGCTCGACCGGGAGCAGCGGCACCACCTTGTGATGCCTGAGGATGATCTCGCCCTCGGGGTCCAGGATGAAGCCGACGTTGAAGAAGCGCCCGGGGAATTCCGGATGACGGGCCTTCGCCTGGCCCATCAGGAACACGTTCCACTGCCGGGCCAGCGCACCGAGCGCGTCCGTCTCAGGTCCCGGGATGTCGATCGCGCACTCCCGGGCGAACGTCTCGTGATCGAGGTCGAGGACCTCGTCGTTGAAGCCCTGCAGGGCGCCTTCAGGGATGGCGAGTAGCCGCACCGGCAGATCCAGGCTGGACAGCCACGACGCGGCCTTGATCAGGTGCGTGAGGTGCTCGATATTCCGGCCGATCTCGTCGCGATGCCGGATGCCCCGCATCGTGGGTACCAGGCCAAGGGCCTGATAGGGCTCGATCATCAGCACTTTCCCTTCGGCTCGCTGTTCCCCCTGTTGTACCTGCCCGCGCCCGTCGCTGTCTGTACGTTCCGTCCGGCTCGGACCTGATCCTGACAGATAGAGTTCGTCGGGGACGCGGTGGCGAGGAGGAGCCGTGGCAGGCGAGTTTGCGATCGAGGTGCGCCAGCGCTAGTATTGCCGCGAATATATCAGCGGCAGTACAGTCATATACATGAAGACAATGATCGACCTGGACGACGAGGCGCTCAGCCTCGCGGCCAAGGAGCTGGGTACCACCACGAAGAAGGACACCGTCAACGCCGCTCTGGCGTTCGTAGCCAACCGGCGGCGGCGGATCGAGCAGCTGCTTGACGACCCGTATGCCCTAGGAGTTGGCCCGGACATTACCGATCCGGAGATCATGCGTACCGCCCGGCGGTGACCGTCCCGGTAGGCCCTGGGCAGCTCTACCTCATCGACACCTCGGCACACGCCCGAAGCCAGGATGCTGTCATCCGTAATGTCATTGCGGGCCTCATCGCCGACCGCGCCGCGGCTACCTGCGTGACCGTTGACCTTGAGGCGGGCTACTCAGGCCGCGATCTCGCTGACGTGCGCATGATCGCGCAGCGCCGCAAAGAACTCTATGTCGTCCTGCCGATCAGCGAGGTGATGGCTGACCGGGCCCGCGACGTCCAGGTCCGGATGGCGGCCCGTGGTCATCACCGGGCCTCCGGTGTGATCGACTCGCTGACCGCCGCGGTGGCAGAACACCATGGTGCGGTAATCCTTCACTACGACGCGGACTTCGAGCACATCGCGGCCACGACCGGCCAGCCGCACGCGTGGATCGTGCCCCGGGGCACTCTGCCGTGAGGTACCGGCGCTAGCCGATGTTGAGCAGCAGGATGCCGGCCACGACCAGGACAGTGGCCGCGATGCGGCTCCGGCCGAACGGCTCGTGGAAGATCAGCGTGCCGATAATGGCACCGAAGATGACGCTGGTCTCGCGGAGCGCGGCGATCGGCGCCAGCGCGCCGCGCGTCTGCGCCCACAGCACCAGTCCGTAGGCGAGCACGCTCAGCGCCCCGGCGGCCAGACCGGACAGCAGGATCCGCGGCGGCTGCTTCAGCAGCACGTCGCGCCGCCGGACGAGGGCGAACATCGGCACGCAGAGACTCTCGAGCAGCATCAGCCAGCCGATGTAGCCCACCGGGCTGGCCGATAGCCGCACGCCCACGCCGTCCACGGTGGTGTAGGCGGCGATGGTCAGGCCGGTGCCGACGGCGGCCAGGAAGACGGCGCGGCCGGGCCGCCGCCCGGCCAGGACGAGCGTGGCCAGCCCCGCCGAGACGATGAGCACCCCGCCGATCTGCGGCAAGGCGAGGTGCTCGTGCACGAAGATCGCGGCCAGGATCGTCACCACCAGCGGAGAAGTACCGCGGGCCAGCGGATAGACCTGGCCGAACTCGCCCAGCCGGTAGCACCGCATCAGGAGCAGGTTGTAAAAGATGTGGATCATGATCGACCCCAGCAGGTACGGCCAGCAATCCGGCCTGGGCATCGCGGCCACGATGATGAGCGGGATCGCGACGATGATGCCGCCGACGCCTATCAGCGCGAAGGCGAGCGTCTGATCCTTGATGCCGTGCGCGATGGCGTTCCAGGTCGCATGCGTGACGGCGGCGGCGAGGACGGCGAGGACGACGGTCAGCGGGAGGGTGGTCGACGGGTCCAACGGGGCTCCTCAGGCAGGCTGAACAGAGCCCTCAGGGCTTCTATCCCGTCAGGTGTTCCCCGGGTAACCGGGTCGCGGCGTCGCTCGGTCCAGTCCCGGCCGCCCTGATTGTGGTGTCGTTGGTGCGGCGGACAGCCAGCGGAACCCTAGACGCAACCACGTGCTAACCCGATCTTAACCCGTCCCCTGCCTGCCGGTGATCTCGCCGGTCTGGAATTCCAGCTGGGTCCGCAGCAGCAGCGTGACCCAGGTGCGGTAGGGCCGCCAGCCCTCGCTGATCTGAAGGACCTGCTCGGGCGTCGCCGGTCCGGGCAGCCCGTAGGCGAGGGCCACCGCGCGGGCCAGCCGCGGCTCCTGGCCGGGCATCGCATCCGGATCGCCAGCCCCGCGCAGCAAGGTCAGCCCGGCGGAGAAGTCCCCGATGCCGGGCAGTTTCTTCAGGTCGGCCATGGCTTCCTCGTGCGGCATGGCACGCAGCCGGGCGGCGTCGAGCTGACCGTCGAGGGCGGCCTCGGCGAGGATGCGAAGCCATTCCGGCTTGCGCCCGGCCAGCCCGGGGAACGTGTCGAGTCCGGCCAGCCGCTGCGGGGACGGGAAGGCGTGCACGACCCGGCCGCCGAAGCTGACCGGCTCGCCGAGCTGTTCGGCCATCCGGGCCTTGATCGCCGCGGCCTGGGTGATCCGGATGCGATGCCCGATGATGGTCCAGGCCGCGGCCTCGTACGGGGACCAGAACCCCACCGGCCGCAGCCCCGGGTACCGCCGCTGAATCTCCCCGACCACCGGGTCGCGCTCGCCGACCGCGGGGAACCCCGAGCCGTCCACGTCGAGCGAGAGAATCCGCTCCACCTGATGGTGCACCGCCGCCACCAGGTCAGGCCCGGGCTTGTCCGGGCTGACGATCTCAGCCGTCACATCTCCGGCATCCTGGCGGACCCGCACGCCGACCGTCTGCCAGCTGCCCTCCACCGGGAACGCGAGATCAAGCGCGCTCTCCGCCGGCCCGGTGTGGGCGGCGGGCGTGAAGCCCTCGAGGAACCTGATGCTGGCCGTGAGCGAGAACGGTCCCCGCGGGACCAGGCTAAACGTCTCCATGCCGCCGATCACATCACCGACCGCCGACATTTCCGCAGTTGACATCTCACTGCGGTCAGGCTTACTCTCGACCCAGGTCATATATGAGATGCGATACATGATGGTCACACCTGAAGCCTCCGCGTCGGCAAGCCCCGGTGCGTCGGCAAGCTCTGCCGGCGAAACCGCCGCACCCGGGTCGGCGTTCCTGACCGCGGCGACGGGCGCGCTGCCGTCCCGGACGGTGGCCGTCCTCGAGGCGATCAAGCACGCGATCCTCACCGGCGAGCTGAAGCCAGGGCGCCCACTGGTCGAGACCGACCTGGCCGACGCGCTCGGCGTCTCCAAGACCCCGGTGCGCGAGGCGCTCAAGACCCTGGCCGGGGCGGGCCTGGTAACGATGAGCCAGTACAAGGGAGCCACCGTCCGTGTCGTCGATGACGAGCAGGCCCGGCACGTCTACGACGCCAGGCTGCTGATCGAACCCGAGGTGCTCGCCCGCGCGGTGGCCGCCGGACACCAATGGCAGGCCGCGCACGCGGCCCTGGCCCGGGCGGACAGCGCCCGTGACCAGGCCGGACGGAGCCTGGCGAACCGCGACTTCCATCGCGCGCTCTACGCGGGCTGCGGCAACCCACTGCTGGTCAGGATGCTCGATGACCTCCGCGACCAGACCGCGCTTGTCACCGTGGCCGCCTGGCGCCACGAACCCAGCCGCCAACCGGGCACCCCGAGCTGGGAGTACGAGGCGGCCGAACACCAGGCCATCCTCCGAGCGGCCGAAGACGGAGACTCCGGCTACGCCGCCGCCCTGCTCCGCGCGCACATAACCTCTTTCGTCGAGCGCAACTTCGCCGCCACCCCAAGAACCCCGAGCACCATGCCAAGCACTAGCACAAGCACAAGCACCAGCTAACAGGAGAACCAGACCATGAGCCTCACCCAGGCCACCGCGCAGGCGCTGCGCCACGCTCTCGTCACCGCGGTCGTCGTCCCGGTCACGCCGCTGCACGCCGACGGCAGCCCCGACTGGGACACTTACGCGACGCTGACCGGGCGCCTGATCGACGGCGGGATCACGGTCATCACCCCGAACGGCAACACCGGGGAGTTCTACGCGCTCAGCCAGGCCGAGGCCGGGCATGCCTTCGAAACCGCGGCCCAGGTCGTCAGCGCCCGGGACAGCGGGACCGAGCTGCTGGCCGGCGTCGGCCACGACATCGCCACCGCGGTCGAGGCGGCCAGGCACGCCCAGCACCACGGCGCCCGCATGATCATGATCCACCAGCCGGTGCATCCCTACGTATCGGCCGAAGGCTGGGTCGACTACCACGCCGCCATCGCCGCCGCCGTCCCCGACCTGGGCGTAGTCCTGTACGTCAGGGACGAGCGCCGCACCGGCGCCCACATCGCCGCGCTCGCGGACCGGGCGCCGAACGTCATCGGCGTCAAGTACGGCGTCCGCGACGCGACCAGGTTCGCCGCGGTGGCTAGGGACGCCGGGATCGACCGGTTCACCTGGCTGGCGGGCGCGGCCGAGCTGACCGCCCCGGCCTACTGGGCCGTCGGCGCGCACGCCTTCACCTCAGGCCTGGCCAACGTGAGCCCCGGCCTGGCGCTTTCCATGCTCGACGCGCTGCGCGCCAACGACTTCGGCGCCGCGATGAAGGTCTGGGAGTCGGTGCGCCGCTTCGAGGAACTGCGCGCGGCGGACTCCTCGGCCGACAACGTGAGCGTGGTCAAGGAGGCCCTGGCCCAGCTGGGCCTGTGCCGTGCCGACGTCCGGCCCCCGAGCCGCCTCCTGCCTCAGGAGATCAAGGACGAGATCACAGGAATCCTGATCGCCTGGGGCATGAAGTGACCGCACAAAAGAACACCGCACAAAAGAACACCGCACAAAAGAACACCGCACGAAAGAACCCCGAAGAACTCCGCAGCTTCCGCTGGTTCGGCGGCGAGCGGACGTCCGGCCTGCGGGCGTTCGGTCACCGCTCCCGGATGCGCCAGCTCGGCGTGGAGCCCGAGGAGCACCTGGGCAAGCCGCTGATCGTCATCCTGAACACCTGGTCCGAGCTGAACTCCTGCCATATGCACCTGCGCCAGCGGGCCGAGCAGGTCAAGCGCGGCGTGCTCGAGGCGGGCGGTTTCCCGGTCGAGATGCCGGTGGCCACCCTCAGCGAGACGTTCCAGAAGCCGACCCCGATGATGTACCGGAACCTGCTGGCGATGGAGACCGAGGAGCTGCTGCGCTCCTACCCGGCCGACGGCGCGGTGCTGATGGGCGGCTGCGACAAGACCACCCCCGCGCTGCTGATGGGCGCGGCCAGCGCTAACATCCCGGCCATCTACCTGACCGCGGGCCCGATGCTGAGCGGTAATTTCCGCGGCCAGAAGGTAGGCAGCGGTACCGACGTGTGGAAGTTCTGGGACGACGCGCGGGCCGGGCTGGTCGGCGACTGCGAGCTGGCCGAACTCGAGTGCGGCATCGCCCGCTCCCCAGGTCACTGCATGACGATGGGCACCGCCTCCACGATGACCTCGGCCGCTGAGGCCCTGGGCATGACGCTGCCCGGGATGGCCTCGATCCCCGCGGTCGACTCCGCCCACTACCGGATGGCGGCGGCCACCGGCCGGCGCGTGGTGGACATGGTCTGGGAAGACCTGACGCCGGACAAGATCCTCACCCGCGAGGCGTTCGAGGACGCGGTCGCGACCGTCCTCGCGCTGGGCGGCTCCACCAACGCGCTCATTCACCTGATCGCGATGGCCGGCCGGGCCGGCGTCGACCTGACCCTGGACGACTTCGACGCGATCTCGCGCCGGGTGCCGTGGCTAGCCAACGTCAAGCCGAGCGGGACGTACCTGATGGAGGACTTCTACTACGCGGGCGGCCTGCCCGCGCTGCTCGGCCAGCTGGCGAAGGTCCCCGGGGCGCTGCACCTGGACCGGACCATCGTCACAGGCGGCTCGTTCGGAGAAAAGATCGCGGCAGCACCGATCTACAACGAGGATGTGATCCGGACCCCTGACACCGCGCTGGCCGCCGAGGGCGGGGTGGCGGTGCTGCGCGGCAACCTGGCTCCGGACGGTGCGGTCATCAAGCACATCGCGGCCGAACCCCGCCTGGTCAAGCACACCGGCCCCGCGGTCGTGTTCGACTCCTACGCCGATATGCAGGAGCGGATCAACGACCCGGCGCTGAATGTCACCCCGGACTCGGTCCTGGTGCTGCGTAACGCGGGCCCCAAGGGCGGACCCGGCATGCCCGAGTACGGCATGCTGCCCATCCCGGACTACCTGCTGGCCCAGGGCGTACGCGACATGGTGCGGATTTCCGACGCCCGGATGAGCGGCACCAGCTATGGTGCCTGTGTGCTGCACGTGGCCCCGGAATCCTTCGTGGGCGGCCCGCTCGCGTTCGTCCAGACGGGGGATCTCATCACCCTGGATGTGGCCGCCCGCGAGCTTTCTCTCGATATTTCAGAACGGACACTGGCCCAGCGCCAGGAACAGTGGCAGCCTCCCGCGCCGAAGTTCGAGCGTGGTTACGGCGCCCTGTATACCGAGCACATCACCCAAGCGAACGAAGGTTGCGACTTCGGCTTCCTGGCCAGGCGCGGCCGCAACCCGGAACCCAACCCGAAGTAGGAGATCTGATGATTCAGGGGTTTGACCCGCGAACCGGAGAGCCGGTCGGGGAGCCGGTCGCCGAGACCTCCGATACCGAGGTTGACGCGATCGTCGCGGCCGCGGCGGCCGCGTTCGGCGCCTGGGCCGCGTTCGGCCGCCGGGCGGAGGCGCTGGAGGCCGTGGCCGACGCGCTCGATGCCCGCGCGGGCGAACTCGCGGTCATCGCCGACACCGAGACCGCGCTCGGCGGCGAGCGGCTCACCGGTGAGGTAGCCCGCGCGAGCGGGCAGCTGCGGATGTTCGCGGCCGTGCTGCGCGACGGCGGAGGGGCTTCGGGTGGCCGCCCTCCGGGGTCGGCGCTGCCCGCTTATCTCGATGCCGTCGTCACCCCGGCCGCCGGGCCGGCGCCCGAGCTGCGGCGGATCAACTCACCGGTCGGCCCGGTAGCCGTGTTCGCGGCGTCGAACTTCCCGTTCGCGTTCTCCGTGGCCGGCGGCGATACCGCCTCCGCCCTGGCCGCGGGCTGCCCGGTCGTGGTCAAGGCGCACGAGGGCCACCCGGTCACCTCCGACCTCACCGCCGAGATCATCGCCGGGGCGCTGGCCGCGGCCGGGGCCCCTTCGAGTGCGTTCGGACTGGTCCACGGGGTTCAGGCCGGCCTGCGGCTGCTCCGGCACCCGGCGGTCGCGGCGGCCGGGTTCACCGGTTCCACGGCCGGCGGCCTGGCCCTGGCCCGCGTCTGCGCCGAGCGGCCGGTCCCGATCCCGTTCTTCGGTGAGCTCGGCGCGGTCAATCCCTGCGTGGTGCTGCCCGGCGCCGCGTTCTGTAGTCCGGCCGCGATCGCCACCGGCTTCGCGGGCTCGCTGACGCTGGGTACCGGCCAGTTCTGCACCAACCCGGGCCTGCTGTTCGTCCCCGAGGACGTGGGCCTGCTATCCGCGATCACCGAGGCGGTCGGCACCTCGTCGGGCGGGGCGATGCTGTCCGGCCGGATCTTCGCGGGCTACCAGGACGCGGTCGCCGAGGCGCAGGCGCATCCCGGCGTCACCGAACTGGCCGCGGGGGAGCCGGGGCCCGGACCCTGGGGCGCCACGCCCCGGGTGTTCCAGACCTCGCTTAAGGAGTTCGCCGCCGATATCGCGGTCCTGTCCCGCGAGCGGTTCGGCCCGGCCGGGCTGGTGATCACCTACCCGTCGGTCGAGGAGCTGCTGTCGGTCCTGTCCGCGCTGGCAGGCAACCTGGTCGGCACCGTACACGTCGATACCGCTTCGGCCGAGGACATGGAGCTGGCCCGCCCGGTGGTCGCGGTCCTGGAGCGGGTCGCGGGCCGGATCGTCTGCAACGGCTGGCCGACCGGCGTGACCGTGGCCGCGGCCCAGCACCACGGCGGCCCGTGGCCGGCCACCACGGCGCCGGCCTACACCTCGGTGGGCACCGCCGCGATCCGTCGCTGGCTGGTGCCCGTGGCCTACCAGGGCTTCCCCCCGGAACTCCTGCCTGGAAACCTGGCTGCGATATGAGCCCCCAAATCGCGGTCAACACCGCGGTGACACGAGCTGAGCTGCTCGATTTCATCTCCCCCCGGCACCATGCCATCGTGATCACTACCCGCGCCGACGGAACGCCGCAGGCATCGCCGGTCACCTGCGGCGTCGACGACGGCAAGATCGTGGTCGCGACCTACCCCGAGCGCGCCAAGGTCCGCAACGCCCGCCGCCACCCGCAGGTCACCGCGCTGGTGCTCTCGGATGATTTCGGCGGCCCGTGGGTGCAGGTCGATGGCACCGCGGAAGTGATCGACGTGCCTGAGGCGATCGAACCGCTGGTCGGGTACTTCCGGTCGATCTCCGGCGAGCATTCGGACTGGGATGGGTACCGGGAGGCCATGGTGCGGCAGGGCAAGTCTCTGCTGCGCATTACGCCGGAGCGCTGGGGCCCGGTGGCCACCGGAGGTTTCCCGCCCCGGCTGGCGTGATCTCCCAGTTCCCCGTCCGGCCCCGATCCGGCGGCTGCCCGCGGTCGGGTCACGGCTGCGATTTCCACCCGGGCATCAGGTACTTCCAGGGGGTCGCGGCCGCCGCGCCGATGGTCGTCTTGACCTCGATCACCGCCGGGCGTCGGTCCGCCAGGGCCTTGGTCAGGGCGACCTCAAGCGCCTCGGGGCTGCGCACGCAGTAGCCGGCCGCGCCGAATGCCTCGGCGGCCGCGGCGAAATCGGGGTTGTGCAGCCGCGCGCCCACATCCCGGCCCGCATACAGGCGCTGCTGGTCAAGCAGGACATTGCCGAAGGCGTTGTTGTTGAACACCACGGCGACCACGCCCAGGTCGTACTGCACCGCGGCGGCCAGTTCACCGATGCCGAATCCGAACCCGCCGTCGCCGGCGATGGACACCACGGGGCGTTCGGGAAACGCGGCCTTGACCCCCAGCGAGGTCGGGTAGCCGAATCCGAGCGTGCCCTGGTAGCCGCAGGTGATGAACTGGCGCGGCGCGTGGACATCGAAGCCGAAATACGAGGCGAAACCGGCCTGGCAGATCTCCTCCACGAAGAAGCCGTCCGCGGGCAGCGCCGCCCGGATGGCGGCCAGGTAGTCCAGGTCGTCTCCGACGTCGCGAACCTCCCGCGCCATTTCTTCCTTCAAAGCCCGGAATTCGGCGCTGCGATCAGGTCTTCCGATCTGGGGCCCCGCCTCAGCCTTGCCTCCCGCGCTCGTCCCGGCGCTGCGGTCCAGTTCTCCGGCGAGCGCCGCGGCCGCTTCGCGGGCATCGGCTACAACCGCCACGTCAGGCTCGAGCCTGACCGCCTGCTCCTGGTCGATGTCGATGAGCACCGTCCGCAGCCCGGCGGGCCGGCCCGGCCAGCGGAACCAGGCAAGCTCGAGCCGGGTCCCGATGCCGAGCAGCACGTCGGTGTCCGCCCAGCGCCGGTAACCTGCGGCGCAGGTGAAGCCGAACGGGTCGGCATCGTCGACGATGCCCCGCCCCGCGCGGAAGGACACCACCGGCGCCTGCAGCCGCCGGGACAGCTCGCGAACCTGGGCGGCCGCGTCGCGGGCCCCGCCGCCCACCATGATCATCGGGTTGCTGGCTCCGGCCAGCAGCCTGGCGGCCCGTGCGACGGCCGCGTGGTCGAGTTCGGGCGTACGCACCGGGATCGGCCGTACCGCGCCCGCGCCCGCGGGCGCGGGCGCGGGCGCGGCCAGCACGTCCCAGGGCACCGCGATCGCGGTCGGGCGCGGCCGGCCCTGCCGGGCGTGATAGAACGCCTGCGCGGTCAGCTCGCTGGCCTGACCGGGGTGCTCGACGGTGGCCGCCCACTTGGTCAGCGAGCGTATGGTGGCGAGCTGGTCGGGTAGCTCGTGCAGGTGACCCAGGCCCCGGCCGATGAACTTCGAGGGAATCTCGCCGGTAAGGCAGACGACCGGCGCGCTGGCCCCGTAGGCCGAGATCAGCGCGGCGCTGGAGTTCAGGAACCCGGGGCCGGGTACCACCGAGTAGACGCCGGTCCGCCCGGTCGCCTGGGCGTAGCCGAACGCCATGTAGGCCACGGTCTGCTCATGCCGCGCGCCGATGATCCGGATTCCGGACCGCGACATCGCGTCGAACAGCGGGTAGGTCTGCACGCCCGGGAGGCCGAAGACCGTATCGACGCCGTGGTCGATCAGCGACCGCACGATGACGTCGGCGGTGGTCGCGGTCCTGGTCACGTGGCGCCTCCGTGCGCTGACAGAACTCCAGCCTGGCCAGCAGAACGTTATACGATCTCCGCCGTTCGGCTGTCTGGCCGAGATGGCAGACTGTCGGCATGACCGGATCAGATCCAAAGGCGGACCTTCACCGATACCTGCAGGATGCTCGGGAGGCTCTGCTCTGGAAGCTCGACGGGCTCTCGGAGTACGACATCCGGCGCCCGATGGTGCCCACGGGCACCAACCTGCTAGGACTGATCAAGCATGTGGCCAGCGTCGAGCTCGGCTACTTCGGAGACTGCTTCGGCCGGCCCTTCGGCGAGCGGCTGCCGTGGCTGGAGGACGACGCCGAGCCCAACGCGGACATGTGGGCCGCCGTGGGCGAGTCGCGCGAGCAGATCACCGGCCTGTACCGGCGGGCCTGGGCGCACTCGGACGCCACGATCAGCGCGCTGGCCCTGGACGCGGCGGGCCACGTGCCGTGGTGGCCGGATAACCGGAGCGAGGTGACGCTGCACAAGATCCTGGTCCACATGATCGCCGAAACCGACCGGCATGCCGGCCACGCCGACATCGTCCGTGAGCTCATCGACGGGGCGGCCGGGCTGCGCGGCAGCAACGACAACATGGCCCAGGGTGACCAGCCCTGGTGGGAAAGCTACCGGAGCCGCCTGGAGCGTGCGGCCAAGGAAGCCGACCGGATCGCGGCGCGCGAAGTCGGGTAGCCCGAGCGGCAACTTCGGGCTAGCGAGGGAGCCGGGGCCCCGGCCGGCACCGAAGAGCACCTTAGAGGAGCGGAATGTTGCGCGAGCTTTCCGCATGGGACGATAAGCGTAAGCATCCTGACGACGAGGGCAGGTCATGGACGACGAGCGTGAAAGTCTCAGCTGGCAGGCCTTCGGGCAGGCGTCCCGCGAACTCGCGCAGGCGATCGCTGACGACGGCTTCGAGCCCGATCTGATCCTGTCGATCGCACGCGGGGGCCTGTTCCTGGCGGGATCCCTCGGCTACGCCCTCGCGGTGAAGAACCTGCACGTGATGAACGTCGAGTTCTACGACGGGGTCGGCACCACGCTAGACATGCCGGTCATGCTGCCGCCGGTGCCTTCCGCGGTGGACTTCTCGGAGAAGAAGGTGCTCATCGCCGATGATGTCGCCGACTCAGGCCGGACGATCGAGCTCGTCTACACCTTCATCAAGGATCACGTCGCGGACGTGCGCTCGGCGGTGATCTACGAAAAGCCCCGGTCACTGATCAGGTGCGATTACGTCTGGAAGCACACCGACCGCTGGATCAACTTCCCCTGGAGCTCCGTGGCTCCGGTCGTCCAGCGCGCCGGCCAGGTCTTCGACGCCTGATTCGGCCGCGTGGACTGATCCCGGTGTCGGCTAGATCGGGTACCGGGTGGGTTCGGTGGTGTATTGCCGCCCGGAGGGGGCGGTCCGGCGGAAGGTTCCCGGGGCGATCTGCTCGACTTTCCACCGGGGGTGCTGCTTGAGGCGGTGGTCGTGACGGCAGGTAGGCCCGCCGTTGCACAGGCACGACCGGCCGCCTGCCTCGTACGGGATGTTGTGTTCGAAGTCGCAGTTACTGGCCGGTCTTCGGCAGGTCGGGGCGACACAGGTGGCGTGCCGGATCTGGGTCAGGTGCCGCAGCTTGACCCCCGGGTCATGACCGCGGGCCTCGAACCGGTGATCGCAGGTGTCGATAGCGATCGGGTCGAGCTCGATCAGCAGATCCGGCTGCCCGGGGATCCCGGTGGACAGCCGCCAGGCACCGTAGCCGCCGGGCGGCCCCTCATCGCCGGTAGCGGTGAACGTGAATCCCGGCCGGGGACCGGGTCCGCCGGGCGGATCGTGGTCGCCGGGCGGGTCGGGTCCGCCGGGCGGGCTGTGGCCGCGGGGTGGCCGGGGTTCGGGTGGCCTGGCGATGCGGGTGTGGTTCTTGGGTTCGGGTCTGGCGCAGCCGTGGCCGATGGCGTGTCCGTGCTCGTCGGTGACGGTGACGCAGTAAGTGGTCTTGGGGTTCTGGGCGGCAGCGTGGACCAGGTCGCGGGCCAAGGCGGGGTCGATGGGGCCCAGGCCGGAGATCTCGCCGGGCCGGTCGGCCAGGCCCAGCAAGGTGGGCAGGGTGACGGTGAGGTTGATGCAGCCGATGAACCCGGCCGGGAGCACGCTCGTGGTCGGCGGGATCCCTGGCTCGCCGGGGTCCGGTGCCGGTGATCCGCCGCCGCCGGGACCCTCAGGCCCATCGCCACCTTCAGGCCCATCGCCGGGACCCTCAGGCCCATCGCCGCGTGGACTGTCCGGCCTGCCGTTCGCACCGTTCTCGCTGTCGCTGCCGCGCGCGCCGCTGCCGGGCGCGCGGTTCTCGCTGTCCCCGCTGTCCTGGCCCGCGGCGGGCCGGACGGCGGGGCGGGAGTCCCGGCCAAGCATGATATCCATGTACGCGAGAGCCCGGAGCTGGTCCATATCCCCGTCCAGGCCCGCTGCCTTAAGCCTCTTCGCCCACCAAGTTATGCGCTGGTCGGCGGCCAGGACCTCGGCGGGGGGCAGCTCGCGGCCCATCAGGGCGGCGTTGCCGGAGTCTTCCAGCCAGCGCTGCACCCGGGCGTCGCGGCGGGCTTCCTCGCGCCGCTTGACCGCCTTGTCCGGGGCGATTTCCAGGACGGCGCGGGCGATCGCGGCGCGCAACCCGCCCGGGGTCAGCCGGCCGGCCCGGTCCAGCACGAGCGCCTCGGCGGCGCGGGCCTCGGCGGGGTCCAGGTTCGCGGTCGCGCGGGCGATGATCTCGGCCTTAGCCCGGCGCAGCACCCCGGTGCGGAACGCAGCCCTGGTGCCGGGCAGCTTGACCTCCAGGTCATGAGCCAGGCCGAGGATCCCGGCGGCACCATAGCGGGTCTCGGCCAGGGCGTCGGCGAGCTCAGCCTCGGTGAACTCATCGTAGGTGGCGGGCATCTGCGCCGGGCCTTCTGGCGGGCAGCCCGGTTCGGGGCGGCGCCGGATGAGCTCGGCGACCGCGACGTGCTTGAGCGCGCACGCGGCGGCCTCGGCCCGGTCCAGCGCGCAGATCACCCCGGTCAGCTCGTCGTCGGACGCTCCGGTGAACCGGTCACCGGGGCCGGCGGCGGACTCGGCCAGGCCGTGCAGCGCGGCGCCGCCGGGGGCCATGTCGAGCAGCTGCCCGGTGGCGAACGCCCCGGCCGGGCCGGGCGAGTCCCCCGGGACCCGGTGCGCGGAGCCGGGCTCCCCGGGACCCCGGCGGGCCGACGGCACCGCCCGGGGGACCCCGACCGGGGCACGCGATCCCTGGCCCGGCCGGGAAGATCGCGGCTTGCGGGCAGGCGAGGGCGAGTCCTCGGGATCTGGCTCTTCGCCGGGCGCCAGCCCGGGATCCTCGTCATGCATCGACGCCAGCCGCGCGACCCACTCGTCCTCGGTCAGCCAGTCCTCCTTCGAAGGCGGAAGCTCCCGCCAGCCCCTCGATTCATCCTGCATGGGATCACCGGTTGAAGAGTTGCCCGCCACATGAGCCATCCGGGCAGCGTCATCGTCCTGCCCGGATGGCTCATCGGCGGGGGTTGCTGGCATTGATCCCTCATTCGACGGTGACATGATCGTCATTACATTCGAATTATAAGCTCTTTGTGGCAGCAAGGCAACCCGTTATGTTGCCAATGAGAACTCCAGAGCCGATTGTTAAAGAAGAAATTCAAATCTATAGACGAATGATCGACTAGCCCTGGTTGGTCCGGGGGAGGCCGGTCCCCAAGGCGGCCGAGGCTGCGGATGCCGGGCTGCCGCGGAAGCCCAGGCCAGGGGAAGCCAGGCCAAAGAATCCCTGCCGACTCGCTCAGCCGGGCTGACGGTTATTTGTTCCGACCGCGTTCAGGGGGCTGCCCGACACCGCGGACGGCCTCACCCGCGGACGGCCTCACCCGCGGACGGCCTCACCCGCGCGGGCGGCCTCCAGCGCGAGCAGTGCCACGTGCAGCGATGTCCGCGACTCGGCCGAGCTCAGGTCGGTGCCGAGGATCCGCTCAATCCGGTGCAGCCGCTGGTAGAACGTGGGCCTGGCCAGGTGCGAGTTCTTGGCCGCTGCCGCCTTGTTGCCCCCGGCCGCCAGGTACGCGGCCAGCACGCTGATGAGGTCGGTGTCCTGATCGCGGGCGAGCAGGGCACCGAGTTCGCGCTCCACGAAGGTCTGCAGCCGCGGGTCGTCGCGGAGCAGATGGAGCAGGCCGCGCAGCCGCAGATCAGGTAGCCGGTAGAACAACGGCCGCTCGCGGATGTCGGGGCGCCCGGCCGCGACGTCGGCGACCTGACTGGCTTCGAGGAACGAGCGGCGCACGTCCCTGATCGATCCAGCCGCGGCGCCGACCCCGATCACGAGGCCGTCCTGATCGTTACCGAGCCGCTCCCTGATCAGGGTCGCGAGGCTGGTCAGCACCCGGTCCGGATCCGCCTGCGGGCTGAGCGAGAGCATAGCTCCGGCGCGGGCATCATCCAGGGTTCCGACCAGCGCGGGGATTCGCTCGGTCCGGCACGCGGCGGCCGCGACGTCGGCCACGTCGAGCACCCGCGCATGAGCGGAAACCCCAAGCGCTCCCAACGGTCCCAGCGGATCGCTGAGCCGGAACACCACCGCGATGAGCTGCCGGTCATCGACCGGAACCCCGAGCGCCCGGGCGCGCACCGCGGCTTCGGCCGGATCGGCGTGGGCTTGGGTGATGATGCCGGTGATCAGCGTCCGGTGGGCCTGGCGGTCCAGGCTTTCCCGGTGCCGGGTGAGCAGGCGGCCGAGCGCCAGGGTGGTGGCGGCCCGCTCGACGAGCACCGTGTCGGTGCCGGTCGGCGGTTCGTCGCAGACCAGGATCACGCGTCCCCAGTCCTCGCCGCGCGCGCCGACGGGCGTGAATAGCCAGCCCGACGCCTCGTCGTAGGCGGTCCGCCCCGGCCGGCCGGGCTGTTCTGGTCTGCTCGGGCCCGCGGCTCCGCTCGGGCCCGCGGCTCCGCTCGGGCCCGCGGCTCCGCTCGGGCCCGCGGCGCTGACCGCCCGGCTGCGCCGGGCGAAGCCGGCCAGCAGCCGGGTGGGATCGGCGCTGCCTGGCTCGCAGGCGAGCACCCGGTGGGCGAGGTCGGCCAGGATCACCGGCCGCCCGGCCAGGGTCGCGGCCTGCCGCACGACCTCGTCGGGGGTCGCGCCCGCGACGGAAAGCTCGGTGAACACCTCGTGCAGGCGCTCCGACGCGCGCAGTTCTTCCAGCTGGGCGTCGATGATCCGGGCGTGCACCGCCTCGGTGATATCGACGAATGGGACCTCGCGCTCGAACGCGATCAGCGTCAGCCCGCAGCCGGCGGCGGCCCGCACCAGGGCGTCAGGCAGGGCACCGACGTACCGGCGGCCCAGCTCCACCGCCAGCGCGCTGACCCCGGCGGCGGCCAGGTCGGCAGCGTAGCGGGCCAGAAGGGTCGGCTCGGACGGCAGCGCGATTCCGGTGGTGAGCACGAACTCGCCCCCCTGCAGCAGGTGGGCCACGTCCGCCAGCTCGAGCACATGGACCCAGCGAACCCGCGCGCCCAGTCCGGACGAGCCCGCCACCACCTGCGGGCTGCCACGGCGCACCACGTCCAGGCCGAGCAAATCGCCCACGGTGGGAAGCATAGAACAAAGAGTAAAGCCAAAGCCTGAAAGCCTTACATGATGTCGGTTCCCTCGGGCGACGAAACCAGGAAGAGTGGGAAACATGTCTGAGCTACTCGCCCGCCACCGCGCGGTCATCCCCAACTGGGTCGGGATCTACTACGACGAGCCGATCGAGATCGTCAGCGGCAAGGGCTGCCGGGTGACCGACGCCCAGGGTCGCGGGTATCTCGACTTCTTCGCCGGCATTCTCACCAACATGCTCGGCTACGACGTGCCCGAGGTCCGCGACGCGGTCGAGCGGCAGATCGCCAGCGGCGTCGTGCATACCTCGACGCTGTACCTGATCCGCAACCAGGTCGAGCTCGCAGAGAAGATCGCCAGGCTGTCCGGCATCGAGAACGCCAAGGTGTTCTTCACGAACTCAGGCTCCGAGGCGAACGAGGTCGCGCTGCTCGCCGCGCTCACCGCCAGGAACGCCAACGAGGTCCTGGCTATGCGGGGCAGCTATCACGGACGGTCGTTCGGCACCGTCGCCGTGACCGGCAACGCGGCCTGGAAGATGTCGAGCCACAGCCCGTTCGGCACTCATTATCTGCACGGCGCGGACCGGCAGCTGGCCGCCTACGCCGTCCTCGATGACGCCGATTACATCAGGGCCTGCACGCAGGACCTGCGCGCCCTGCTGGCCGACGGCATCCATCCCGCCGACGTCGGGTGCCTGCTGGCCGAGCCGGTGCAGGGGGTGGGCGGGTTCACGATGGCACCGGATGGCCTGTTCGCGGCGTATAAGGAGGTCCTCGACGAGCACGGCATCCTGCTGATCTCCGACGAGGTGCAGACCGGCTGGGGTCGCACCGGCGAGCATTTCTGGGGCATCAGCGCGCACGGGGTCACCCCGGACGCGATGACGTTCGCCAAGGGCCTCGGCAACGGCTTCGCCATCGGCGGCGTGGTGGCCCGCGGCGACCTGCTCGACGGGATCCGCGGCAACGGCATCTCCACCTTCGGCGGCAACCCGATCGCCACCGCCGCCGGCAACGCCACCCTGGATTACGTGCTCTCCCACGACCTGCAGCGCAACGCCGCCGTCACCGGCCGGATCATTATCGACGGCCTGAAAGAAGCCGCCAAGAACACCCCCATCGCCGGCGAGGTGCGCGGCAAGGGCCTGATGTTCGCGGTGGACCTGGTCGACCCGGTCAGCAAGAAGCCGAGCCCGCCGCTGGCCGGCCAGATGCTCGAGGCGACCAGGGAACGCGGCCTGCTGATCGGCAAGGGCGGCCTGTACGGGCACACGCTGCGGATGGCGCCGCCGCTGACGCTGACCGAGGCCGAGGCCAAGGAAGGGCTCGGCATCCTCACCGACGCCCTGAACGCGGTCAACCAAAACGCGGTCAACCAAAACGCGGTCAACCAAAACGCGGTCAACCAAGGGGCAGCCAAGTGACCTCCAAGCACATCACCCACTGGATCGGCGGCAAGCCCTGGGACGGGGAGTCCGAGCGTCACGGCGACGTGTACAACCCGGCCACCGGGCAGGTCAGCGGCCAGGTCGACTTCGCCTCACCGGCCGAGGCGGATCTGGCGGTCAAAGCGGCCAAGGACGCGTTCGCCACCTGGCGGCGGGTCTCGCTGGCCAGGCGCGCCTCGGTGCTGTTCGCCTTCCGTGAGCTCGTCCGCGCCCGCACCGCCGAACTCGCTGCGCTGATCACCGAAGAGCACGGCAAGGTCGCCGCGGACGCGGCGGGCGAAGTGGCCCGCGGCCTGGAGGTCGTCGACTTCGCCTGCGGCATCCCGCATCTGCTCAAAGGCGGGTTCTCGGAGAATGTCTCGACCGGCGTTGACTCGTACTCGATCAGGCAGCCGGTCGGCGTCGTCGCGGGCATCACGCCGTTCAACTTCCCGGCCATGGTGCCGATGTGGATGTTCCCGCTAGCCATCGCGTGCGGCAATACGTTCGTGCTCAAGCCGTCGGAGAAGGATCCGTCCGCGTCGCTGCTGCTGGCCGCGTTGTGGGCCGAGGCCGGCTTGCCGGACGGCGTGTTCAACGTGGTGCACGGAGACAAGGTGGCGGTTGATGCCATCCTGCAGCACCCCGACATCAAAGCGGTGAGCTTCGTCGGCTCCACCCCGATCGCCAGGTACGTCTACGAGCAGGGCACCAAGGCGGGCAAGCGGGTGCAGGCGCTGGGGGGCGCGAAGAACCACATGGTCGTGCTGCCAGACGCCGACCTCGACCTCGCCGCGGACGCCGCCGTCTCGGCCGGGTTCGGCTCGGCCGGGGAGCGCTGTATGGCGGTATCCGCGCTGGTCGCGGTCGACCCGATCGGCGATGAGCTGGTCAGCAGGATCTCCGGCCGGGTCGCCGGGCTGCGCGTCGGGCCGGGCTACGACGAACGGTCCGAGATGGGGCCGCTGGTCACCGGGCCGCACCGGGACAAGGTTGCCTCCTACCTGGACTCCGGTGTCCGCGAGGGCGCGACCCTCGCGGTCGACGGCCGGGCCCACCCGGTGATCGGCGGCGCCCCAAGAATCCCAAGAACCCCAGGAAACCAGGAGGGTTTCTGGCTCGGCCCGAGCGTCCTGGACCACGTCACCCCCTCGATGAGCTGCTACACCGACGAGATCTTCGGCCCGGTGCTGAGCGTGCTCCGCGCCCCGTCCTACGACGCGGCCGTTCAGCTGGTCAACGACAGCCCCTACGGCAACGGCGTGGCCATCTTCACCAGCGACGGGGGAGCGGCCCGCCGGTTCGTGTCCGAGGCCGAGATCGGCATGGTCGGCGTGAACGTGCCGATCCCGGTCCCGATGGCGTACTACTCCTTCGGCGGCTGGAAGGCCTCGCTCTTCGGCGACACCCACGTCCACGGCACCGAAGGAGTGC
>Ga0302181_10000598_pt1 | contig 28542 bp, 23 predicted proteins | sample I_Palsa_E3_3_FD_198786 | JGI IMG/M metagenome (GOLD analysis project Ga0302181, IMG submission 198786) | Peat permafrost microbial communities from Stordalen Mire near Abisko, Sweden - I_Palsa_E3_3 | ecosystem: Environmental > Terrestrial > Soil > Palsa > Peat permafrost | place: Sweden...
GTCCGCGGTCCCGTGGTCAAGCAGATCAGAATCGCGGCACTCGACGCGGCGGCGGAGCCGCCCACGATGACGATCGATGTGGATCTGGCGGGCCGGCGCTACCTGGAGGATCGCGACACCACCGCAATCGTCGGCGGCAGCCAGTCTCGCTCCACGAACTTCACCGAGCACTGGACGCTCGCGCTCGATGGCGATGCCGCGCAGCCGTGGCGGATCACCGCCGTGGGCGCGCCGGTCAGCCGCGTCTAGCCGCCGCCGGCCCGAGTCGCACGCCTCGAACATAAGCTCTCGGGCGCGTGATCCCGATCAAGGACAACATCCTGAATGAACGGTTCCCGTTCGTGACGGTTGCTCTGATCACGGCGAACCTCGTCGTCTACGTGCTGGCCATCGGCCACGGGGGGTCGCTGATCAGCGGGCCCGACGCCCGCGAGGCGCTGAGGTACGGCGCTATCCCGCGCGCCTTCACCCACGCGGGCCAGGGCGGCGCCATACCCACGTGGGAAACCGCCTTCACCTCGATGTTCATCAACGCGTCGATCCTCCAGATCGCGGTGAACATGCTGTTCCTGTGGATCTTCGGGAATACCCTCGAAGACGCGATCGGGCCGGTCAAATTCCTCGTTTTCTACATCCTGGCCGGCCTCGCGACGCTCGGTCTGGCGATCGTCCTCGCGCCACACTCGCACAGGCCAACGATTGGCGCGGCGGGGGCGATCGCAGCGGTGCTCGGGGGATACGTCGTGCTGTATCCGCGGGCGCGCGTACTGACGCTCGTGCTCATCATCCTGTTCTTCACCGTGATCGAACTGCCGACGTTCGTGATGCTCGGCATCTGGTTTGCTGTCCAGGCGCTGTTCGCGGCGTTTGGTCTGACGAACCCGATCGGGGGCGGGGCTGTCGTCGCGTACGTGGCCCAGCTCGGGAGCTTCGCGTTGGGAGCGCTGACGATCTGGCTGCTCGCCACGCGACGCCGACAGGTGCAGCCTCCCCATCCGGTGTACTGATCCCGTGCGGGCCACGGTTCTGACGCTCGCGCTGCTGTTCATCGTTCTGCTGGCCGCCCTGACCGTGGCTGACATCGCCAACAACGGCCTCACGGCGCTCGACGTCGTCGCGGTGCTGATCCTTTTGCTGTTCTCGATTGGTGTCCTCGGAGCCCTGCGCAATCCTCCTCCGGACTGATCGAGCGCGGCAGGACGACTGGTACATTCGGGCCGATGACAGCGGCTCACTCGGTGCCCCGCGCGGGCAGCCCCAGCGACGCGCGGGAGCGGCTGCTGGCGGCCGCCTATGAGCTGTTCTCCCGCCAGGGCGTGCAAGCGGTGGGAGTCGACGCGATTATCGAGCGCTCCGGAGTCGCCAGACAGACCCTATACCGCCACTTCGGGTCAAAGCAGGATCTGGTGCTCGCCTTCCTGCAGCGGCGCGAGGAACTGTGGACGCGCGGCTGGCTGCAAACCGAGGTGCAACGGCGCGCGTCCGATCCTCGGCAACGACTGCTGGCGATCTTCGACGTCTTTGACGAGTGGTTCCGAACGCCGGATTTCGAGGGTTGTTCGTTTATCAACGTGATGCTGGAGCACCCGGACCGCGGCCATCCCGTGAATCGCGCGGGGACGGCGTACCTGGCCGGGATCCGCGACTTCCTGGAGGATCTGGCCCGCCGGGCTGGGATCGCGGACGCCGAGCCGTTCGCCCGCGAGTGGCACATCCTGATGAAGGGATCGATCGTCGCGGCCGGCGAAGGCGACCCCGAGGCGGCTCTCCGCGCCAAGCACATCGCGACCCTTCTGCTCGACCACGCGACGACTGCCCGACCGCTCGCGAGCGCTTGATTCGCCTGTGTCTCGGTAGTAAGGTCGGTGGCGAATAGAGGGAGATCGGTCAGTCTGACATGGTCGGAGCCCGGATTGGATCCGAGGTTGCGGCGCTCGGGCGACCATCTGCAAGCATCACTACGAGGAGAGGACTCCTAATGCCTATCCCGACAGAGCTCGTCGGTTCGCTTCCCAGGCCGATGACGCTCCAAGAGGCCTACGCCGACTACGACGAGGGCAAGATCACCTGGGCGCAGTTGCAGGCGGCCCAGGACGACGCCGCCACCGACTCGATCCACCGGCTCGAGGCCACCGGGGAGCCGATCGTCACCGACGGTGAGCAGCGGGAGTCGAGCTTCGCCACGTATTCGATCACCGATACCCTGGCCGGCACCGGCCTGGCCGACAATCTCGCCGGTGACGGCCAGTTCTTCGCCATCTTTGACGACGGCCATCATCGCCAGCTGCCGCGTCTCACCGGGGGGCCGTTTCGCTACAAGACGTACGCCTCGGAATTCGTCGAGAAGAACGTGAAGATCGCCACCAAGCCCGTCAAGCAGGCGGTGATCTCCCCGTCGATGATGAGCCTTCTGTATCCGCTGGAGGGGGAGCTCCCCGGCTACAGCCGCGACCAGTTCCTCGATGACGTGATCAACGAATGCGAGAAGGACATCCGGCAGTGCTTCCAGGCCGGGGCGGTCAGGGTCTCAGTCGACTTCACCGAGGGCCGGCTCGCTAACAAGAACGACGCTCGGAACCCCTGGACCGGGAAGAACATGCTCCAGGAGTTCATCGATATGAACAACCGCCTGCTCGACCGGTTCTCGGCGCAGGAGCGCACGAACATCGGCATTCACACCTGCCCAGGCGGAGACTGCGATTCGGTGCACAGCAAGGAAGTGCCGTATGCGCTGCTGCTCGAGCACATGTTCGAGATGAACGCCGGCTACTTCCTGATCCAGTGCGCGAGCGAAGATGACCGGGAGAGCGTGTACCAGCTGTGCGGCAAGTACAGCCGCGACGACGCAAACGGGGTCGCGCAGGTCTGTTTCATGGGTGTGATCAACCCCCTCACGCCTGAGGTCGAGACTGCTGAGCACGTGAAGCAGGAACTCCTGACTGCGGCCAAGTACATCCCGGTGCAACGTCTCGGCGCGACCGACGATTGCGGGTTCTCACCGTTCAGCCGCGACGTGAAGCCAAAGCACGGCTCACCTGATTTCGCCCGCGATGTGGCGATGCAGAAGATCGCCGCCAGGCTCGAGGGAACCCGACTGGCATCGGCCGAGCTCGAAGGCAAGGTGGCCACGGCCTGAGGCCAGAGATCTGGCGCTGCGCAAGTCCATTACGGAGCTTGGTTCTGCTCGTGCGCGTTCACGAGATCAAACTCCAGGTCGACACGGTCTCGGGCGGCGGATCGCATCGCGGACTCGAATCGGACATAACCGTCCTTGCCCACGGCCTTGGCGCTATACAGCGCGAGGTCGGCGTCCGCGATCAGATCCTCGGCCGAGGCCGGTAGTCCGAGCGCGATCCCGATGCTCGCGCTGACCAACACCGACGAACTCACGGGCTCGGGCAGAGCCATCGGCTCGCGCAGCAGCGCCAAGATGCGATCGGCAATCAGCTCCGGGGTGGTGTCCAGCGCCGCTGAGTCAACCAGCATCACGAACTCGTCGCCACCCAGGCGACCGACGGTGTCGGTCGGTCGCAGCACGCTGCTCAGTCGCGCCGCCACCCGCCGCAGCACCTCGTCTCCGGCCCAGTGGCCGAACCGGTCATTGATGTGCTTGAAGTTGTCGATGTCCATGAACATCGCAATGGCCGGAACGTGCTGCCGCCGCCCTCGCGCGAGCATTTGTTCGGCCCGGTCGAGGACCAACGTCCGGTTCGGGAGACCCGTCAGCGGATCGTGCAGAGCCCGGTATTCCAGCTCTTCGGTCTTCTCCCGGACGAGGCTCCAAGCCACCTGCCGGGAGCGTGACTGCGCGACATAGAGCAACAGTACGAGGAGTGTGATCGCTAGGCCAAATCCGAGCACGGCGATGCCTTGGGCGTCAGCGGAGACCGAGCCATCGGCCGTCCCACTCACCTCGGCCAACCAGCCGTCTGGCAGTTGCTTGCGGTTGGAGTAGACGGCCGCTTCATGGCTCTGATTCGGGCCGGCGCGAGCGATCAGCTGTAGCGGCCCACCGGCGTTCTCGTGGTACAGCGCAATGCTCAGCGATCGATGGCCGACCAGCACCGATCGGAGCAACTGCGCACTGTTGAACGACGTCCCGATGAAGCCGATCAGTGCGGCCCGGCGTGCCTCGACGCTGGGCAGCGGCGCCCCGCGCCGGTACACAGCAACGCCGATCGCCACCACGGAGCCATCGACACCGGGCAGAGAGGTGACGAGGAATGAACCGGTGTCGGTCCCGGTGCGGATCAAGCCGGCGTACGGTGACCGGCCGATGACTGGGAGCACGGGCGCGCAGTAGTCCAGCAACGGCGGGTACAGGCTTGTGGTCGTGGTGTCGGTCCCGACGATGGCACGCGTGAGGCAGTAGAGCGCTCGGCGGCCCGACGGCACGATCTGAAACCGTGCGCCGATCAGCCTGCGAAACGTCGGGTCAGCCTCGGCCTGGCGGCGGAACGCCTCGAGTTGCGGCGCGCGCACCGGCTCAATCAAGACGGCGACCACGCCCGGGGACGCGGGGGCACCCTGCTGCAACTCCTGATACCACTGCATGAAGCGCGTGTCGCCTGCCGTGGGCTCCATCGTCGCGATCGCGCGCATCGTGCGGGTCAGCGTGTAATTCGCGTCCAACTTGGAACCGAGGCTGCTGCTGAGAGCCGCGGCTGTAGAACGAAAGGCCGTCCGGTTTGCGCTCAACTGGCCAGCCTGCCATTCAGCCGCCAGGAGGACCGACACGGTGGCGCCCACCACGACGATCAACACCCCGATCAGGGCCGATCGGGCACGACCCAACAGCCGCCCCGCGGCCGCACGCGGCGGCCCACGCTGCGACGCCTTCGGGGTGACGTTCGGGTTCATGGGCCAGCGAGTCCTCACCGTAGCTATCGTCAGACGACGAGCACGGCTTGAGCACGACGACGGCCGGAACGATGCCTATGCGGCCAGGGTGCGGGAGCTCTCAGTGCCCGGCGGCGCGAGAATGAACACCACGACTTCGAGGTCGGGGCCGACGTGATGGTTTGAGATGAATGTCATCACGTCGCGACCCGACAACCGCTCCACCGCAGCGATGAACTTGTTCTGCATCGCTGACTGGAAGGCGCTGCGCGTTTCCTGGACGATCGGGGCGCGTTGGATTTCGATGATCGTCTTCTCGACGTCGGTGTAGACGCCTCCGAGTACGCACACGAGCAGCTCGTCGTCAAGCAGCAGCGTCTTGGCCGACACCGGCGCACGGTGGTGGTAGCGCTCGTGCAAGGCCACCATCGCGTCTGTTACTGCGACAAGCAGCGCATCACCGGCCAATGGCATGTTGGGGGCCGACACGGCGGCCTTCTCTCTCGTCCTCCGGAGCGGGACTCGCGCGCGAGGGAAGGGCGATGACCCAACGAGCGATCGACCATCCACTGTAGCGCCGCTTTCGTTACGATCGGTGTGTCAGCGCATCTCGAGCACATCAGGTCCTCGCCGTGAGCCCACCAGACGTCAGACGTACGCCCCGAACGCATGGCGACGTGTTGACCGCCATCTCGGACGGGATGGTCGCCCTGCTGAAGGAGTTCTACGGCCGCGGGCCGACGCGCACAAAGTCCTACTACGAGGACGATCTCGTCGTCTGCGTGCTCCGGGGCGGCTTCTCGCGTGTGGAGCAGACACTGCTCGAAGGCGGACGCGGCGCGACCGTGATCCAGCAGCGGATGGAGTTTCAGGAGCTGATGCGCGAGCGCTTCGAGGCCGTGATCGAGAACGCAACCGGTCGCCGGGTGACCGGCTTCATGAGCGGCAACCAGCAGCAGCCAGACATGATGTGCGAGGTGTTCGTTCTCGCACCCACCGACCTCCTCGACCCCGACGAGATTCCCCCGAGCAGACCGTCACCACCGGCCAGCTAAGTTGTCTCCAGCGCACGCACGGTGGCGGCCCCTCAGCCTCCTCTGGTTGTGAGGTGAGCACCGGGGAGCTGCACGAGGAGGAGATCGAGTCCCGGTACGAGGCGACCTTCGCCGTCGCGCTGGTGATCGCGCTGCAGGTCACGCTCGCTGTGTTCAGCCTGGCGCATGGGTGGAAGCTGATCGGCCTGCCCGGGTGGGTCTGGCTGATTCCGGCGGTTCCCGAGGCGGTCCTGGTGCTGCCGCTCGCGTTGTCGGCACCACGGCATCGGCTGGCCCAGATGGGCCTGCGCCGCACCGTGGCGCTCACGCTCGTGGGCTTGATCACCGCAGCAAACACGCTGGCGCTCATCGCCCTGATCGCCTCGCTGCTCAGCGCCGAGGAGCGCAGCGGCGGAGAGTTGCTGCTCAAGGGCGCCACGATCTGGAGCACGAACGTGATCACGTTCGGACTGCTGTTCTGGGAGATCGACCGGGGCGGGCCGATTCGCCGGCAAACGGCCGATCCCCCGCCGCGCGATTTCCAGTTCCCGCAGGACGAGAACCCGACCCTCGCCGAGCCGAACTGGCTTCCCCGACTACTCGACTACGTGTATATCTCGTATACCAACGCGATTGCCTTCAGCCCCACCGATTCGATGCCGCTCAGCTGGCGCGCGAAGACGATGATGCTGACCGAGTCAGCGATCTCGGCGACGACGGTCCTGTTGGTGGCCGCGCGAGCCGTGAACATCCTTCGCTGAGCGGTCCGGTGTCGTGACTGACGACGGGCGTCGATTGGCTCGGGGTGACGAAGCGAGAGCGAACGCCGCTCACGCGGGCGCCGGCTCGCGTGCTTCGGTGGGGCGCTGATCTGATGGGGCCTCGGTCTGAGCGACGAAGTCGCTTGATCGAATCAACGAGAAAGCGGCCACGGCGCCGACGAGGGCGACGATCGCTGAGACCAGGAAGATCTCGTTGAGCCCGGCGACAAAGCTCGAACGTGCCACTTCAGCGACGGCCGCGCGGGCCTGCAGCGGCACGTGCGCGATCGCTTGCCGCGTCTGTCCGTTCGAGATCGCCGTCGCAATCGCGTGGGCCCCACCCTGATGCGCGGCCCGGAGTCCGGAGCTCACGTGTGAGCGCACCTCGCTGGTGAAGATCGATCCCAGCCCGGCGATACCGGTGGCGATGCCGACCTGGCGGAAGGTGCTGTTGATCCCCGACCCCATGCCGGCTTGGCGGGGTGGCACGACGGCGATCGCCGTCGAGGCGAGCGGAGGGTTGATCAGGCCAACGCCCACACCGCCGACCACGAACCCGGCCAGCAGATGCGTCCAATCGGAGGACACCGTCAACCCCCGCATCAAGAGCAGGCTCACGCCGACCAGGGCGAGGCCTGCGCCCATCAGCAACCGTACCGGCACGACCGTCGTCAGGCGTCCGGCGATGGCCGCCGTGATGAGAATGGCCCCAGACAGTGCGACCAGACGCACGCCCGCGCCGAGCGGTGAGAAGCCCAGAATGTCCTGTAGGTACAGCGTGATGTAGAGGAACATCGCGAAGATCGACGCTGACAGTGCGAAAGCGACGATCGACGCGCCGTTGAACGCGGGCCGGCGAAACAACGAGAGATCGAGCATCGGCTTGCGATTGCGGCGCTCGACGATCACAAACACCACGATCAGGACGACGCTCGCGATCAGGCACGCCTCGACCAGGGTGCTGCCCCATCCTTTCTGGCTGGACTCGATCAGCGCGAACACAAGCGCTCCGAGTGCACCGCTGAAGCTGACGAAGCCCGGAATGTCAAGGCTGGCGCCCTCCGGGTCACGCGACTCCTCGACCTTCGACATCGTCAGAACGAGCGCCAGGACCCCGATCGGAACGTTGACCAGAAAGATCCAACGCCAACTCAATGCCTGCGTAAGGGCGCCGCCGATCACCGGCCCGATTGACACCGCCGCACCGGTCACCGCACCCCAGACACCGAATGCGACACCGCGATCGCGGCCGCGGTAGGCGTTTCCGAGCAAGGCCAGCGAGGTGGCGAACATCATCGCGCCGCCGATGCCCTGTACACCACGCGAAATGTCGAGCATCAGTGCCGACTGCGCGACCCCGCAGAGCAGCGAAGCCGAGGCGAACATCACGAGCCCGATCGCGAATATCCGGCGGCGCCCGAGCAGGTCGGCGAGCGACCCGGCCGTGAGCAACAAGGCGGCGAGCGTCAGCGCGTAGGCGTCGATGACCCATTGCAGTTCGGTGAAACTCGCGTTGAGGCCAGTCTGGATCTTCGGCAGCGCAACGTTCACGATCGTGACGTCCAGCAACAACATGAACGTGCCGACACAAACCGTGACCAGGGTCCACCACTTCCGGTCCATCACTTGACCTCCTTGATTCGCGATTCGCAGCTCAGTCTACATGACGATCGAGTAGACTGATAATCAGCTGCACTGATGAACGAAGACACAGCATGGATCGTCCCGGCGGGACTGGCGCGTTGGACCGGCTTCTTGCTGGCCCGAGCGCACCACCGCGCCCACGGGCTGTTCCAAGCCGCGCTCGCGCCGCTCGAGCTCACACCTAAGAGCTTCGGGGCTCTGTCGGTGATCACGGAGCGCGGGCCGCTCAGCCAGGCGGCGTTGGGTGAGACGCTGCGCGTCGATCGCACGACGATCGTCGCCGTCGTGGACGAATTGGAGCACAGCGGTTACGTCACACGTGGGCACAACTCCGCCGACCGGCGCGTTCACTCACTCGAGGTTACGCCGTCGGGACAGGCGGCGCTGCGCGCCGCCGAACGGCTCGCCAGCGGCAGTCACGACGAGCTCCTGGGCGATCTCACGTCCAGCGAGCGCGACGAGCTGCGGGCGCTGCTCGCGCGGATCGCCCGCTAGCTGCATCAATGCACGAACCGCGCCGGCTGGCTGGACTGCGTCAGAAAATCAATCTTTTCCTCCGTCGGAGTCGCCCGCAGGGCCATGAGACATGGGGTGATGCCGGCCTGGCAGCTATTCCGTCTGGCGCCCGAGCAGCGCGAGGAAGCGTCCGATGCGGACGCGTTCGTCATCGGGGAGAGCGCCGTCGGCCTCGACAAGCAAGGTCATCGGCCGACGCTCGCGGGCCCAGGCCCGAACCGAATCGCTGAATTCCGCGCCGACCCAGACGAGCGGCATCGATCCCGCAAACGCCACCACCGTCTGGCGCTGCAGCACTGCGCTCTCCTCGCTGCGCACGATCGAGACCGTCACGAGATCGAGCGCGTGCGCGGCCGCGTTGATCGCCTCCAACCCGCCGTCGTCGACCAGCAGCGCGACGTCGCCGTCGCGCAGGGTCTCGACCGCCCAGGCCTTGGGGGCGCCGGCGAGCGCCGCGGGACTGCAGACCATGCGGAACACGGGTGCCACGAACCCACACGCTAGCTGCTCGCGTCAGCCCGGGCAATCAGGTGGCGCCGAGCCTTCGCCGTGATCAGGTGGTGTCAGTCCGGACCTGAGCAGCCCGGCAGCCGACAACGCGGCGGTCGGCCTGAGGTGCGACGATGCGCCGGTGGCTGTGTCTTTCCACTCGGTGTACGCACCGGTCGCCGCCGAGTTAGACGAACTGCTGCCCAACCGCGCTGCGGTTGTCGATGCCCATACACACTTGGGTGCCGACGAGGACGGGCAATCGCTTGACCTGGAGGGACTGCTCGAGCACCTCGATCAGGTCGACGGAGCAGCGAGGGCCTGCGTGTTCCCGTTTCACGACCCCGAGCGGCAGCCCGCGTATCGGGTGCCCAACGACCGCGTCCTGGAATGGGCGCGACAGTCCGGCGGCAGGTTGTTTCCCTATTGCCGCCTGGATCCCTCAGACGAGCCCGTCCAGGAGGCGCGACGCTGCCTGGCGTTGGGCGCTCGAGGAATCAAGTTGCACCCGCGGGCGCAGGCGTTCGGCTTTGCCAACGCCGCCGCCGCGTCGATCTTTGAGGTTGCGCGTGACGCTGGTGTGCCGATTCTGATCCATGCGGGCCGCGGGATGCCGTCGATGGCCCCGCTGGCTGACCTGGCGCTTCGCTATCCGGAGGTGCCGCTCGTGCTTGCGCATGCGGCAATCGCTGATCAGGGAATGTTCGCGTCGCGAATGGCTGACCATCCGACGGTCGTGTACGACACATCCTGCTTCTCAGGGGTCGACGTGGTCGAGTTGTTTGCTCGCGTCCCCGCGGAGCGAATTGTGTTTGCCTCCGACGTCCCTTATGGGCGACCCGTCGGGGGCCTGTTTCTTGCCTTGCGTGCCGCGATGTATGCCGGGCTCGACATCAGCGAGCGCACGGCTCTCGCCGGTGGAACGATGACCGCCCTGCTCGAACGTCGTCCGCTGCCCCAGGCTCAACCGCCGCGGGTCTCCCAGATCCGACCCACGAGCGGGCGGCTCGCGCGGGTCGGCGCGTATCTGGTGATGGCGTTTTCCGCGGTCATGAGCGGTGGACGGCCTCCCGACGCAACACGAGCGTTGCCCGGGATTGCGCTGGCCCGAGCGGTCTGCCGTGATCCCGATCCTGGTGTGGTGGGACCGGTGCTGGAGCGCATCGACGCTCTGCTCGCAGGTGCCGAAAGCCTGATCGTGGAGGGCGGCGAGGACGGATTCCTGGCCTTTGGACTGATCATGACCGCCGGAGCGATCGCTGCGACCGAGCCGGTCGTCATGCCGAGCTGACCCGGTTCGGGCACGGGCACGGGCACGGGCGCGCCCGCGCCTGCTTCACGGCATGAACCGTTTTGCCCGCGACCGGGTCTATCTCACTGTGGGTCGCTGTGGCCCACATGTTCCCTGACCAGGAAGGACCAGACATGCTCTCGTTTTCGCGCTCCAGCTTTCCGACCGAGCCCGCGGCGCCCGCGGCGCACTCGGACCATCATCGCCTCGAGTCAGCCCAGCGGGCCACGTTGGCGGCCGGATGCTTCTGGGGCGTCGAGGCCGCGTTCCGTGAGATCGACGGAGTGCTCGAAACCAGCGTCGGATACATCGGTGGGGACGTTCCCGACCCCACCTACGAGCTGGTGTGTCACCACGGTACAGGCCATGCGGAGGCCGTCGAGGTGTGGTTCGACCCCGCCAAGGTGACGTACGCAGAGCTGCTTCAGACCTTCTGGCGGATTCACAACCCGACTACTCCCAATCGCCAGGGCTGGGATGTGGGCGACCAGTACCGCTCGGCGATCTTCTGTCACGACTCCGATCAGCAGGCGCTCGCGATCTCCTCGCGCGAGGATGAACAGCGGTCGCTGAGCAGTCCAATCGTGACCGAGATCACCGCGGCGCCGACGTTTTACCGTGCCGAGGAGTACCACCAGCAGTTCTTCGAGAAGCAGGACAGCAGCGGGGCCTGCGCGGTCACCCTGCGCTAGGGCCGACGCCGACGCTCAGGCCGCGAGTAGCCGGATTCTCGGGCGTGCTCGCGGTCGCGGCCGGCCGGCACGATTCGGGATCTCATACCTGCGCCGGAGCTCAGGAGACGATGGTAAAGGTCAGCGAGTGGGGCTGTGAGCGCTGCTCACGCGAGTTCGCGGCGGTGACGATCACCGTGTAGCGGCCCGGCCTCAGCGTCATCGCCGCCGACACCCGCCCTGAGAAGGCGACCGTGTTTGGGCCGCTGCGGGCAGTGAACGAGAGCGTCGCCCGGGTGACGGTGCGCCCACACGCGGAGTCGTGGCGGTTGTGCCCGGTCTCGTCAACACAGCGCCCCATGACTCGGCGCCCACCGAGCCATTGCGTGAAGGCGAAGCTGACCCGTGCTGGCTGAGTCACCGTCAGGGCAAACGTCGTACCCACCGGCGGTCTGCCTCCCAGGGCTGTCGTTGCTGCCCGATCGCCTTCTCGCCAGCGCGCGTGTGACTGGCTCACGCGCGAGAGCGTCAGCGGCACAGCGGCGGCCACCGGCTCCGAACCATTCGGGGTCGGGGCCACCGGCTCCGAGCCGTTCGGGGTGCCAGGCGGCTGCGGGCCCAGCGGAGGGGCTGGAACTGGGGCCGTGGCGGGTCCGGACACGATCGCCAGTGTGTGAGCGGCCGTGGCACCCTCGGCGACGCTGTCGACCGTCATGCCTGGCGGGAAGCTGACCAGCGTGGGCGTTGGGTTCGCGTTATCCGAGCCGTTGTCGGTGTCATTGCCGAGCTGACCGTCGTCGTTGTCGCCGAACGCATAGAGCTGACCGCTGGCGGTCACCGCCAGACTGTGAAAATAACCAGCGGCGATCTGCGTGATCGCACCGTTCTGGCCCGGCAGGGTGACCTGCGTCGGCGTCGCATTCGCGTTCGTCGTGCCATTGCCGGTGTCGTTGCCAAGCTGACCGTAGTCATTGTCACCGAAGGCGTACAGCTGACCCGTTGAGGTCACGGCGAGGCTATGGCTGTACCCCGTGGCAACCTGCGCGACCGTACCGCTTGCTCCCGGGAGCGTGACCAGCGTCGGGGTCGGGTTCGCGTCGTAGGTGCCGCTGTTGGCAGCCAGGCCCAGCTCACCATACTCGTTCTGTCCGAAGGCGTAGAGCTGCCCGCTGGCGGTGATCACGAGGCTTTGGAACCCACCGGCGGCGACGTGCGTGACTGGGCCTGCTTGGTCGGGCAAGCTGACCAATGTCGGCGTCGGATTTGCGACGTCCGCACCGTCGTTGGTGGCATTGCCAAGGTCACCGTCGCCGTTGTAGCCGAAGGCGTAGAGCTGGCCGCTGGACGTGACCACAAGACTGTGGTCGTATCCGGCCGCGATCTGCGTGACCGCACCATCCTGTTCCGGCAGGACGACCAGCGTCGGCGTGGGATTCGCGTTGAAGGTGCCGTTGTTGACCGTGCTGCCCAGCTCCCCGGAGTCGTTGTTGCCGAACCCGTAGAGCTGATCGGTGGCGGTGAGCGCGAGGCTGTAGCCCCCTCCGGCAGCCACCTGGGTCACCGCACCATCCTGCCCCGGCAGGGTGACCAGAGTGGGCGTCGGATTCGGTAGGTCTGAGCCGCTGTTGGTCGCGATGCCGAGCTCGCCGTATTGGTTATCGCCAAAGGCATAGAGCCAGCCGCTAGCGCTGACCGCGAGGCTGTAGCCCGTCGACTCGGGCGATACCCCAGCGGCGATCTCCGTGACCGCACCGACACCTGCGGGTAAGGCGACCGGCGTCGGCGTCGGATTCGCGTTGGCGGTGCCGGTATTGGTGGCAGTGCCCAGCTCGCCGGAACGATTGGCGCCGAAGGCATACAGGACTCCCCCGGGGGTGGCCGCACTCGCGCCGGCAACCGCCGGCACCAGCAGCGTTGCCCCGCACACCCCGATCATCAGCGCCGCACGCCACTGACCGTCGCCCGGCGACCGGGGCCGCGCCCGAATCGACTGCCGTTGCCACATACGCGACATGTCCCCGCCCCCTTGATGGCCGCTCCTTCGCCCCGCGTGCCCACGTCCACCATACAGGTTCTTAGTTCTATGCTGCGTCCGACGGCTTCCGGCCCATGTTCGTCAGGGTCTGTTTGAAGTCATCGAGCACGCTGGCGTCCTCGATCGTCGCCGGCATTCGCCACGGCTCGCCGTCCGCCATCTTGCTGATCGTGCCGCGGAGAACCTTGCCCGAGCGGGTCTTGGGCAAGGCCCTGACAATCCGGGCGTCCTTGAAAAAGGCCACCGGGCCGATTTCATCGCGCACCAGCGCCACCAGCTCGGCGGCGATCGTGTCGTGATCCCGCTCGACGCCAAGCTTCAGGACGACAAAACCGACCGGCACCTGGCCCTTGAGCTGGTCGGCTATGCCGACGGCCGCGCACTCGGCGACGTCGGGCTGATTGGCCAATACCTCCTCCATCGCTCCCGTCGACAGCCGGTGGCCGGCGACGTTGATGACGTCGTCGATGCGGCTCATGACGAACAGATAGCCGTCCTGATCGAGGTAGCCCGCGTCGCCGGTGAGGTAATAACCAGGAAACCGCGACAGGTACGTTTCGATCCAGCGCTCGTCGCTTCCCCACAGAGTCATGCTGCACCCCGGCGGCAGCGGCAGCTTGATGCAGATCGCCTCGGTCTCGCCAGCGCCGACCGACTCGCCCTGCTCGTCGAGTATCTGCACGTCATACCCAGGCACAGCCCGAGTCGGTGACCCCGGCTTGACCGGAAGCTGCTCTATCCCCACGCAATTGGCGGCGATCGCCCAGCCGGTCTCGGTCTGCCACCAGTGATCGATGACGGGACGTTGCAAGATGTCCTCGGCCCAGTGCAGGGTGTCGGGATCACAGCGCTCCCCGGCCAGGAACAGTGTCCGCAATTTCGACAGATCATGGCCCTTGAGGTGCTCGACGCCGGTGCTCTCGCGCTTGATCGCCCGGATCGCGGTGGGCGCGGTGAACATCACGTTGACGCCGTGATCGGCGCACACCCGCCAGAAGGCGCCCGGGTCGGGTGTGCCCACCGGCTTGCCCTCGTACAGGATGCTCGTGCAACCGTGGAGCAGCGGCGCGTAGACGATGTAGGAGTGCCCCACCACCCACCCGATATCTGAGGCGGCCCAGAAGACGTCGCCCGGATCGGCTCCGTAGACGGCGTTCATCGACCATTTGAGCGCGACGGCGTGGCCTCCGTGATCACGAACAATGCCCTTGGGCAGACCGGTCGTTCCCGACGTATAGAGGATGTAGAGCGGATCGCTGGCCTCCACAGTGACGCAGTCGGCCGGCTCGACGCCGTCGAGCGCCTGCACCCACGACACGTCGCGTCCCTGCACCATCGAGGCCTCACGCTCCGGCCGCTGCAAGATGATGCATCGCGGGGGCTCGACATCAAGCATGGTCAGCGCGCGGTCCAGCAGCGGCTTGTACTCGACGATCCGCGTCGGCTCGATCCCGCACGACGCAGAGATCACCAGCTTGGCCTGGCAGTCCTCAATCCGCGTGGCCAGCTCCTGGGCCGCAAAGCCGCCGAAGACGACGGAGTGGATTGCCCCGATCCGGGCGCAGGCCATCATGGCCATGACAGCCTCGGGAACCATTGGCATGTAGATGATCACTCGGTCGCCCTTGCGGACTCCCTCGCGCCTCAGCGCCCCGGCCACCCGCGCCGTCCGATCCAGCAGGTCGCGGTAGGTGTAAGTGCGCACCTGGTTGGTGACCGGGCTGTCGTAGACGAGTGCCAGCTGGTCGGCCCGCCCATCGCGAACATGCCGATCAAGCATGTTGAAGCAGGTATTCAGCTGCCCACCGGCGAACCACCGGTAGAGAGGGGCGCGGCTGTCATCCAGTACCACCTCCGGCTCACGCACCCACTCGATGTCCGCCGCCAACTCGCGCCAAAACCCTGCCGGGTCCCGTCGCCAGCGGCCATAGGTCTCCTCGTAGGCGCCAGCCCTCGAAGTCTCGTGCATCACGTCTCCCTCGGATCCTCTCGGTGCCTCTATCGATGACCGTCAACCTCGGGCGCCAGCGGCGGCGGCGCGAGGCCAGTGTGTGCTGCTTAACCCAGTACGTAGTCGCCGGGGCCGTCCGTCAGAACCGAATGGCGTCGGCCCCCCACCCGCGGTGGCTTCCCCAGCGGACCTGCGCGCTCCGCCATCCAGAGCGCCCAATCCTCCCACCAGGATTCGGCCTGGCGGGTCGCCTGTTCCCGCCATTCATCAGCGGTCGGAGGGTATTCGTCGGAGGTCATCACCCAAGCCTTCGGCTCGGGTGGACTCACGATCCCGGCGATGTGCCCACCACTGACGAGGACGTAGCGCACCTCCCCGCCTAACAGTCCGGTGGTCCGGTAGGACGAGCGCCAGGGCACGATGTGGTCGCGCTCGGCGGCGACCACATAGGTGTCTGAGGTGACGGCACCGAGGTCGAGCCGCTGACCGCCGAGCTCCATCGTCCCATTCGCCAGTTGGTTTTCGATGTAGAGCGAGCGTAGGTACTCGGAATGCATGGCTGCCGGCATCCGGGTCGTATCGGCGTTCCAAGCCAGGAGGTCGAACGCGGGTGGCTCCTTGCCCATCAGCCAGTTGGACGCCACGTAGGAGAAGATGAGGTCGTTGGCGCGCAGGGCGTTGAACGTTCCCGCCATGTCGGCGCCATCGAGGTAGCCCTTGCGCGCCATGCGTTGCTCGAGCTTGCTGACCGTGCCTTCGTCGACAAAGCAGCCGAGGAGGCCCGGCTCGCTGTAGTCGAGCAGCGTGTTGATCAGCGTCAGTGTGCCGATCCGGTCCTCGCCGCTGCCCGCGAGCTGCGCGGCCGTCATTGCTGCCAGCGCCCCCCCGAGGCAGACCGCCAGGATATCGACGGTTTCTGAGCCCGTGATCTCACTCACCGCATCGAGCGCGGCGCGCACACCAAGCGTGGAGTAGTCGCCCATCGTGAGCTTGGACATGGAAGCGTCCGGGTTGCGGTAGCTGATGCCGAACACCGTGCGGCCGTGCTGGACTGCCCACTCGATCAGGCTACGGCCGGGCGCGAGATCCATGATGTAGTACTTGTTGATCCACGGCGGACTGGCCAGCAGTGGGACGGCGTGCACCTCGTCGGTCTGAGGCAGGTACTGCAGTAGCTCGATCAGGTCATTGCGAAACACGACCTTGCTCGGCGTCGCCGCCATGTTCTTGCCGAGCTCAAACGGGCTCGTGTCGACCTGCCGTGGCCGGCCTCCGTTGTGACGGAGGTCGTCGAGGAAGTTGCGGGCTCCGACGAGCACGCTCCGGCCCCCAGTCTCAAACGCTCGCTTGAGCGCCGCCGGGTTGGTCAGCAGCAGATTCGTTGGCGCCAGCGCATCGGCGAGGAAACTCACCGCGAATTCCGCCTTGGCCCGGGTCGCCTCGTCAAGCTGGCCCGCGGCAACAACGTCCTCAGCGAATCGGCGGAGTACCAGATAGGACTGCCAGAGCCAGAAGAAGCTCGGATTCTCCTCCCACGCGGGGTCGGCGAACCGGCGATCCGCGCCTGCCGGGGGCACCGGCCCAGGCGTGCTCTGACCGAGCGCGCGCGACGCGGTGGCCAGCGTGGCACGAGTCAGATCGACGGCGCAGTTGATGCCTGCCTGCGCCACCGCCGCCGGATGCTGCGCCGCAGCCGCCATCGCGTCGGCCAGCGCGCGCCCGAACAGCGCCGGGTCAAGGTCGATGACTGCGCCGGCCTCTGGCGCCAACGCACTCACCGCCGAGCGCGCCAGCTCGGCCGACGCCGCTGTTCCATTCGTGATGCTCTTCGCCACGGCTCCCTCAGCCACGTTGCCACCTTTCGCAGGGTCCTGTCGCTCGTCACAGAACCCAGTCCATCGATCGTACCCGAATCGCTGTCGATCGCACCGTTGCCCGTGGACCGGTCAGCGAACACCCCGGCACACCGTCGCCGGTCGATCCGCCCGGCTTGCGCCGGGGGGGCGATCTGCGTAACGTGGGTGGCGCCGTTCATCGTGCAGTCCGATCAATTCCGGCTGGGCTGACACGTATCCTGAAAGGAAGTTGCCGTGACCGATGTCGTGATTGCTTCGGCGGCCCGAACCGCCATCGGCTCGTTCGGACGTAGCCTGCGTGACGTCCCCCCGTCCGAGCTTGGGGCCACCGTCGCCCGAGTAGCGATCGAGCGCGCAGGCCTTGAGTCAGACCAGGTTGACCAGGTGGTGTTTGCCAACGTCATCCACACTGCCCCCGAGGACATGTACATGGCGCGAGTGGTCGGCATCAGGGCCGGCATTCCCAAGGAAGCGCCGGCCTTTACGGTCAACCGCTTGTGCGGCAGCGGTGTCCAGGCGATCGTCTCGGCCGCCCAAGCGATCCAGACCGGCGATGCGGCGGTCGTGCTCGCCGGAGGCGCGGAGTCGATGAGCCGAGGCGCGTACTGGCTCAACAACAGCCGCTGGGGTGCGCGCATGGGCGACACGTCGCTGACCGACGCGGTTGTCGGTTGCCTGACCGATCCGTTCAATGAGATCCACATGGGAGTGACAGCGGAAAACCTGGCCGAGTCCCACGGGATCTCTCGCGACGCACAGGACGAGTTCGCCCTCGAATCCCATCGCCGCGCGCAGGCGGCGATTGACGCAGGCCGGTTCGACGCGGAGGTCGTGCCGATCGAGATCAAAGCGCGCAAGGGCACGGTCGAATTCAGCGTCGATGAGCACGTCCGCCGCGACGCGACGATCGAGACATTCGCGAAGCTGAAGCCGGCCTTCAAGCCGGACGGCACGGTCACGGCGGGCAATGCCTCGGGCGTCAACGACGCGGCCGCCGCGGTGGTGGTCATGTCAGCCGACCGGGCAGCGGAGCTGGATGCCCCGGTGCGAGCTCGCATCCTGTCCTATGCCGTGTGCGGCGTCGAGCCCAGGACGATGGGCATCGGGCCCGTCCCGGCCGTGCGCGAGGCGCTGAAGCGGGCCGGCAAGACGCTCGATGACGTCGACGTGATTGAACTCAACGAGGCATTCGCGGCCCAATCGCTGGCGGTCTGCCAGGATCTCGAGTTCGACCTCGCGAAGGTCAACCCGAACGGCGGAGCGATCGCGCTTGGCCATCCGATTGCCGCCACCGGCGCGATCATCACGACCAAGATCCTGGCCGAGATGGAACGCCACGATTACAAGCTCGGACTGGTCAGCCTGTGCATCGGCGGCGGCCAGGGCATCGCCATGCTGCTCGAACGGGACTGACAGCCGCCGGCGATCAGATCGTGCCGGTGAGAACCAGGGCGCCGATGAGGACCAGCACGATGGCGGTGATGGCGTTGCCCCAGCGCTCGAGCCACTGACCGCGGATCTGGTAGCCACCCTGGGTGGCCGTGAGTGTCAGCCCGACGATCGTGCCGATCGTGACCGCGGCGAAGATCACCAGCGAGCCGATGGCCGTCACGACGCCGACAGCAGCAGCGGCCAGGAAGACCGGGAGGATCGTCAGATCCGGTGAGGCGGCCGCCCCGAACGGGATCATGACGGCGGCCACGCCGCGGAGCCCCCGGCGTTCGTGCAGATTCTCGTCGGGGTGCTCGTGCGCGGCTGGCCCATGAACGCGGTGGGCGGGAGCTGCGAGCGCCCGATCACCGTGGTCGTGGTGGTCAACCGGGAGCCCGTGATCGCCGTGATCCTGGCTGCCTTCGTGATCCTCCCCGCCGTGGCCGTGTCCGTGCCCCTCGCCACCGTGGCTGTGTCCGTGCCCCGTCAGTTCAAACACGATGAAGCCAATGCCCGTGGCGATGAGCAGGCCGCCGATGATGGTGTCCTGCGCGTTTTCGATCGCCGAGCGGAACTGCAGTCCGATCGCGATGATGACCGCGCCGAGCACGATCGAGAGCAGGACGTGCGCGACGCCGGCCAATCCGGAGAGGCGGGCGACTTTGGACAGCGGGTAGCGCCGCGCGCGGCCGAGCACTGCCAGCGGCACCCAGTGGTCGGGCAGAATCGCATGCCCCAAGCCGACACCGGCTGCCGCCGCGAATAGGGCTGGCGTGGTCGCGCTCACGCCGGTAGGGCTTCCGCGGCCGGAGTCGCCGTCACACCAAGGCGTAGGTGCTCAGCGTGAGACAGGTTCGACGCCATGTCTCATGATCGCATTATCGCATGAACAGGCGTGCAGGTTTGACCTGGAGACGCGCCCGATCCGTCGGGAAGGATTGCGGCCCCGTTGCTTCGTGGCGTGAAGACGATCACGCTGAGCGCTCAACGGTCCGCATCGGTCGCGCCTCAAATGTCCACGCAGCAGGTACAAGCGCGGGCTCGGATCTTTGGCCAGGTGGCTAAATGCATCCGGTGGACTCGGGGCCATCATGGTTGGCATGAATATCTCGCTCCATGAGGAAACTGCCCATGAGTCCTGAACGTGTCCAAGCCTACCGGCGAGTGGTTCAGATCCTCGACGAGTTGGGTCCGAGCAAACTCTTGGAGAATGAGCAGGACCGGATCCGCAACGCCGCCGACAACCTCATCTTCAGCCAGGATCTGTTCGAGGATCTCGCCGCGCAAGAATCGCTCGACGACGTCGATCGTCTTTGCACTGAGCTCGTGGCCAGTGGGCGTTGGGAGCAGGTGACGGCAACGCGTCTGTCTGACGGCATTTCACAGTGCGGTCCGGTGCACGCGGCTGAGCTCAGCGCCGCCTAGAGGGCGTCCCCGGGGCCGAGACGCGGCACGAACTCCTCACCCCGAGCCACGGAAACAGCACCCCCGCCCGAGAAACCGGATCGCGTCTACATCAGCGTTCCGAGCGCGAGCGGGACGATTCGCTGCGCTCCGGCGCGCCGGAGCTGCCCGCCGACCATCGCCATCGTCCAACCTGAGCTGCGGCGATCATCAAGCAGGACGCCGGTACCGCCGGGCGGGGTGCCGATGACCGCAAAGGCACCGCGGACGTTGGCGGCCTGCTGCACAGCGTTGGCCATCTCGCGCTGGGGCGGACGATCCTCCTTGCGAGTCACGAGTTGCACATACGGGACTCCCAGTTCCGCCGCCAGACGCCCGGCGAGCCGAACCGTCAGATCGCCCAGACGCACCGAGGGAACGGTCGTGACCCAGGAAACCGTCCCCCTCACCCCACCCGCTTCGCCGGCCGTGCGCAGCACTTGCGCCAGCGCGATCACCACCTCGTCGTCGAACTCTCCGGCGCGTAGCCCGCGCTCGATCGCCGGCCACCACCCGCCGTCGCCCAAGCGAGCCAGCGCCCAGCCGGGCTCGGTCCGGACAGCCTCGGGAATCTTGCGCATCGTGCCGGCGGCATCGGGCGCCATCTTTCTGACCTCCAACTCCAGCGGCTTGGAGCGCAAGTGACGCTCGGCCAACTCGACCAGCGCCGGTGCTGGCGGCCGCGCGAAGCGCGGCGCAGTGCAGACCGCGCAGCGACCGCAGTCCTGGGCATCGGGATCGTCGAGCTCCTCCTGCAACACGCGCATCAGGCAGCGGCCATCGACGCCGAACGCGGCCATGGCTGCCTGCTCGGCCCGACGCAGGGCGGTCACCTGCGCGTAGCGCTCGGCCTCGTAGCTCCACTGCGCACCCGGGACCGATCGCCAGCGCGAGCCATAGCGGGTCACCGCGCCCTCGACGTCGAGGATCTTCAGCATCGCCTCGATCCGACCCAGGCCGAGGTTCACCACCGCCATCAGCTCGCGCGTCGTACGTCCTTGCCCACCGGCCGCGTGCAGGTCGTCGAGCACGGCGGCGACGCGCTCGCGGGCGGGAAACGCCTGCTCGATGAAGAAGTCCTGGATGCGGCGATCCTCGCCACCGCGCAGCAGGACGATGTCGGCATGATCGACGCCGCGTCCGGCCCGGCCCACCTGTTGGTAGTACGACACCACCGAGCCTGGCGCCTGGTAGTGCACCACGAAGGTCAGATCCGCCTTGTCGTAGCCCATGCCCAGGGCGCTGGTGGCGACGACGGCCTTGATCTCGTTGCGTAGCAGACGCTCCTCGGTGGCGATCCGCTCCGCGGTCTGCTGCTCACCGCTATAGGCCAGCGCCGGGATCCCGTTGCCGGTCAGGAACGCCGCCACCTGCTCGGCGTCGCGCTTGGTCAGGGTGTAGACGATCCCAGAGCCCGGAATTGCCTCCCGCCCGCCCAGATGCTCAACCAGCCACGCGAGCCGTTGCGCGGGCGCAGGCAAGTCAACCACCTCCAGGCGCAGGCTGGTCCGCGCCAGCGGGCCTCGGTAGGAGCGCAGGGACTCACCGCCACACGCCGCAAGCTGCTCGAGCACGTCGCCGACGACCCGATCGTTGGCGGTGGCCGTCGTGCCGAGCACTGCGACGCCCGGCGCCAGCGCGTCCAGCATGTCCTTGACGCGCCGATAGTCGGGGCGAAAGTCATGCCCCCAGTCAGAGATGCAATGCGCCTCGTCGATGACCAGCAGACCAACCGACGCGGCAAACAGCGGCAGCATGTCCTGGCGAAACTGCGGGTTGTTGAGCCGCTCGGGGCTGATCAGGAGTAGGTCGATGGTGTCGGCGGCGAGTCGAGTACGAACGTCGTCCCATTCCTCACGGTTCGTGCTGTTGACCGTGTGCGCGCGCAGCCCGAGCCGCTGCGCCGCGGCAATCTGGTTGCGCATTAATGCCAGCAGCGGGCTGACGATCAACGTCGGCCCGGCGCCGGCTTCGCGCAGCAGCGCCGTGGCGACGAAATACACCGCCGACTTCCCCCACCCGGTGCGCTGCACGCACAGCACTCGCGCGCGGTCGACCACGAGGTCGTGAATCGCCTCGACCTGCCCGGGGCGAAACTGAGAACGATTCTCCGCGGTCAGCGTCCGCAGCCGCTCGAGGGCCGTCCCCACGAACGTCTCCGGGCTCGTGGTGGTCACGCGTCCATCGTCGCACGCGGACCAGCGGATTCCAGGCCCGCGACACAGAGAAGTTACTTCCCGATTGCGAACCGCGGTCTGACCGCCGGCTCAGCGGCGGCGGATGTCCCTGAGGTTTCCGACCAGCAGCGCCAGCGCCGCCGTCCCGACCAGTAACGAGATTGCGGTCCGCCAGTGCGTGAGCAGGAGCAGGACGAAACTCACGCAGAGCACGATCCCGCCGAGGAGGAGGATGGTGCTGGCCACGAAGGACAGGAACCGCCGGCGGGCGATGGCCTCCACCCCGATAAACGCGCTGGCGAGGATCGCGATCGTGGTAATCGACGCCAGCGGCGAGGCGACGAGCACGACGATGACCGAGCCCAGGAGTAACGGGGTGCTGACCGCTGCCCACAGCTTGAGAAATCGGGTCCGCCGCTCCTGCTGTTCGCGATAGGGCTGGTGAGGCCGTCGGATGTGCGCCTGGGGGGGCTCGGGTGGGATCGGCCGGCTGAGCGTCGCGAGGTGGGCCCGCCGCTCCTCGGCGAGATTGGTGCGCACGGCGATGGTCTGGTTGAGTGCGGCCTCGCGCTCGGCGACTTCGGCCTGACGACTCTTGGCCAAGGCCCGTGCGTCGTCGTACGTGCTCAGTGAGCGGGCTTGAGCTCGCAAGCTGCGCAGAGCAACGCGCTCGGCGGCGATGGTGACGTCGAGCTCGCCCAGTTCCCGCTCCAGCGTCGTGACGCGCTCGGCCAATGGCTCGGCGATGTCGTCCCCCTCGGGCGGCAGCTTCAGCAGTCCGGCCCAGCCAAGCGGGTTCGCCCATGACGTGCGAACAGAGCCAGCGCGCTCGTAGCGCGGGCCCGAGGGGGCGCGTTCGCCGCCGAAGCGGTCACGCGTATCAAGCCCCCAGAGTCCCCGGTAATCGCGAACCCACGGCGTCTCGTCGTCGATCAGGACCGCATTCCACTCGGCGTCGTGCCCGGGGCCGATAGCGATGCCGTCCCCCCTGGCGTAATCCACGAATGGGATCCCGAAGCCGAGCGAGCTGCCCGTGTAACGACGCCACGGCGCGAGCAGCCGCTGGAGTTTGTGGAGGGCCGTGATCAGCGGTCGCACCTGCGGAGGATCGACTGAGACCACGTAGTCGCCGGGGAGGAATGCCCCGGAGTGTGAGCCGGCGCCAGCGAACACGACCGGCCGGTCTCCTTCCCGATGCAGCTCGGGGTCGTCCCAGCGTCGGCGCAGGTCATCACCCTGGTAGTCGTGCGAGGAGAACGCAGCCCAGACCGGTCGGAGCACCCCGTCTGCCTGCTCGGCAAGGTAGGTGGTGATCATTTCCCAATCGGCCTCGTGGTCGTTGATGCCGCCGAAGGTCGAGCGCCAATCGTTCATCGCGTAGAAGAACCAGTACTGCAGGCACACATAGCCGCCGTCTCGCGCGACCCGTCCGTAGTAGGTGAAGCGGTCGGCCTCCAGGCGCTCGCGATACGTGGTCTCCGCCGCTGCGGCGAGCCCCGCCGGCACCTTGCCGCGCAGCAGCAGCGACGCCCTCAAGCCGGCATCGATGAGCCGGCCGAACACTCCGGTGGTGGTGAAGCGCCCAGTGGCAGTGAGCCGCTCGCGCGGAATGCGCCGCCAGCGCAAGTACTCGGCGCGACCGAGGGGCTCCTCGACGAAGCGCAGAAACAGACGGCGGTCTCGGTGGCGGACACCCTCCTCCGACAGCCGCTCCAAGGTCAGCTCGCCGGCCGGAACGATGAGGGCGAGATCGCCACCGCGCACCCCGGACCAGAGGCTGCACTGCGCCACGTACGGGCCAACCGCCGTCGGCAGGAAAAGCTCTCCCTTCGTCATGCGCAGAACCGGCTCGTAGCACCGCAGCAGGGCCAGGTCCGATTCGCGGAAGGACTCCTCGGACGTGAGCGGGCCCACGGTCGATGCAGCGTTCACCATCCGGGATTCTCCCAGGCGGCCGCGAATGGCCAACGCCGGGACGGACGTGGGGCTGGTTCTCCACGGCTAGGCCGCCGGGTCGGCGTGGGCGATGCTGCCGACCACGGTCGCGGAGCTCGAGTCCAGGACACGCCTTGCGGCGCGATCTTCAGCCGTAGCCGGTACGATCGACCAAGGTACGGCGATGAAGCCTTCGAGTCCATCCGAGTCATGTCTGCGATCGGCTGATCGGCTCGTCGGGTCGCTGGACGGCCCGTCACGAACGATCAGGGTCGAACCCGTTGAGATGCCGGGGCCCGCGCCGTCACCGCGCATCGAGCCTGAACCTGTGCGTGAGCCTCCCCCGCGCGAGCCTGAACGGCCTCGCGAGCCGGCCCGCTGACCAGGGAAGTCCATGGAGGCCGTAGCCCCCGACCTCGTCACGGCCGTGATCGGCTTTCGCCAGTGGAGCCTGCACGGCTCCGAGCTATGGTCGCTGCGCGCGACGGTTCGCTGGCGCCGCGGCATCCAAACTCCCTACAGCGACGAACGAGATGGGCCCGCGCCTCACTGGCGCCTGCGCGGGTCCGAGTTGTGGTCGCTGCGCGCCGCGGATCGCTGGCGCCGCGGCGTTCACACGGCCGACTGCGACAGAGGAACCCACGCCAGCCCCGCGCCGGCCAACGGCTGTACGTGCGGCATCTACGCCTGGTACGCGCCGCCCCCACGCGGGGCATCGGCGGCCACCCCCGACCTCGTCGCCGGTGCCGTGGCGCTGTGGGGTCAGATCGAGCTGCACGCCCACGGGATGCGCGCACAGCACGCGATGATCGTCGCCCTCGCCCTGCCGTTCTCGTGGGGCAAGAAGCGCCGACAGATTCTCGCCGCCGCCGACGCGCTCGACGTCACGGCGGTCCCGGCGCGCAAGCTCAAGGCAGCCGGGCTTGAGCACGGCGAGCTCATCCCGCGGCGGATGCGCCCACCCGACACGACGCCGAACAAGCGCCAGGCCCCCGGTGAGCCCGATCCTGCGCGGCTGCGCGCCGTCGCCGACGGATACCCGCGACGGTCCGCCCCCCGCCGGAGCGACGCCGTCTCCTGAGCCCTGCCCGGCTGCGGGTTGATCCGAGCCAGCTCATCAGCGAGACTCACCGGCGATTCGGCTCCAGGACCGGGCAACTCGAACCAGGAGGATGTCGCGGTGTCGGTGATTCGCCGGTTGGTGTTGGTTGGGCTCGCGGTCGCCGTCACGTCGGCCCCGGCGAGGGCAAGCTCCGAGGCCCAGGGAGCGCGCCGTGACCCGAGCTTCGGCGCCGGGCGAGGTTGGGTGACGACGCGGATCCCCGGTGTCGCCTCGGTGGCCTACGGCGCGGCGACGGTCCCAGGCGGAGGGGTGGTGATTGCCGGACAGGCGACCACGCCTGCAGGCGCTGGCCAGATCCTCGTCGTGCGCTACCAGCCTGACGGCCGCCTGGACCGCAGCTTCGGGTCACGGGGCATATTCAGGACGGCGCTGCCGGCGGCAGATGGACCGTTCATCGCCACATCCATCGTGGCGCAGAGATCGACCGGGAGGCTCCTGATCGCCGGCGGGTATGGCCTGGGCTCGATGCTGGTCCTGCGCCTGACGCGCGCGGGGCGACTCGATCGCACGTTCGGCGTCAAGCGAACCGGCATCGTGACCCTGTCGGCCGGCGGGATCGCCCAATCGCTCGCGACCCAGCCGGGCGGCGGGATTCTGCTGGGCGGATCGAACGCAAACCGCAACGGCCGGCCGATGGTCGTAGCACGGTTCACCGCCGGCGGTGTACTCGATCGTCGGTTTGGGCGCGGGGGGCTCGCACAGGCATTGTTCTGGAATCCTGACCTCGCCGCGAGCGCGGGAGTGATCGGCCTGGCAACGGCTCCAAACGGTGGAGTGATTGCCTCGGGCCACCTCGACTACATCGGTTCCGATGGACACGGCAGCGCCGGCGTGTTCCGGCTGTCCTCGACGGGCCGCCCGGTCCGCAGCTTCGGCAGCGGCGGTCACGTGGAGGTCGCGTTCAGGCAACCCTCCGGTACGTTCGCGCAATGGTTCCCGTGTGCGATGACCATCGGCGCACGCGATCTCATCACCGTGGCAGGGGACGGCTCGGCCGGAGCCGGTGCCGCGATCCTCAGTGCTCGACTCAGCCCCCGCGGGGTGCTGGACCCCTCCTACGGCAGGCCCGGGACCGGCCGGGTGGTGACCCCGGGGGCGCGCAGCGACAGCGATACCACGTGCGGAGCCACGGCCAGCGCGGCCGGCGGGCTGACCGTGGGCGTGGGATCCACCGTGGCGCAGCTGCGATCCGACGGGACACCGGACAGCCGCTTCGCACGCCGCGGTCTGATCACGATCACCCAGCCTCGGCACGTCAGTATCAATGCCGTGGTGCGCGCGGGTTCGCGCCGCATCGTCGTGGCCGGCTCCGCCGGCGACGACGTCTACCTCGCGCGGTATGTGGTCCCGGCGCAGCCATGACCCGGTCGCGCCAGCCAGTCCGAATCTGACCCAGGCGGCCCTCCAGGCCCTCGATCGGTTGTACAGGGGGAGTCACGGCCGTGCATCTATTCGGACCACCGGCCAATGCTTGCCGCCGCCGAACCGGGCAGAATATCCCAACAGAAGCGCAAACGGGTAAAATAATCAAGTGACGATAGGCGACGGATGGATTTCAAGCAGTCACTAGCGGATGCAGCGAAGCAGGGATGTGCTGAGCGGACGGAAGTCATCACGCTCAACGAGTACGTCGATCGGGTAGCCGAGCGGCCTACGATCGCCGCCACGGCGCATCAACGGGCGTACGACATGATCAAGGCGGCCGGCTTCACCGAGGGCCTTCACGCCGGCGAGGTCTCGCACAAGTTCTTCTCTCAGGAGCTGTTCGGGCTCGATGTGCCGCTGGATCGCGTCGTGCGCAACTTCGAGACCGCCGCCCAAGGTCACGAGACCCGTCGGCGCATTCTGTTGCTGTGGGGGCCGCCTGGTGGCGCTAAGAGCTCGGTCGCGGGCCTGCTCAAGCGCGGACTGGAGGACTGGACCCGCACTGACGACGGCGCCGTCTACGCGCTACAGGGATGCCCGATGCATGAGGAGCCGTTGCACCTCATCCCGGACTCGCTGCGCGGCGGGGCGCGCGAGCACACTCGGGTTGAGGTGGAGGGCCGCGCCTGCCCCGTGTGCAATTGGCGCCTCGAGCACGAGTTCGACGGCGACTTCTTGAGCTTCCCGATCGAGCGCATCTTTTTCTCCGAAGTGCGGCGTATCGGGATCGGGACCTTTGAGCCCGGCGACCCGAAGTCGATGAGCATGGAACAGCTCACCGGCGGTCTGGACTTCAGGGCGATCGAAACTCATGGCTCGGACTCTCACCCGCTGGCGCTCGACTGGGCGGGCGAATTCTCGAAATCCAACCGCGGCATGTTCGAGGCGGTCGAGTTCTTCAAGAACCCGGCTGAGTTCAGGAACCTGTTCTTGACCATGGCGCAGGAGAAGCAGTTCAAGGTGGCCAAGTTCGGCTACATCGACTCCGACACCGTGATCCTCGCGCACACCAACGAAGCGGAGTTCAGGGCCTTTGTGGCCGACGCGAAGAACGAGGCCCTCAAGGACCGGTTGGTGACGGTCGCTGTCCCCTACAACGTGCGCGTGTCGGACGAGGAGAAGATCTACCGCAAGCTGCTGACTGGGTTCGGCGGCCGTGACGATCTGCATATCGCCCCTCACGCCTTGCGCGCCGCCGCCATGGTCGCCGTTCTATCGCGCCTGAAGCCGCACGAGAACCTGGGCCTGGTCGAGAAGATGAAGCTCTACGACGGCGAGGAGGTGGGCGATTGGAAGCTCGCCCAGATCCCCGAGATCAAGCGCGCAGCCGAGTACGAGGGAATGACCGGCCTGGGTCCGCGAGCGATCGTTGACGTCCTTTCGGGCGCGGCGAGCAAGGCCGGCGAAGAGCACAACACGGGCAAGTACTTGACGCCGATCATGGCCTTGATCGCCTTGACCGATCACATCGAGCGACTGGAGGCGCCCAAGGAGGTTCGCGAGCAGTTGCGCGCGCTCGTGGTCGATGCCCGCAAGGAGATCGACCGATGCCTGAAGGACGAGGTCCGCAAGGCGTTCGTCCCTGCCTTCGCCGAGCACGCCCAGCGCCTGCTCGAGAACTACCTGACCAACATCGAGGCCTACTGTCAGGGCACCAAGACGCAGGACCCGATCACCAAGGAGGATCGGGACCCCGACGAGAAGCTGATGCGGGCGATCGAGGAGAACGTCAAGCCCGCGGTGCCGGACTCCGCCAAGGACACCTTCCGGCAGGGCGTGCTGATGCGCATCGGGATCGCACTGCGCCGGGGTGAGCGTCCGTTGACGCACCAGACCGACACGATCCTGGCCACCGGGATCGAGGAGTACCTGTTCGACCAGCTCAAGGACATCGTGCAGGTCACGGTCTCGAAGACCAACC
>Ga0302181_10000601_pt1 | contig 28426 bp, 24 predicted proteins | sample I_Palsa_E3_3_FD_198786 | JGI IMG/M metagenome (GOLD analysis project Ga0302181, IMG submission 198786) | Peat permafrost microbial communities from Stordalen Mire near Abisko, Sweden - I_Palsa_E3_3 | ecosystem: Environmental > Terrestrial > Soil > Palsa > Peat permafrost | place: Sweden...
GACCGCCTCCTCGTCGGCCTCGACCGAGATTCGCTGCTCGTACCAGCCGATCGCCTCGGCCTCCTCCGTCAGCGAGGCGCACATCCGCGCGAACGTGCGGGTCTGCGCCGACAGCTCATCGGGCGGCTCGTGGTACTGGTCGAATCCCATCGTCTTCCTCCCTCGCTTGGCGGCCTTCAGTCTTACAGAGCTGATCTTCCAGTCACCAGTACCCGTGAGCGCCGCTGAACAAGCGTCCGGGAATGCAAGGCCGCGGGCGGCACACGCGAAGTGCGCTCAGCCCGCCAGGAGCGGCAGCAGCGCCTGCAGCTTGATCTCGGTCTCCGCCAGCTCCTTCGCCGGGTCGGAGTCGCGCACGATTCCATTGCCCGCATAACAATGGGCGACTCCGCCGCGCAGCAGCGCACAGCGCAGGGCCACGCAGAACTCGCCATCGCCGGCCCCGTCGGTCCAGCCCACCGGGCCCGAGTACCAGCCGCGATCCAAGCCCTCCAAGGCTGGGATCAGACGCAGCGCCGGCCCTGCAGGCTCGCCGCCGACCGCCGGCGTCGGGTGCATCAGCCCGGCCAGCTCCAAGGCCTCCATCGGGGCGGTGAGCTGGGCACGAATCGGCGTCGCCAGATGCTGGATGTTGGCGATCCTCACGAGCTCTGGTTCTGGAGCCGCGGCGACCCACACCGCATGGGGCCTCAGCGCTCGCTCGATCCGCCGCGCAACGATCGCATGCTCTTCGCGGTAGCTCTCGTCACGCAGCAGCTGCTCGCCCAGATGGTCGTCGACAGCAGGGTCTGCGCTACGACGAGTGGATCCAGCCAGCGCGAGCGTGCTCACACGGTGGCCCTCGCGGCGCACCAGCAGCTCAGGGCTGGCGGCCACGAGCGTCGCGTTGCCGCGCCCCACACAGAACACGAAGCAGGACGGGAACGCTTCGCGCAGCACGCCGAAGACTGCCGCCGGGTCATACTCGCGCGGGGCATGGACCTGCACCTCGCGCGCGAGTACGACCTTCTCGATCTCCCCTGCCTCGATCAGCCGCACCGCACTGCCCACCGCGGCCTCGTAATGCTCCGGCGGCATCGCGCTCGCAACCTGGTAGCGCCCCGTCGGCGCGGGATCGAGCAGCGGCAGGGGCGCATATCGCAGCTCGGCCAAGCGCCGCTCCAGGCGCGCCATCAGCTCCTCCCCCAGATCATCAGGACGGGCCATCGCCGCCAGCGTCAATCGCACCTCCGCACGGCCGTCTCCGTGATCGCGTCTCGGCGCTCTGCGTGTCAGCGTGACCTCGGGCACGATCAGCGACGCCGGCTGAAAGCCGGCCCAGTGCGGCGCGCCTGCACCCTCGGGAGCGAACGCGAACCCGCCCACAGCGATCGGACCGCTCCCGAGACCGTCCGCCGGATCGACCACCGCAGCGGCCGACATCTCGCGCCAGCGATCCGCGACCAGCGCAAAGCGGTCAGTCCCGGATGCGCTCAGGTGAGCCGCCTCGCCCAAGCTCGCCAGAGCGGCCCTGCCGCGGTCTGGCTGCTCGAACACGAACCACTGCTCCCCAGCTCGCCTCGAAGCGCACACGACGGCGCTCGGGTCCACCTCGGCGGGGAGCTTGAAACTGACCGTCGCCAGGATCTCCTTGCCGCCACAACGTGCGCGCTTGACCGCAAGATGCAGGCGATTAACGAGCCGGTCGCGATCCTCCTCACCCAGCGCGAACAGGCTCTTGGACTTAGTCAGGGGCGGCTGTCGCACCGCGCTCGCTAGGTCTCTGAGCGTCCGCGGGAGATTGCTATCTCGCCCGTGCGCATCATCTCGATTAGGCCGAACGGACGCACCATGCCCTCGAATGCCTCGATCTTCTCGGTCGTGCCCGTCACCTCGACGATCACCGAGCGCTTTGTGACGTCCACGACCTTGCCGCGAAAGATCTCGGTGATCTGCATCAGCTCACCGCGCTGCGCGCCGTCGGCCGAGATCTTGAACAGCGCCAGCTCGCGGGTGACCGTGTCGCCCGGCTCCAGGTCGCGGATCTTCAGCACGTTGATCAGCTTGTGCAGCTGCTTGGTGACCTGATCGATCGGGTGCAACGCCCCGTCGACCGTCAACGTGACGCGCGAGATCCGCTCGTCGTCGGTCGGGCCGACCGTAAGCGTGTCGATGTTGAAGCCGCGCCGCGCGAACAGTCCCGCGATCCGTGTCAAGACGCCCGACTTGTTCTCCACGAGGATCGACAGCACATGCTTGCGTCCGCTGCGCATATTGCCCGACGCCTGCAACCCCTCCAGGCTCAGGGGCTCTTTGGTGGTTGGAGCACTCATCGCGCTCACCCCACCATTTCCCGCGCGGCATGACCGGCGGGAATCATTGGGTATGTGTTCTCCTCGGGTGTGACGCGCACGTCGACCACGACCGGGCCCTCCGTCTCGATCGCCCGCTTCATGTCGTCGACAAGCGTTTTCTTGTTAGTCAAACGCATGCCCGTCGCGCCGTAGGCCTCGGCGAGCTTCACGAAGTCGGGGAACTCGCCTGTGTCGACGTGGCTGTATTTGCCGTCCCAGAACAGCTCCTGCCACTGCCGAACCATCCCCAGATAGCCGTTGTTCATGATGAACACCTTGATCGGGATCTTGTTTTGCGCGCACGTCGCCAGCTCCTGCGCGTTCATCTGGACCGACCCGTCGCCGGCCACGCAGCAGACGAGGCGATCGGGGCAGCCCACCGCGGCGCCCATCGCCGACGGCAGCCCGAAGCCCATCGTGCCCAGCCCACCGGAGTTGATCCAGCGGCGCGGGGCGGGGAAGTCGTAGTACTGCGCCGTCCACATCTGGTGCTGGCCGACGTCGCTCGTCACGATTGCCTCACCGCCGGTCGCCTCGTACAGTGCTTGGATCATGTACTGCGGCTTGATCTCATCGTCGGTCGAGTCCTCGTAGCCGAGCGGGTACTTCTCACGCCAGCCTTCGATCCGCTCCCACCAGGCGCCCAGACGGGCGGGGTCGACACCCAGCGCGCGGTACTCGATCACGAGCTTCGCGAGCACGTGCTGGGCGTCGCCCACGATCGGGATGTGTGCGGGAATGTTCTTGGAGATCTCCGCCGGGTCGACGTCGATGTGGATGAACTTCGCGTGCGGCGCGAACTCGGACAGCTTGCCCGTCACACGATCGTCGAAGCGGGCGCCGACCGCGCAGATCAGATCCGCCTCGTCCATCGCATAGTTTGCCGCGCGCGTACCGTGCATGCCGGGCATGCCAAGCCATTGGGGATGGGGCGCCGGGAAGGCTCCGAGACCCATCAGCGTGCAGGTGACCGGGAAACGGTCGCTGCACGCGAACTCGATCAGCTCCTCCGAGGCGTTCGCGTTGACGACGCCGCCGCCGGCGTAGATCACTGGACGCTGCGCCGCCGCCAAAGCCTTCGCCGCCTGGCGAATCTGCTTCTGGTTGCCCTCCGTCGTCGGCTGATAGCCCGGCAGACGCACGTCGGTCACCGGCTCGTACTCGATCTCGCCGCGCGAGAGATCCTGCGGGATGTCGACGAGCACCGGGCCCGGCCGGCCTGAGCGCGCGATGTAGAACGCCTCGTGGATCGCGCGCGGTATCTCTTTCGGGTCCTGAATCATGAACGAGTGCTTGACGATCGGAATCGTGATGCCGAGCGTGTCGGCCTCCTGAAAGCCGTCGGTGCCGAGCAGCTCCGTGCGTACCTGGCCAGTGATGAACACGACCGGCACCGAATCCATCATCGCGTCGCAGATCGGCGTGATCAGGTTCGTCGCGCCGGGCCCGCTCGTGGCGAACGCGACCCCAACTTTCCCCGTCGCCTTCGCGTAACCCTGGGCAGCGTGGCCACCACCGGCCTCGTGCCGGACAAGGATGTGGCGAATATCCCCGGTCACAAAGGCGTCGTAGGTCGGGAGGTTGGCGCCACCGGGCAGCCCGAAGACCACATCGACACCCTCTGCCTTCAAACATTCCATCACTGCGTCCACTGCGCGCATATCACCGACCTCCTTTCCTTCTACGCTCGGGGCTCATTCCGGGGGGTGTATCTCAGCAAAAGTCCAGTGTACCAGCGGGTTTTCGCCGCCCTGAGCGAAATCCCGCTTCAGGACGACCCGAGTGCGATGCCGATCGCTAACGCGATCAGGCCGCCGACGGCAACGAGGAGCAATGAGGAGCGCATCGAGACCTCGAGAAAGCGTTTGCGGATCCAGGCGATCGTGAAAAGCTCCACGGCCACCACGCACCCGGCCACCAGCAGGGCCGTGTGGACGTTGGAAATGATGAACGGCAGCGTGTGGAACAGGCCGCCCAGAGCGGTCATCCCACCGGTGATCGAGCCACGCACGACCGCCGAGCCGCGGCCCGTCCGCTCACCCGTGTCCGACAGCGCCTCCGACCATCCCATGCTGACCCCGGCGCCCAGGGCGGTGGCGAGGCCGACGATCAGCGCCGTATGGGAGTTGGCGTAGATCGCCGCCGCGAAGATCGGCGCCAGCGAGGAGACGGTGCCGTCGATCAACCCCACCAGCGCGGGCTGGACCACACGCAGGACGAAGTCCGTCTCGTCCTCGAAGCCCCAGCGGTGGATCAGCCGCGCGATCCGCGAGGAACTCAGATGGAGGACGGGCTTTACCTGGGTGCTCATACCCCCCACAGGCTAGGTGAAGGCCCGGATTAGGGCGGCCGAAGTGGCCTTGCGCCCCTCGGCGAGCGGTCAGGAGTGAGGCGCCGCGCGAGTCTCCCAGGATTCCGGGGCGATCGCCACCTCGGGGAACTCGAGCTCGGCCCCGCAGCGCGTGCAGAGCGCGTCGTAGATCTTTGTCACGCGCCCGCATTGTGGGCATTCCCGGCGCAGCTCCTCGCGCTCGAAGCGGTAGGCGATCGCAGCCATCAGGCCCAACACCGGAATCAGTCCCGAGATCAGGAACCACAGGAAGAACGAGCTGCCCTTGATCTTGCCGACGATGCCACCGGCCAGACCGAAGCAGATGGCGATCACGACGTAGGCCATCGGCGGGGTGGGCGGCGATTCCTAGAAGAGGACCCGCAAAGCCCAGATCAGGGCTCCCACCGCCAGCACCACGACAGCGATGCTCGCGACGAACACGACCAGGTGGATCACGAAGTGCAGCAGCAGCCAAACCGCGACGACCAGGATCAGCCCGGCGACGAGCATCTTGCCGAGTGACGGAGATGAAGACTCGTTCGCGTTCATATCCACAGCGTAGACGGTTATGCGGTCGAGCAGGGCGCTAACAACCCCTGCCCGACCGCATTCGCGCGCACCCGGCCGGGGGAAGCAAGGTGCAGTTGGTGTGAGGAGAGAGCTAACTCATGCACTCGCCATATTGGCGCAGGGTCATGCGCATGCCATTGGCCTACCGTCCAAAATGTGCGCCGCGCGCGTGTTGGGGATGACGCGGCGGCTCAGATTCCCAGCTGCTCATTCACCAGCCTCGTGACCTCACCACCGTCGGCGCGGCCCTTTGTCTCGCGCATCACGTACCCCACGATCGGGCCGATCGCCTTCGCGTTCCCGCCCCGAACGCGCTCGGCGGCGTCCGCGTTGGCCTCGAGCGCGGCCGCTACGATCGCGGCCAGCTCGTCCCCTTCACCGTCGAGCGCGGCAAGCCCCTCGGCCTCAACGATCTCCATGGGGTCGCCACCCTCGGCCATCAGCCGGTCGAGAACTTGGCGTCCAGCACCGACACTCACCTGTTTGGAGGCCACCAGTCCAGCAAGCTCCGCTAGCGCCTGAGGCGTAACGAGGGCATTGGCTGGGTCGTCCTCCAAGCGCCCGGCGAGCTCGACGGTAACCCAGTTGGCCAGTGTTTGAGCGGCAACGTCGACTCCGGCGAGCAGAGCCGCCTCGAAGAAGTCGCCCAACTCGCCTCGGAATGCGAGCTGGACGGCACTCTCGGCCGTAAGGCCGACTTCTTTCTCGAATCGCTCTGCACGATTCGCGGGCAGCTCGACCATCGCCGCACGTGCGGCCCCCAGCATCGCCTGCTCGATCGCCACCGGCACGAGGTCGGGCTCGGGGAAGTAGCGGTAGTCGTGCGCCTCCTCCTTGGAGCGCAACGAGGTGATCGCGCCCGAGGCGGGGTCGAAGTGGAGCGTCTCCTGCATGACCCTCCCCCCCGCCTGGAGCGTCGCTTCCTGGCGGGCTATCTCGGCGCAAATGCCGCGTTCGATGAAACGAAAGGAGTTCATGTTCTTCAGCTCGGTCTTCGTTCCCAGTTCGCTCGTACCCGACGGGCGCAGCGAGATGTTCGCGTCGCAACGCAGCGAGCCCTCCTCCATGTTCACGTCGCTCACACCCAGCTGGCGCAGCGTTGTGCGCAGCAGGCGTAACCACTCCCCGGCCTGCTCTGAGGTGCTCAGATCGGGCTCGGTGACGATCTCCGCCAGGGGCGTGCCCCCGCGGTTGAAGTCGACGACGCTCTCCTCCGAGCCCTGGATCCGGCCGCTTGCGCCGACGTGGATCAGCTTAGCCGCGTCCTCCTCCAGGTGCACCCGGTGGATCCGTACCCCCCCGAGCTTGCCACCCAGGCACAACGGCTCGTCGTACTGAGAGATCTGGTAGCCCTTCGGCAGGTCGGGATAGAAGTAGTTCTTGCGGTGGAAGATCGAGCGCGGCGCGAGCTCCGAGTCGAGCGCCATGCCAATCATCAGGCCGAAGTGCACGGCGCGTGCGTTCGCGACCGGCAGGCTCCCCGGCAGTCCCAGGCAGACCGGGCAGGTGTGTGTGTTCGGGGGGTCCCCAAACGACAATTCGCAGCCGCAGAACATCTTTGTCTTCGTCTTCAGCTGTACATGGATCTCCAGTCCAATCACAGGCTCGAACTCGGTCATGCGCGCGCCCCAGACCCGTCGAAGCCGAGCGCCAGCTCGAGTGCATGGGCGGCGTCGAGCAGCCGGTTCTCGCTGAACGCCGGGCCAGCGATCTGCAGGCCGACGGGCAGCCCCTCACTGAGCCCGCAGGGAATCGAGATCGCGGGGATCCCCGCGAGCGACATCGGCACCGTGCAGAAATCGTTCAGGTACATCGCCAGCGGGTCCTCCGTCTTCTCACCGAGCTTGAACGCAACCGTCGGCGCGGTCGGTGTCACGATCAGATCGACCTGCTCGAAGGCCGCGGCGAAATCCTCGGCGATCTTTGTCCTCACCCGCTGGGCACGACCGTAATAAGCATCGTAGTAACCGGAGGACAGCGCGTAGGTGCCGAGCATGATCCGCCGCTTGACCTCCGCCCCGAAGCCGTCATGGCGCGTGCGTGTGTACATGTCAAGCAGGTCTTTCGCATCCTCTGCCCGCAGGCCGTAGCGCGCTCCGTCAAACCGGGCCAGGTTCGAAGAGGCCTCGGCGGGCGCGAGTACGTAATAGGCGGCAAGCGCGTGCGGAGCGTGCGGTAGCCGAACGCTCTCGACGATCTCCGCGCCCAGCTCCTCGGCGCGACGCAACGCTGCTCCGAACGCGTCGAGCACGCCCCGCTCGATCCCCTCGCCATCCCCGACATTGGAGTCGCTGGTGAGCTCCTTCGGCACGCCGAGCCGGATGCCATCCAGCCGCTCGGCCCTGGGCAACACGATCTCCTCCGGAAAGCTCAGCGAGGTCGCATCGCACTCATCGCGGCCGACCAGGTGGCGCAGCATCAACGCGGCGTCAGTCACGTCGCGAGTCAGCGGGCCCGCCTGATCGAGCGAGGAGGCGAACGCGATCATCCCGTAGCGCGACACCGCGCCGTAGGTCGGTTTCAAGCCGACGATCCCGCACAGCGCCGCGGGCTGGCGGATCGAACCGCCCGTATCGGTGCCCAGCGCCCATGGCGCCAGCCCAGCAGCGACCGCGGCGGCGCTCCCGCCCGATGATCCTCCCGGTACCCGCTTTCGGTTCCAAGGGTTGAGCACAGGGCCGTAGGCAGAGTTCTCGTTCGAGGAGCCCATCGCGAACTCGTCCTGGTTGGTCTTCCCCAATAGCACTACTCCGGCCTCGATTAGGCGCGAGACGGCGGTGGCGGTATATGGCGGCTCATACCCCTCGAGGATCTTCGACCCCGACTGGCTGGGAACACCCTCGGTGCAGAACAGGTCCTTCACCGCCAGCGGCACCCCGGGGAGAGCCCTCCCCTGCGTGCCTGGTGCGCCGTCGCCACCGAGCGAAGGCTCCGCTGGAGCTCCCGGCGCCACCCACGTGAAGCAGTTCAGACCAGATCCCGAAGCATGCTCGGCCGCACGAGCGCGATACGCCTCAAACAGTTCCCCAGCCGCAAGCTCGCCCGCGGTGATCTCCCGCGCCGCCTCGGCGGCGGACAGACCGATGATCTCCGCGTCGCTCATCGTGGCCGGGACCATCCGGGCAGAAAAGAACGCAAGCTCATGCTTGCGGGCTTGGGACCAAGAAGCCTTCGCCGTCAGCGCTAACCGCGGGGGCCTGGGCCAGCGCAACCTCACGCGGCAGCGAGTCCCGGGGCTCGTCCGCGCGCAAGCCACCAGATACCTCGACCACATGCGTCGTCGGGAGGACATCGTCCAGATCGAGCTGCTCGATCGTAGCGATGTGGTCGAGCACGGCCGAGAGCTCGCGCGCCATCGGCTCGATCTCATCCTCGCTCAATCGCAGGCGCGCCAGGCGCGCCACGTGCAGAACCTCGTCGCGGTCGATCACGGCCCGCATTCTACGGAGCGCCCTGTGTAAAGCCACGGAGCCTCCCGCGTGAGACGATCGAGCGCCCTGCCCAATCTCGGCGGATCGACACCTGAGGCTCCTACGCTCACCAGCCGGGGACACATCTATGCTGGGAGTAGATGTCGGAACATTCCCAGACGACGGCGGAAAACCCGCACGCCGAGCACCTAAAGGAGCTGCTGGAGAGCCTGAACGAGCCACAGCGCGAGGCCGTGACCCACGGCGAGGGCCCGCTGCTGATCCTCGCCGGCGCGGGCAGCGGCAAGACGCGGGTGCTCGTCCACCGGATCGCTTTCCTCATCTACACCGACCAGGCCCAGGCTGGCGAGATCCTGGCGATCACATTCACGAACAAGGCCGCCAAGGAGATGCGCGGCCGCGTCGAGCAGTTGCTGGGGAGAGGCACGCGCGGGATGTGGCTGATGACCTTCCACGCCGCATGCGCGCGCATCCTGCGTACCGAGGCCGAGCGGCTGGGTTACACCCGCCAGTTCACGATCTACGATCAGGCCGACGCCCGCAGACTGACCAAGCGCTGCATCGATGAGCTGGGGATCGATCCAAAGCGCTACACGCCGGCCGCCCTGCACAACCAGATCTCGGCGGCCAAGAACAAGCTGCTCGACGCCGAGGCCTACCAGCAGGCGGTGGGCAGCCCGTTCGAGGAGATGGTCGGGGAGGTCTACAGGCTGTACGAGCGCGACCTGCTGCGCTCAAACGCGATGGACTTCGACGACCTCCTGTTCCGCACCGTCAACCTGCTGGAGCTGTTCGACCAAGTCCGTGCGCGCTACGCGGAGACCTTCAGACACGTGCTCGTCGACGAGTATCAGGACACCAACCACGCGCAGTATCGATTCCTGCAGCTACTGGTGGGCGGTGGTCGCCAGCCACGAGGTAGGTCGCAGACCCACGATCAGCCGCAGCAAAACGGAGAGCGCCCGACCTACACCGGCCCGATCGGGCACCGCAACCTGGCGGTTGTCGGCGATGACTCGCAGTCGATCTACAGCTTCCGCGGGGCCGACATGCGGAACATCCTCGACTTCCAAGAGGACTTTCCCGATGCGAGGGTCGTGAAGCTCGAGCAGAACTACCGCTCGACCGAGACGATCCTCTCGGCGGCGAACGCGGTGATCGCGAACAATCGCGGCGGGATCGCCAAGCGCCTGTGGAGCGAGCTCGGACAGGGAGAGGAGGTGCAGGTGCGCGAGCTCGAGGATGAGCACGCGGAGGCCAGGTTCGTCGTCGGCGAGATCGAGCGCCTGGTCGACGAGGGCGCCTCGCGCGCAGAGATCGCCGTGCTGTATCGCACGAACGCGATGTCGCGGGTCTTGGAGGACACGCTCGTGCGCCGTGAGATCGCCTACCAGGTGATCGGCGGAACGAAGTTCTACGAACGCGCGGAGATCAAGGACGCGATCGCCTATTTATCTCTGCTCGCAAACCCATTCGACGTGGTCAGCTTCACCCGCGTGGCCAACTCTCCGCGGCGTGGGCTCGGTCAGACCTCGCTCTCGCGGATTGTGGCCCACTCGGCCAGCGTCGGCGTGTCCGTCTGGGAGGCCGCCTCGGCGCCCGATCGGATCCCCGGACTCGGCACTGCGGCGATCAAGTCGCTGCGGCGCTTCATGGACACGATGGACGAGCTGCGCCTGCGCCTCGAGCAGGAGACCCCCGTCGCCGATCTACTCGAGGCCATGCTGTCGCAGACGGGCTATATCGACGCGCTCGAGGCGGAGCGGACGATCGAGGCGCAGGGTCGAATCGAGAACCTCGAGCAGCTCGTGCAGGTCGGGCGCGAGTTCGACACCGGCGCGCCGGAGGGCGAGGCCACGCTTGAAGTTTTCCTGCAGCAGATCGCGCTCGTGGCCGACGCCGACTCCCGCACCGAGGACGAGGGCCTGGTGACCCTGATGACACTGCACAACGCTAAGGGGCTGGAGTACCCCACGGTGTTCATCGTTGGCTGTGAGGACGGAGTCTTCCCCCACTCGCGCGCACTCGACGAAGGCGCGCTGGAGGAGGAGCGGCGCCTGTTCTATGTGGGAGTAACGCGCGCGATGCGCGAGCTGTACCTGACCCACGCGCGGCGCCGCGCGGTGTTCGGCGCACAGACCCTGGGCCTACCGAGCCGCTTCCTCGACGAGATTCCCGTGGAGCTACTCGACCGCGTGCAGGCACCGGCACTCCACTCTTGGAGCGGCGCCCGGGTCGGCGCGGGCGTGGGCAACGGTGGGCCGTCGCTCGGCGGTGGAGCACCGGCCGGTGGCTGGGGCGGCCGCTCGGGAGTGCAGGGTCGAGACGCCTCCTCCGGCGAGCGCGGCCGGGAGGCGCCCGCCGGGCCGACGTTTCGCATGGGCGAGGATGTCGTCCACGCGGCCTTCGGCGAAGGCGTGGTCACAGGCGTGGAGCCGGGCGGTGTGATCGTCGTGCGCTTCGCCGATGACGGCTCGGAGCGCAAGCTGATGGCCGAGTACGCGCTCCTCGCACAACGTTAGAGTCCGACAACATGTCCGCCACGATCATCGACGGCAAGGCGGTCGCCGCGCGGGTGCGGGGAGAGGTCGCGGGCGAGGTGGAGGCTTTCACCGCGCAGACAGGACGACCCCCGGGCCTGGCGACCGTGCTGGTCGGCGAGGACCCCGCCTCGGCCGTGTACGTGGGCGGCAAGCAGCGTGCTTGCACGGAGGTGGGGATGGTCCCGTTCGACCGCCGCCTGGGTGCCGATGCCTCGTTCGAACAGGTGGCCGAGGAGCTGCGCGGCCTGAACGCCGACGCGGCTGTGAGCGGCGTGCTGCTGCAGCTGCCGCTACCCAGCCATCTCGATGGGGCGGCGCTGACGGCGATGATCGACCCGGCGAAGGATGTCGACGGCCTGACGCCCATCAATGCTGGGTTGCTGGCGCTCGGGCTGCCAGGGCTGCGACCCTGCACCCCCTCCGGGGTGATGGAGCTGCTGAGGAGTGTCGACACGGAGCTGGAAGGCGCAGAGGCGGTCGTGATCGGGCGCTCGAACCTGTTCGGCAAGCCGATGGCACAGCTGCTGCTAGGCGAGAACGCGACCGTGACCACCTGCCACTCGCGCACGCGCAACCTGAGCGCTGTCTGCGCCCGCGCGGATGTGCTGATCGCCGCCGTCGGCCGGGCACGAATCGTCACGCGCGAGCTCGTCAAGCCGGGCGCCGTGGTGATCGACGTCGGCATGAACCGCCTCACACCCGAGCAGGCTCACAACAAGAGCGGCCTGGTCGGCGACGTCGACTTCGAGGCGGCGGCCGAGGTGGCCTCGGCGATCACCCCGGTGCCCGGTGGCGTGGGACCGATGACGATCGCCTATCTGCTGGTGAATACGCTGCGGGCAGCGCGCATGCAGGCGCAAGCGGCAGCCTGATCGAGTCAGCGGATGAGCGTCGCCTCGATTCCCTGCCGGCAGGTGCGTGTCGTTAGGCTTCCCGGCGAGCACTGATGAGACTCACACGTATCCGCCTTGGGGAGCTGCTCGCCGCGGCAGGCGCCGTCTGCCTGATCGTCTCGCTGACGCTGCCCTGGTACGCAACCCCGGAAGGCAATCTCGACGCGTGGAGCACCTTCGGGCCCGCCGTGGTCCTGCTGATCTTGGCGGCGATCGCCGCGCTGGTCCTGCTCGTGGCCACGATTGCCGAGCGCACTCCCGCGCTGCCCGTGGCAGCCGGGGTGTGGAGCGTGCTGTTCGGGCTGATCGGGGTGGTGGCGGCGATCGTAAGGGTGCTGGAGCGCCCCGACCACGCCACATCGCTGTGTGCGGGCGCCTGGCTGGCGCTCGTCGGTGCCGTGGCGGTCCTGCTCGGCTCGTGGCAATCGATCCGCGACGAACGGACCTCACGCTACGAACCGGCGTCGCCGGAGGCGCGCCGGCTGCCCGAGTAGGGGCCCACCGCCAGGAGGTGATCCGCTGACCCTGCGGCGCTATCCCCCCGCGGGATTCGGCCCCTTGACGGTGCGCAGCGGCCGCACCTCGGCCAGCGGGGCGTCCGGCTCCTCGCCGGAAAGCTCCGCGACCGTCCGTTCGAGCGCGCCGATCCGGCTCGCGAGCCCCTGAATCGCCTCAGCGATCGGGTCGGGCAGGTGGATCCAATCGGCATCGGGCCCCTCGGCGCGACGACCGTCGACACGCACGGGATGGCCGGGATTGCCGACGACCGTGGAGTTCGGCGGCACGTCGGTGATGACGACGCTGTTAGCGCCGATCTTGGCGCCGTGACCGATCGTGATCGGCCCCAGCAGCTTGGCGCCGGAGCCGATCGTGACGTTGTCCTGCACCGTCGGGTGGCGCTTACCGGTAGCGAAGCCGGTGCCCCCGAGCGTGACGCCCTGATAGAGGGTGACATCGTCGCCAATGTCGGCCGTCTCGCCGATCACAACGCCGGTGCCGTGATCGATGAACAGACCCTCGCCGATCTGGGCCGCGGGGTGGATCTCGATGCCAGTGAGCGTGCGTGTGAGCATCGAGATCGTGCGCGGCAGCACCCGCACCCCGGCGCCGTGCAGCGCGTGCGCGACGCGATAGGCCAAAAGCGCGTGAATCCCGGGCCAGGTGGCGAGAATCTCGCCCTGCCCCACCCCCCGTGCGGCGGGATCGCGATCACGCGCGGCGGCAACGTCGCGACGCAGCTCTTCAGCGAGGAGCGCAAATGCGCCGAAGCCGGGCATGCAAACAGCGTAGCGCCAGTTTTAGGGACTAAAGAATGCCTGCGAGATATAGCGCTCGCCCGAGTCGGGCATGATCACGACGACCCGCTTGCCCTTTGACTCGGGACGAGCGGCCACCTGGAGCGCCGCCCACAACGCCGCCCCGCAGGAGATGCCAGCCAGCAGCCCGGCACGCCGGGCGCAGGTCCAGGCGGTCTGGATCGCGTCGTCGTCTGACACGGCGATCACCTCGGTGAGCAGCTTGCGGTTGAGCACCCCCGGCACGAAGCCCGCGCCGATGCCCTGGATCCGGTGCGGCCCGGGGCGAGCGCCGGAGAGGACTGCGGAGCCGGCGGGCTCGACGGCGACGATCTCGAGCCCGGGGTTGCGCTCGCGCAAAAATTCGCCCGCGCCGGTGATCGTGCCGCCGGTGCCGACGCCAGCCACGAGCACGTCGACACGGCCGTCGAGCGCGCGGTCGATCTCTGGCCCGGTGGTACGCCGATGGACGGCCGGGTTGGCTGGGTTGGAGAACTGGTCGGGAAGGAACACGTCGGGGTCCTCCGCCATCGCGCGGGCGGCCGCGACGGCCTCCGACATCCCCCCGAGCGACTCGGTGATGTCAACGCGCGCGCCGTAGAGACGCAAAAGGCTCTCGCGCTCGCGGCTCATACCCTGGGGAAGCGTCAGCACAAGCTGGTAGCCCCGCGCCGCGCAGACGAATGCGAGCGCGATGCCGGTGTTGCCGGAGGTTGCCTCCACGATCGTCGTGCGCCCAGGCTCGATCAGGCCCTCGGACTCGGCCGCCGCGATCATCGCCACGCCGATCCGGTCCTTGACGGAGCCGCCCGGGTTGAGCGACTCGAGCTTGGCGAACAATTCGACACCGTCCGCCGCTCCTGAGCCCTCGAGCATCGACGGCAGCCCCACCAGGGGCGTGTCCCCGACAAGCTCTGCAATGTTGATCGGGATTTGGGACATCCGCCCCCGAGAATAGTGGCCCGCGAAGAGGGCGGCTGCAACGATCGTGCAAGACCGCACCCACGACCGTCAAGCTCAAGCCCGGACAGCCGATGAGATGACCATGTCCCGATCTGGGCACCAGGCTCCAGCCCAGCAGACCCTGCAAGCACTCGACGGGCAGACCGGGAGCGCCGCGGCCGCGCTGCGCGAGCTACCCGAGGCGTTGATCCTGGTGTTCGACTCCGAGCTTCGCTTCGTGCTGAGCGCCGGTCAGGCGCTCGGACGCGGCGGGCGCTCTCCCTCGAGCTTCCGCGAAGGGCAGTCGCTCGCGGATGCCTTCCCCGCGGAGATGTGGCGGCAGATCGAGCCGCTGTGCCGCTCCGCCCTGGAGGGAGAGACCCGCTCGCGAGAGCTGTGGAGCACCGACGGGCGTCGCGGCCTGATGGTGGACGTCGGCCCGCTGTGCCTGGAGGACTCCGCCCCGAGCGCAAACGAGCCCGGCGCCCTCACCGGCGGCGTGGCGGTCGTGCTCGACATCTCCGCGCGCGCACCCAGGGATCCGGGTGAGCTCTCCTCAGACCCGCGCGAGCACTTCGAGCTGGTCTTCGACCAGGCTCCGGTTGGAATGGGGCTGCTGGATCAGGACGGCCGCTGGGTGCTGGTCAATCACGCGCTGTGCGAGATCACCGGCTACACCTCGACCGAGCTGATCGGCAGGCGCTTCAAGGACATCACTCATGCCGACGACGAGAGCGATGTGGAGCCCCGTCGACGGCTGCTGGCCGGCGAGATCGCGGCGTTCCAGACCGAGCTGCGCTACTTCAACTCGGTTGGAGAGACGATGGCTGCGTTGCTCTCGATCTCGCTCGTACGAGACCAGGACGGCGATCCCCTGCACTTCATCGTGCAGCTCCAGGACATTTCCGAGCGCAAGCTCCTGGAGGAGCACCTGCGCCACCTCGCCGACCACGATCCCCTCACCGGTCTGCGCAACCGGCGTCTGTTCGAGCACGACCTCAAGCTGCAGGTCGGGCGCTGCCAGCGCTACGGCGAGCAGGCCACCCTGATGGTGATCGATCTCGACTTCTTCAAGCAGGTCAACGACCTACACGGTCACAAGGTCGGCGACGAGGCCCTCAGAGTGGTCTCGAGGACACTCACCCGTCGCCTACGGACCACCGACCTGGTGGCCCGTCTCGGCGGAGACGAGTTCGCTGTGCTGCTGCCCCACATGGACCGCGAGGGCTCCGAGCATGTCGCTAAAGACCTGGCGTCCGTAATCGCCGCATGTACCGTCGACGCCGGCGACGCCGTCGTGCACCTGTCGGGTAGCGTGGGTTTCGCGCTGATCGACAGCCAGGCCCGCGACAACGAGCAGATCCTGGTGGAGGCCGACCGAGCGATGTACGCCGCCAAGCGCGCCCGAGCATTCATCGCCCGGACGCGCTGAAGCGCTGCTACCAGCTGCTTGTTGCTCCACCTGAGCAGCCCGTTTTGCTGACTTTACTCGTGCACGTACGAATCACCGAGCCGTTAGCTTCCCGTTTGACCGTGAATTCATCACCCGTGGTCGCGGCCCTGGCGGTCACAGTGTAGGTTTCTTTTCCTGGCGTGACGGCGCTGATGTAGGCGTTGCCCCCACCTGCAGCGGTCTGAATCGTAGGTTCGTATTTGTTCAGTTCCGCTGCCGTGACCTTCGTGTATTCGCCATCGTTGTCGGTGGCGATCGTCTCGGCGGTGACCGCGGCAGAGTGAACCAGTTCCTTCGCCGAGGCGTCATATGCCTTGCTCTTCTGGTTCAGGAGCGACGGCAGGGCGATCGCGGCCAGTACGCCGATGATCAGCACCACGACGAGAATTTCGATGAGCCCAAATCCACTCTCATCCTGCGCGCGCTCACGCAGTCGATCCGGTGTACGAGCGAGGCGGGGCTGCAAGATTCGAGAGGTGCGCGAGGAGTCCGTAAACAAGATAGCCCTCCATGGCTTTGACTGGCGGCCGAGCTATCTCGTCGAGATCTCTGACTTTGCGCCCCCATCTCACGACGGGTTTGCCTTTTTCAGTGGGGTTGTCGAGCCGGGAGTGTAAGCACAGAATTAGTCACTGTGGGAGGACTGGACATATGTACTAGTCATCGGCACACAAAGAAAGTCTCAAAGAGATACATAGCGCCTCAAAGATGCACTTCTCGGCTTTCTCAGATGTCTTTTCACTCAGATGTAATACATGCTCGTGCCCGCATCGCGTGACTCGCGCTCGATCACGTCGGCGATCGTCGTCTGCGCGAGTACCTTGCGAGCGGCCTGTGCAGCGTCGGCGAACACCCCCTCGGAGTCACGCCCGAGCGGGCCGTCGAGCAACTCGACGATCTCCAGCACGCTCACCGTCGAGGGCTCACGCGCGAACTGATAGCCGCCCTTGACCCCGCGTTGCGAGCTGATCACCCCGGCGCGTCTCAGAGCCGCGAACAGCTGCTCGAGAAACTGCACGGGCACATCCCGCTTGCGCGCCAGCTCGCCGATCGGAACCGGCCCCGAGCCTGCGGAGCGCCCGAGCTCGGCGAGCGCGAGCACGGCGTAGGGAGACTTGCTGGTGATCGAGATCACAAAGGCGATGCTAGGGAACTACAACCAGCCGCGCTCAGTCGCAATCAACACAGCTTGGGCGCGGTCGACCGCGCCCAGCTTGCCGTAGATGTTGTGCAGGTGGGTACGCACCGTGCTCGTCGAGAGCGTCAGCTAGTGGGCGATCTGCTTGTAGACCTTGCCCTCGGCGAGCCGCTGCAGGACGCCGAGCTCGCGCCCGGACAGCGGACAGGGGTCGACGTGGCGCTGGCGCTGGTTGGCGGAGCTTGGCAGCTCGTACATCACCCTTCTGAGCTCTTGGGGCCCGATCCCGACGATACGTGCGGTCTGGAGCATCTCCGTCGAGGACACCTGGGCGCCCTGCTCGTAGTGAGCGAGCATGTCCGCCAAGCGGATCAGAGCCGCCTCGCCCTCGACATCCGGATTGTGATGACGCTCGATTGCTGTGGCGATCGTGCCCGGCAGTCCCCAACGTCGGGCGAGCACACCACCTACCAGGGCGTGATCGACGCCCAGCTCCCGGCGCTCCTGATGGATGCGTTCCTCGGGCGTCTTTGCCCCGAGATGCACCTCCGCGGGATAGCCGGGGTAGGCGTGCAGCAGCACGAGCTTGCCGATGTCGTGCAGCAGGCTCGTCACCGTGAGACGATCGCGGTGCTCATAGCCGACCTCCGCCGCGACCCGGTCAGCCGCGCGCTGCGTCGCCAGCGCATGCAGCCGAAAGCGCTCCGGCGCCGCCTCCCACACGCTCGAGCGCTCGAAGAATTCAAATGTGCGCACCCGCCCGGCCAGTGCCTGCACCATCTGCGGGCTGAGCAGCTCCACAGCGGCGACGACGGTGTCCACGCGCACACGAGAGCTCTGCGCCTGGTTGGCGACCCGCAGGACGGCGATGATCAGCGCGACGTCCGACTCAACGGCGGTGACGATGTCGGCTGTGGCCACGTGGTCCCCGGACATCACCGCGAGCAGGCGGTTGCGCGACTCGGCAAGCGCGGGAAAGGCCTCCAGAGCCTCGAAGGCCATCGTCAGACGGCGGCCATGCCCCTCGTTCTGATGGCGCGCACCGGGGGTCGCAGTGGGTCCTCTGCTTGCCCGAGGCTCTACCTCCGCGGAGCGGCCCTTCGTGGTCGCTCGCTTTGGCTTGGAAGCTGTGGCCTGCATACGTCCGTGTACCTGCCTCATGATCGTCGACCACCCAAAGGGGGATGCCGTGTCGAGTTACTATCGGCATCGCTGGATGAACGGTTGAGGGGCAGTTTGCCGGTTCAGTGCGCCACGGCGAGGGCAGCATCGATGCGGCGCAATGTCTCCTGGCGGCCGAGCAACGCCACGCTCTCGAAGATGCCGGGGGAGATCGTCGTGCCGGAGATCGCCACGCGCACGGGCTGGTAGACGGCTCGCGGCTTGAGGTCACGACGCTCGAGAACCCCTTCGAGCGCCTGCTGCACGCCCGCCTGATCGAAGTCGACAACCTCGGCAAGCGCCGCGCGCACATCGACGAGCACCGCGAGTCCATCCTCGCTCAGCCACTTCTCCCGCGCCGCGGGTTCATCCCGGGGCCCGTCGAAGATGAATCCCGTCAGTGGCCAGAAGTCGACGAGCGTGTGGATCTTCTCCTGGCTGATGGCGACCGCTCCCGCGAAGCGCGGGTCCTCGCGCGCTTTGGGATGGCCGCCGGCTCCGTCGAGGAACTCCCCGACCAACCCGGCCAGCTCCTCGGGGGACAGCTCGCGGATGTGGACGCCGTCGAGCCACTTCAGCTTGACCTCGTCAAAGCGCGCGGGGTTGCGGCTGACCCGCTCGAGCGTGAAGCGCTCGATCAGCTCGGCCGTCGAGAGCACGGTCGTGTCGTCGCCCGCACCCCAGCCGAGCAGCGCCAGGTAGTTGCGGACCGCCGCCGGTAGGTAGCCGGCGTCGCGCAGCTCCTGCACCGAGGCGGCGCCGTGGCGCTTGGAGAGCTTCTTGCCGTCGGGCCCGTGCAGCAGCGGCAGGTGTGCGTACAGCGGCAGCGGCTCGTCAACGCCGGCGAACCCAGCCGCCCTCACCGCCTCCAGCACGAGCACCTGCTTGGGGGTATTCGAGAGGTGATCCTCGCCACGCACCACGTGCGTGATGCGGGCGTCGAGGTCGTCGATCGCGACCGCGAAGTTGTAGAGCACCGAGCCGTCCGAGCGCGCGATCACCGGATCGTCGAGATGGATGTGGGCAAAATGGGTATCCCCGCGGATTGCGTCATGCACGACGGTCTCGCCCTGATCGGGCACGCGCAGGCGTACCGCGCCCTCGCGCTCAGACTCGCCCCGGAACCCGCGCTCGGCACCATGGAGCTGCTTATAGGCCTTCACATCCTCCGCGGTCACGTTCGAGTGGTAGGCGTGCCCGGCCTCGAGCAGCGCCTGCAACGCCTCGCGGTGTCGCTCGGAGCGCTCGGACTGCATGATCGGACCCTCGTCCCAATCGAGCTCCAACCAGCGCAGCGCGTCGAGGATCTGCTCGACGTTCTCCGGGGTGGAGCGCTCGCGGTCGGTGTCCTCGATGCGCAACACCAGCTCGCCGCCGGCGTGGCGCGCAAGCAGCCAGTTGAACAGTGCCGTGCGCGCCCCGCCGATGTGCAGCGCGCCGGTCGGCGACGGCGCGAAGCGCACGCGCATCGGTGACTCGGGTCGGTCGGTCTGGGTCAGAGCAGAAACCATAAGATCGCCGCCATGCTAATCGGAGCACACGTCTCACCCGCGGGCGGGCTTCCGAAAGCGATCGAGCGCGGCGTGCAGCGGGGCGCACGAGCGATCCAGATCTTCAACCAGTCGCCGCGCATGTGGAAGCCCACGACCTACCGCGTCCAGGATGTCGCCGCGTTCAGGCAGGCGATGGCTCAGAGCCCGATCGACGCGGTCCTGATCCACGCGGTCTACCTGCTCAACTGCGCCAGCGACGACGCGGACATCCGCGCCAAGTCGCTGACCTCGCTTACGCACTCGCTGCGCGTCGGGCACGAGATCGGTGCCAGCGGGGTGGTTCTGCACCCCGGCTCGGCCAAGACCGGCGACGTCAAGAGCGCGATTGCCAGGGCTGGAGAGACGATCAAAGAGGCCCTGAAGGAAAGCGAGGGCTGTGAGCTGCACCTGGAGAACACGGCGGGCACCGGCGGCACGCTGGGGCGCTCGTTCGACGAGCTCGCGGCGCTCCTAGAGGCATCCGGCGGGGACAAGCGACTAGGCGTGTGCCTGGACTCCTGTCACCTGCTCGCTTCGGGCTATGACATCCGCACGATCGGAGGCATGAGCTCGACGGTGCGCGAGGCAACGCGCAAGCTCGGCGCAGGCAAGATCCGCTCGCTGCACCTCAACGACTCTCAGACCCCGCTCGGCTCAAACCGCGACCGCCACGCCAACCTCGGCAACGGCGAGCTCGGCGAGGAGGGCTGCATGGCGTTCCTGTCCGCGCCGGGCCTGCAGAAGCTGCCCTGCGTGCTCGAGACCCCCGGCGAGAACCGCGAAGGCCCCGGACGCAAGGAAATCGAGCAGGCAATTGAACTGCACGAGCGAGGCATCGCAGCCCGCAAGAAGTGAGCTGGGGGCGTCAGGGTCAGCCGGCCGCAGCGGCCTGGGCCGCTACAGGAGCAAGCGCGTGTTCCAGCTCCGCCAGCAAGGTCGGCGTGTGCTGCACCCGATAGGTCTCACCCAGGCGCACCCGACGGGTGCCGGTGCTCGTGTCGATCTCCAGCACGATCTCGGCGGAGCCTGGGTTTTCCTCAATCAACTGCTTGCAGTCTTCGATCGCGCTTGCCGGCAGACAGGACGCATCGATGCGCAGGCGCACCGGATTGGCAAGCGCCATGGCCGTCCTGGCGGCTGCGTCGGCGTGTGAGCGGGCGCGCTCGATCTCCTCCTGCGAAGGCGAGAAGGACTCGACCGACTGCACCACCAGAGAGGTATTGCCGGCTTCCTTGTGGTCCACGCGGCCGCGCACCAGCACGACCTGATCGACCGCCAGAGCCGCCTCGTGCTCTGCGATCGCCTTGCCGAACACGATCATCTCGACCGCTCCCGCGAGATCGTCGAGCGTCGCGAACATCATTGGGTCGCCGCCCCGCGTGCGGATCCGCTTGGCCTCGGTGATGATCCCACCAACCGTCACCATGTCCTTGTCGCGGCGATCGGCGAGCGCGGACAGCGGGCAGTCCACGCGGGCGCGCAGCACCTCGCGCAGCGGCTTCAGCGGATGCGCGGAGACAAACAGCCCGATCGCTTCCTTCTCCACGGCCAGCAGCTCGGCCTGCTCGAACTCCTCCGTCGGGATCGGCGGGTGCATCGGCCTTGCCAGCCCAATCGCAAAACCGGCCGCGGCCGTACTCGCGGCACCGGCGCCAGGCTCGCCGCCCGAGCCCCCCTCTAGCCCGGAGGAGGAGGAGGAGGAGGAGGAGCCGCCACCGCCGGCGGAGGCTGCCGGGGTATCCAGATCGAAGATCGAGCCTTGGCCGATCAGCGCATCCTGCTGGGCCTTCTGACCCGCTCCCTGGGCCTGCTCGAGCACCGCGAGCATGCCCTTGCGGGTGGCTCCGGTGGAGCCGAAGGCCCCGCACTTGATCAAAGCCTCGATCGCCTTCTTGTTGACCGTACGGTTGTCCACGCGCTCGCAGAAGTCCCACAGCGAGCTGAACTCCCCACCCTCCTCGCGCGCGCGCTTGATCGACTCGACCGCCTGGTAGCCGACACCCTTGACGGCGTCCAGGCCGAAGCGGATATTGCCCTGCACGACCGTGAACTCGTGGTCTGGGAGGTTCACGTCGGGGGGCAGGATCTCGATGCCCATCTCCTCGCAGCGCGCCACGAAGAACGGAACCTTGTCCTTCGTGGACATCACCGAGGAGATCAGCGCCGCCATGTACTCAGCCGGGTAGTTGGCCTTCAGCCAGGCGGTGCGGTAGGCGATCAGCCCGTAACACGCGGCGTGGCTCTTGTTGAACGAGTAGTCGGCGGACTTTTCATTCGTCTGCCACAGGGATTCGGTCACGGCCGAGCTCGTGCCCGAGGCGCGGCAACCCTCGACGAACTCAGGCTTCAGCGCGGCCATCGCCGCGCGGTTCTTCTTGCCGATCGCCTTGCGCAGGTCGTCCGCCTTAGCGCCGGAGAAGCCGGCGATCTCCTTGGAGATCTGCATCGCCTGCTCCTGGTAGAGGATCACCCCATTGGAGGACTCCAGGATCGTGCGCAGGCGCTCGTCGGGATAGGAGATCGTCTCCGGATTGTGCTTGCCCCTTGCATAGACGGGGATCTGGTCCATCGCGCCCGGGCGGTAAAGCGCGTTGAGCGCCACGAGGTCATTGAACTCATCAGGGCGGACCTTCTTCAGCGCCTCGCGCATGCCCTCGGACTCGAACTGGAACACGCCGGTGGAGTCTCCGCGCGCCAGCATCTCATACGTGCGCGCGTCGTCGAGCGGAAGCGTGGTCATATCTGGGCGAGCAACGTCGTTGCCGTCGGCGTCGACGCTCGAGCGCTCGATGATGTCGAGCGCGTCCTCGATCACGTCGAGGTTGCGCAGGCCGAGGAAGTCCATCTTCAGCAGACCGATGTCCTCGATCGGCTTCATCGAGAACTGGGTGACGGTGCGATAGACGCGCTCGCCGTGCTCGTCGGTGCCGCCATCGGCCAGCTGTAGGGGCACGATGTCGGTCAGCGGTCGATCGGCGATCACGACCGCCGCGGCATGAATCGAGGAGTTGCGCACGATCCCCTCCAAGCCCTGGGCGACATCGATGATCTGCAGCGCGGTGGGGTCCTCGTCACAGGCCTTGCGCAGCGGCTCGCCCGGCTTTAGGCAGTCCGCAAAGGACGGAGAGCGGCCCATGATCGGATCGGGGATCAGCTTGGCCAGGCGATCCCCGGCGCCGTAGTCAAAGCCGAGTACGCGTGCCGCGTCGCGTGTCGCTGCGCGGGGAAACATCTTGCCGAAGGTGACGATCTGCGCGACCGACTCGCGCCCGTACTTCTCGGTCACGTACTTCATCACCCGCTCCCGCCCGCGCACCGAAAAGTCGATGTCGATATCGGGCATCGACACGCGCTCGGGATTGAGGAAGCGCTCGAACAGCAGGTCGTAGCGCAGCGGGTCTACATCGGTGATCGCCAGGCAGTAGGCGACGATCGAGCCAGCGGCCGAGCCGCGGCCGGGGCCGACCGCGATGCCGTTCTCCTTGGCGAACTTGACGAAGTCCCAGACGATCAAAAAGTAGGCGTTGAAGCCCATCCGATCAATCACCCCGAGCTCCATCTCCATGCGCTCGACCGCTTCGGCCGGTGGCGGGTCGCCGTAGCGCAGGCGCAGGCCCTCCTGCACCCGTGCACGCAGGTACTCGCGCTCGGGGGCGCCGTCGGGCGTCGGGTAGCTGGGGATCAGTTGCTTGTCGAGCTCCAGCTGCACCGAGCAGCGCTCGGCGATCTCCACGGTGCTCGCGATCGCCTCGGGCCACTCCGCGAAGGCGGCGACCATTTCAGCGGAGTCGCGCAGGTAGAACTCATTGGTCTCGAAGATCATCTTCGGCGAGGCGAGCGTGCTCTTGGTCTGCACGCAGAGCAGCGCTGTGTGATGCCCGTGATCCTCGCGGCGTAAGTAGTGAACATCGCCGGTTCCCACCAGGCTGCCACCGACTTCGCGAGCGATGCGGACGATGCCCTCGTTGCACTTGTCCTGGTCGGTGAGCCCGTTCTTCTGCACCTCGAAGTAGACGTTCTCAGCGCCGAAGATCTGGAGCAGCTCGTCGGCGTGCGCCCGCGCATCGTCCTGGCGGTCCTCGAGCAGGCGCTGGCAGAAGCGCGATGCCAGACAGCCGGTTAGCGCGATCACTCCCTCGGAGTGGCGCTGCACCTGGGCGAGATCAACCGTCGGCTTGCCACGGTGCAGGCCTTCGAGAAAGCCGGCGGAGGAGAGCTTGACGAGGTTGCGATAACCGGCGTCGCTCGAGGCGAGCAGCGTCAGATGGTTGCGCTCGACGCGGGTGGGTGGGCCCTTTTTCCCGACCGCCGCGGTGTGGTCGTCGACGAGGTAGATCTCACAGCCGACGATCGGCTTGACTCCGTGCTTTGCGCAGGCCTTGTGCAGCTCGACCGCGCCGTTCATCACGCCGTGATCGGTCAGGCCGAGCGCGGGCTGGCCGAACTCCGCCGCGCGCGCAGCCAGCGCGTCGATCTTGCACGCACCATCGAGCAGCGAGTACTCGGAGTGCACGTGCAGGTGGGCGCAGGAAGGGGTGCTCACTGGCCCTGGATCTTAGTCGGCGCGCCGACGGCTGACCGATCGGAGATCGGCCGGCGCTCGCGGCGCCGTTTGCGTCTTAACCGCGCGCGGGTCAACAACGACCTGCTGTGCTTGTGCGGCGATCCCTCCGACACGGGCCTAGCTGGGGGAGGCTCGATCTCTGACGTACGCACCATGACGGATACGTCGGTGAGCTCCTCGGGCTCCATCACGGACTCGGCGCGCGCGCGAAGGCGTTCGACGGCGGCCGCCAGGGCGTCGGCCAGCTCCTCGCGCTGCTCGCCGTGGGCATCCTGAGCACGGACCACCGGCTGCTCCGGATCGGTCTCGCGTGCCGTGGCGGCCCGCAGCTCAGCCATCATGTCCTTCAGCTCCGCTACGAGCTGCTCCATCCGCCGGTAGCCGGCGCGCATCTCCGTTAGCTGGCGCTCGGCGTGCTCACGGGCGGCGCGCTCGGAATCGATCTCGCGGTGTATCTCCAGCAAGCGGCGCTCGAGCTCCGCAAGCCGTGGCTGCAATTCTCGCTCGCCACTCGAGCGCAGATCGGCCAGGGCCGCCGCCGAGCGGAGCTCTGCCAGCTCGGACATCGCGGCCTGCTCGGCCTCGTCAAGCTCGCGCTGGGCGCTCTCCAAACGCTCAGCCAGCTCACGGGCGTGGTGCTCGCTGGCGCCCAGACGACGGGTGAGACGGTCGATCTCGGCGCGGCTGTCGCGCTCTGCGCGCATGCGACGGTCCTCGGCCTCGACGCGCAGCTGCTGCTCGGCGTACTCACGCTGCTTGACACTACGCAGCTCGTGCTCACGCTCTGCCATGGCCGCCTGTTCGGCGGTGAGCCGCTCGGCGAAGATCGCTCGCTCCTCTGCCGCCTCGCGCACCCGTTGCTGGAGGCTTGAGAGGTGAGTCTCGAGCGTCTGCACGGTCGCCTCGGCGGCCTCGGCCCGGCGCGTGAGCGCATCCGCCGGGTGGGTGGGATCCAAATCAACCGCGCGACGCGCGCGGCGCTCAGCCAGAAGGTCGCGGTCAGTTGGCCGCAGCGGCGGCTCTCCAGGTGTCTCTGATCCCTCGGCCATCACAGTGATCGCTCAGGCTATGGGTGAGACCGGACGCGACCGGCGAGCCAGGATTACTCGTTGTGTAGGCGCCAGGCCATGCGCGACTGCAAAGACCACAGCTCGATGAACCCGGGCGAGGCGGTCTGCGGGAAGAGGCCGCCGGACTCGGCGAACGAGGCGAGGCTCACGTCGTAGAGAGCGCTCGGCGCGGAGCGGGTGACGACCCTAGCGTGGCCCTTGTAGAGCTTGATCCCGATCGTCCCTGAGACGTGCTCGTTGACGTGCTCCATGTAGGCATCGAGATCGCCGCGCAGCGGCTCCCACCAGAGACCGGCGTAAACGAGGTAGGCCCATTGGCGGTCGAGCTGGGCCTTGAACTGATTCTGATGGATCGTGCACACGAGCCGCTCGAGCTCGCGATGAGCCGGCAAGAGGATCGACGCGGCGGGCACCTCGTAGATGTCGCGGACCTTCAGGCCGACGATCCGGTCCTCGATGTGGTCGACGATCCCCACGCCGTGTCTGGCTCCGATCTCAGCAGTCCGTTCGATCAGCTCCACGAGATCGAGGCGCTCGCCGTTCAAGGCGACGGGCGCGCCGCGCTCGAACTCGATCTCCACGATCTCGGCCTCGTCGGGCGCGCGCTCGGGGGGCGTGACGAGCTGGAACACGTCCTCCTCGGGCGCGTGGTCGAGATCCTCGATCCAGCGGCCCTCCGAAGAACGTCCCCAGAGATTGTCGTCGATCGAGTAGGGCGCCTGGCCCTCGCTTCCCTGGGAGGACTTAATAGGGATCCCGTGTTCATGGGCATAGGCGATCTCCTCCTCGCGACCCATCTGCCAGGAGCGCACAGGAGCGATCACCTTCAGCTCAGGGGCAAGCGTCGCGACGGTCGCCTCGATCCGCACCTGGTCGTTGCCCTTGCCTGTGCAGCCGTGGGCGATCGTGTCGCAGCCGGTGCGGCGCGCGTGCTCGACCGCGAGCTTCGCGATCAGTGGCCGGCCGAGCGCGGTGAACAGAGGGTAGTCGCCGTAGAGCGCGTTGGCCTTGATCGCCGGCAGAACATACTCGCGCGCGAACTCCTCGCGCGCGTCGAGCACATGGCACTCCAGGGCGCCCAGATGTTGAGCCTTGTCTTCGATCACCGCGTAGTCCTCGCCCGGCTGTCCGAGATTCACCGTCAGGCAGACAACTTCAGCGGAGTACTCGTCCTGAATCCACTTCAGCATCACGCTCGTGTCCAGGCCGCCGGAGTAGAGCAGCAGCACGCGGTGAACCTCGGCGGGGTCGGCCTCGTAGGAGGCTGTGCGCGGTGGGAAGCTGTGGGTGGAGTCATCGGACACGGCCGCGAACCCTATCTTTCGTCCTGCCCGGCGAGCGCCGCGCCCAAGCGTTTCAGCGCATCGTCGATGTCCGCCTCGGAAGCAATCAGTGGCGGCAGCAGACGCACGGTCGTAGGCCCGGTGGCGTTGACGATCAGCCGCTCTGACAGCAGCGCGCGGCGCGCGACCGCGGGCGCGGGGACGTCGAGCTCGCAGGCGAGCATCAACCCGCGCCCCCGCACCGAGACAACATGCGGCAATGTTTCCAAGCCGGCCGCGAGCCGCAGACCGTGCTCGCGCACGCCGGCCAGCAGAGATGGATCCTCGGTCACGTCCAGTGCGGCGAGCGCCGCCGCCGCGACGACGGGGCCGCCGGCGAAGGTGGAGCCATGATCGCCGGGCTCGAGAACGTCCGCCAGGCGTGGGCCGGTGACCAGCGCGCCGATCGGAAGCCCTCCCCCGAGCGCCTTGGCGACAGTGATCGCGTCGGGTGTGACGCCGGTCTGCTCGTAGGCCCAGAGCGTGCCAGTGCGTCCCATTCCGGACTGGACCTCGTCGAAGATCAGAGCCGCACCGTGCTCGTCGCAGGCCGCGCGCGCGGCCTGCAGGGCCTCGGTGGAGAGCACGTTCACGCCCGACTCGCCCTGGATCGGCTCCAGCATCACCGCGGCCGTATGCCCGTCCACCGCGCCGGCGAGCGCCTCGGGGGTGGGATCGACCGCGCGGAAGCCGGGCACGAGCGGCGCGAACGGGGCCTGCTTTGACTCCTGTGGTGTAGCTGACAGCGCGCCGTAGGTGCGCCCGTGGAACGCCCCGTACACCGACACGACATCTCCCGCAGGCCGCGCCTTGCGGGCGAGCTTGATCGCGGCCTCGCTCGCCTCGGCGCCGGAGTTACAGAAGAAGACCTTGCCGTGAAGGCTCGACCGCGACAGGCGCTCGGCCAAACGCATAGCCGGCTCGGTGTAAAACAGGTTGCTTGTGTGCATCAGCCGCCCGGTCTGCTCGCGCACCGCCTCGACCACTCGCGGGTGACAGTGACCGATGTTCGTAACGGAGATGCCGCAGAGGAAGTCGAGATACTCGTTGCCGTCCACGTCCCACAAGCGTGCACCCTCGCCACGCACGAACTCGACGGGCTGACGCGCGTAGGAGTGGATTACGCTCGAGTCCTCGAGCTCCTGCAGTTCCGCGAGGCTCATGGTGAGCCCTCTATCTTGGTGCCGACACCAGCATCGGTGAAAAGCTCCAAGAGCAGCGAATGTGGCGTGCGCCCGTCGAGAATATGCGCGGCGCTCACACCTTGGTGAATCGCGTCCAGGCAGGCCTGCAACTTGGGACGCATGCCACCCTGAAGACTCGAAAGTGCATCCTCCACTTCCTCCGCGGAGGCCTGCCCGATCAGGCTGGCCAAATCGGACGGGTCGGCCAGCCAGCCCGGGACGTCGGTGAGGAAGATCACCTTCTGCGCGCCCATCGCGCCCGCGACCGCGCCCGCGGCCTCATCGGCGTTGACGTTGTAAGAGCGCCCATCGCGGTCCGCCCCGACGGAGGCGATCACGGGGATGTAGTCGCTTGCAATGTGCTCGATCACGCCAACGTTCACGCGCTCGATCCGTCCGACGAAGCCAATGTCCTCGCCGCCGGGCGCTGTGCGCCGCGCCACCCGGAACAGCGAGCCATCGTCGCCGCAGAGCCCAACCGCGGGCTGACCGTGACTGGCGAGGCGCAGGACGATTTCCTTGTTGACCTTGCCGACGAGCACCATCTTCGCGACCTCGACTGTCTCCTCGTCGGATACGCGCAGGCCGCCGACGAACTCCACGGGCAATCCGAGGCGCTCCATGTAGGCGGTGATCTCCGGACCGCCGCCGTGCACGACGATC
>Ga0302181_10000607_pt1 | contig 28387 bp, 27 predicted proteins | sample I_Palsa_E3_3_FD_198786 | JGI IMG/M metagenome (GOLD analysis project Ga0302181, IMG submission 198786) | Peat permafrost microbial communities from Stordalen Mire near Abisko, Sweden - I_Palsa_E3_3 | ecosystem: Environmental > Terrestrial > Soil > Palsa > Peat permafrost | place: Sweden...
GGTTGCTGGCCGGGGCTTGGTTGCTGGCCGGGGCTTGGTTGCTGGCCGGGGCTTGGTTGCTGGCCGGGGCTTGGTTGCTGGCCGGGGCTTGGTTGCTGGCCGGGGCTTGGTTGCTGGCCGGAGCTGGCGGGAGCTCTGGGGCCGGCGCTGGCCATGAGCAGGCCGGCCGAGAACTGACGCTGGCGCTTTGCCGCCGCCTGGAGGTCATCGGGATCGTCGCGGTCGGCCATGATCCGCCATCCGTGGCGCGCGAGCAGGTCTTCGGCCTCGTCGGCATCGAACGTGGACTTGGCCGGCTCCCCCATCGCCGCTACGGACGCCTGGAAGCGGGCCCTGGAGTCCTCGTCGTGGTCCCGGGACAGGGACACACTGATGGCCAAGTGGCTGCCCGCCGCGGCGACCTGGCGGAACTGATCCAGGACGGTCTCCAGCACGGCTGGTTCCAGGTAGACGGCGACCCCTTCGAGCAGGAACAGGCCCGGTGCGCCCGGGTCGAGCCCGGCCGAGAGCAGGCGATCCGCCACCGGGTCCTCGGTGAAATCGGCCTCGACGAACCGCACCTGGGGCGCGGCGATGCCCAGTCGCGCCAGCCTTCGGAGCTTATCTCGCTGGGTCGCGGGATGATCCACCTCGAACCAGCGGACGCCGGGCTTGGCGTACCGCAGCGCGCGGCCGTCATAGCCGGCCGCACCCAACACGATCTGCCGCACGCCGCGGCCGATGGCGGCCACCACCATTCGGTCGAAGAACGACGTACGCGCGGCTAGGTAGTCATGCATCCGGTTCAGCGGCGCCTCGCGGCCGGCGGCGACGTCGGTGGCCAGGGCGTCGTCAGCGGCGGGATCGCCGTAGGGCGCGGGGACCCGGGCGAAACCGAGACGGTGCGCCGCCACCCGCCGGGCGGTTATCGATGGACCGCCGTCTTCCACGTCAGCTCAACTCCGTCGTTCCCGCCGCCACCGGCTCATTCTGCCATGGGGCACCGTCAGCGGCCGCGCGCTGGCGGCCCGTTGCCGGGCCGCGGCCGCGATATGGCAGGGTGGCGAGCATGACGACTGATTCGGCCCATCGCGGCGTACGGCTCGAACGCACCGAGAACAGCCGGTACACCGCGAGCAATGACCGCGGCGGGCAGATCAGTATGGGAACCGGGGAAGGAACCGACTTTACCCCGGTCGAGTTGCTGCTCGCCGCGATCGGCGGCTGCACGGCCGTCGACGTCGACATCCTGACCTCGCGCCGGGCCGAGCCGGACACGTTCGAGGTGCTGGTCGACGGGGAGAAGGTCAGGGACACGGCGGGCAATCATCTCACCGATCTCCTGGTGACCTTCCGCATCTCGTTCCCGGACGGGGAGCAGGGTGATAAGGCCCGGGCGCTGCTGCCGGACGCGGTCCGCATGTCGCATGACCGGTTGTGCTCGGTGGGTCGGACCGTTGAGCTCGGGACGCCCATCGCGACCCGGATCGAGTAAGACGGATTCGCGGTGGGCTGACCCTAGTCGAGCACGTCGGCAAGGCCGAACACGCTTGGTAGCCCGTCGTCGAGGAAGCGCGTGATGCCGCGGATCTGGTTTCCGGCCAGGGTGAGCACCAGGATGCCGGTGGGGAGGGCCCGCGGTGCTGAAGCCAAGCACATCGCAAAGGAGCAACACGGCGGTCTGCCGGCTGGGGACCCGCTGTAGGGCGGTGATGAACGCCAACTCGACCGTCTCCCGAGCCTGATACCGCGCCGCGGGGCCTGGCCCGGTGTCCGCCGCCTGCTCGAGCCAGCTGTCCGGATAAGGCTGCAACCAGGTCACCTCGGTCCGGCGTGACGGTTCCGGCGGGTGGAACGGGGGCACCGGTTCGGCGGGCCTGCGGCGTTTGGCGTCGCGAATCGCGTTGATGCAGCGGTTGGTGGCGATGCGGGCAGGCCGACTGGAGGGCACCGAGGCGTTCCGGGGATTCATGGGGCCCTTCGTGCAGATCGTCACCCGCGCTCACCTGATCGCCGCCTTCGGCGACGACAAGACCGCGCTGCTGATGTACGACGCCGATACCGTTCCCGTCCATGACGCGCCGGCCACGGCGTTCGTCACGGTCACGGACGGCAAGATCAGCCAGATGAGGATCATCTTCGACCGCCTGCCGTTCGATGCCGCCCGCCGGACTGCCTAACTGTGCCAGCGGAAACGCCAGACGGCGAAGGCTGCCCCGGCGGCCGTCCACAGTCCCAGGTTGGCCAGATCCCAGGCCGGGAAGGGCCGCACCGCGTAGGCGCCCTGCAGCACCTGCGCGAGCGACTTGACCGGGAACAGGTCCACCACGTGCGAGAGCCAGGCCGGCAGGCCGCCGAAGGTGGGATCGAAGACGCCGGAAATGATGGCGATGGGCAGGAAGCTGGCGTACGTCACCGGCCCGGCGGATTCGGCACTGGTGATGACCGAACTGATGGCCAGGCCGAGCGAGGCGAAACACACGATCCCCAGGACCAGGCCGGCGGCCAGCGTCAGCAGGCCTCCCGGACGCGGCACGGCGCCAAAGGCAAGCCAGCCAATCAGGCCCGTGCCCGCGGTCAGGAGCATCGCGGTGGCAACGGTGCTCGCCAGCAGTCCGCCGAGATAGGCTCCCGACGGCAGCGGCGTGGTCTTGATCCGCTTGAGCACGCCATCGTGGCGCAGGACCGCGACCTTGGATCCGAGGTTCACGTAGGCGGCGACGATCACCCCGAAGGCCAGGATGCCTGGCACGAAGACCGTGGTGTTCTTGATATGGGTGCCGGGCAGGTAAGAGCCGACGTTGGCCGCCCCGATCAGCAGCAGGATCATCAGCGGAAAAGCGAAGGTGAACAGCGCGTACTCGGCGCTGCGCCAGAAACTGCGCTGCTCGATGAGCGCCTGCCCCATGGCGAGGCGAATCGATCTCGTCATGTGCGGGCCCCGGTGAGCTGCAGGTAGGTGTCTTCGAGGCTGGGGGCGGTCACGGCGAGGCCGTCCAGGTCACCGAGGCTGTGCTGCAGCGCCCAGTCGAGCAGGAGCCGCAGGGTCATCCCCGGGTTGCCGCTGTGGCAGACCGACTCGGACCCGCGTACCGCCAGGTCGATCCCGTCCGGCAGCGGGATCTGGCCGCGGCGCAGGGCGGCCGGCGTGGTGAAGGAGATGCGGGTGGCCAGGCCGGCCAGGACCGCGACCTCCTGCGTCGTCCCGGTCAGTTCGATACGGCCCGACCTCAAGATGGCTATCCGGTCGGCGAGCCGTTCCGCCTCATCCAGGTAGTGGGTAGTGAGCAGGACCGTCTTGCCCAAGCGCCGGAGGTTCTCGATCGCCGCCCAGCATCGCCTGCGCGCCTCAGGGTCGAAGCCGGTAGTCGGCTCATCGAGGAAGACCAGATCGGGATCGCCCGCGAGCGCCAAGGCGAAATCCAGACGCCGCCGCTGGCCCACAGACAGTTTTCGGACCTGGGTGTTCCGTGCTTCTGCGAGCTCTACGACCTCGAGCAGGTCACAGAGCGGGCGCGGGTTCGGGTAGTAGGTGCGCCACAGGTCGATGAGCTCGGCCACGCGGGCCTGCCGGGGAAAGCCGCACTCCTGCAAGACCATCCCGGCCCGCTCGCGAAGCCTGGCCGCCTGCGCCGCCGGGTCGAGACCCAGGACGCGGACCGTCCCGGCCGTCGGGCGGCGGAAGCCTTCAAGGATCTCCAAGGTGGTGGTCTTGCCTGCCCCGTTCGGGCCGAGCAGGCAGAACACCTCGCCGTAGCGGACCTCGAAGTCGACACCGCACAGCACTTGGGTGGCGCCGTAGTTCATCCGCAGGTCGCAGACCTGCACCGCGACGCGGTCGGTCATCGAGCGTCTCCGGCCGGGACCAGGGCGTGCACGAGCGCATCGACCGCGGTGTCCTGGGCCAGCTCAGCGGGGATAGCGGCGCCGGCAGGATCGGAGAACCGGTGCCGGGCGAACCAGGTCAGCGTCTCAAGCACCAGCCGGGCCGTGACCGGAGTGTCTGGCGTGCGCCGCAGCGTCCCGGCCTGGGCCCGGCCGTTCAGGTATTCGGTCAGCGCCGCGAGCACCGGCCCGCGGATGCCCGCGTTCAGCAGGTCCGCCATCTCCGGAAGCTCCCGAGCCGAGCGTTCGAGCATGTCCGCGGCTTGCCTGGTGCGCGACTCAAGCTCGAAGAGCTCCCGGAGGATCTTCTCGAGCTCGGCCGCGGTGTCGCCGGGGCCCGGCCCGGACAGCGCCTCCCCGAGCGCGCCGAACGGCACGACCTCGGCAATGAAGGCACGCGCCTCCGCCACCGTGGCCGCCAGCGGCGCCGGCGACAGCGGCAGGTCCCCGACAGGCAGGTCTTCGAGCAGCAGGGCATGCCGGATCGCGAGCACGAACAAGCCTTCCTTGCTCTCCACGTAACGGTAGATCGCCGCTTCCGACAGGCCCATCTCGGCCGCGACGTCGCTCATCCTGGCCGACCGGTACCCTTCGCGGGTGAACACCCGCACGGCCGCGGCGATCAGCTCGGGAAGTCGTTCGTGCGCGTCGCGTTTGCCTGTCATGCCCGGAAGTATAGGTGTAAGTGAGTGGATCACTTACTTGACGAACCACTCTAGGCCGGAAGTTCCCACTGACCGGAACGGCATGCGATGAAGTCAGCCGATGTTTCCTCGCTGCGGATGCTGCGCCGGGCCAAGGACCATCGCCCGCGAGGTGGGGACGGGCGGAGCGGATGGTGCCGGTCTAGTCCCTGCTTTACAGTTTGTCCATGGCGGATTCCGAACCCGGAAGCGAGATGGCCCGAAGCGAGCTGCGCGCCTCGCATGACGACAGGGACCGGGTGGTCGAGGTGCTGCGGGTGTCCGCCGGGGACGGGCGGCTGACCGCGGAGGAGCTCGACCAGCGGCTAGAACGGGCGCTGACCGCGCGGACGTACGGTGAGCTGGCCAACCTGATCTCCGACCTGCCCGCGTCGGGGTCGGTGGCGAGCGCGCCCGCGACGGCACCCGCGCCGAAGGAGATCGCGCGCATCGAGTGCCACAGCGGTCATGTGCGGCGCGTCGACCGGTGGGTGGTACCGCAGCGGATGGAGGTGAAGGTGAAGAGCGGCCACGTGATGCTTGACTTCACCGAGGCCGTCATCACGCAGCCGTCGCTGCAGCTCGCCGTCGACGTGCGCAGCGGTACTGTCGTGCTCAGGACCAAGCCCGGGATCGTGGTGGACGCCGACGAGGTGGCGATCCACAGCGGCCACGTCAGGGTCCGCGCGCCCTGGGGTCCGGACGTTCCGGTGCTGCTGCGGATCGAGGTCACCGGCGAGGTCGGCAGCGGCCAATTCCTGGCGGCACCGCGGCCCCGGACGTTCTGGCAGTGGCTGACCAGACAGCCTGCGCCGTTCGCCATCACTGCCCGCTGAGCTTGACCCTCGCCGCGGGACGGTTGCGGGGCGCGGCGGCCGGTGGCAAGCTGTCGGGATGCCGAATCGCCGCGTGCTGTCGCCGCGGTGACCCCGGCGCAGACCCGGACCCTGGCCCAGATCCAGGCCGAACTCCGCCGGCTCGTCCGCTACGACGACGAGTCCATCGTGCACGAGATGTGGATCAGGCAGCGGTACGACCTCGGGGCCGCGTCGAGCTACCTGCCCGCCAGGACGGCGGCCGTCCAGACGGCCTGGCACGAGGCCGGGCACGCCGTCGCCGCGCTAGCCGCCGGGGTACGGTTCAGCTCCGCCAGCATCCGCCACGGACGGGCCAGCCAGGGCCGCGTGCACGGCATCGGTGACGGCGGAGACGGATCGTTCATCATTGACGCCGCCGGGCAGATCGCCGAGCAACTCCGGGACTGGTCCCTGCTGACCGACGACGACCAGCTGCGGGCGTGGCTGTCGGCCTGGCGCGCTGACGGCGGGGACGCGCGGCGGTTCCGGCGCGGAATCAAGGAGCGCTTCGGTAACGACGAGCTCGCCGCCTGGCGTTACTGCGAGCAGTCGCTGATCCCGCTGCGGCTGCGGATCCGCCAGCTGGCCCGGGCCTTGCTCGTACAACCGCGGCACCTGCCCTACGAGGTGGCCGCGGCTATCGCGGACAGTGCCTAGGGCGCCTATGGCCTAGAACGCCGACCGGTACCAGGCAGGGAAGCCCGTGAGCGAGTCGAGCACCACCTCGGCACCCGCGCCGGACAGGTCGTGGCTGGCGAACGAGCCGGTCGCGACGCCGACCGCCCGCACGCCTGCCTGCACCGCGGCCGCCATGTCCGGCGGGGTGTCGCCAACGTAGGCGGCCGCCTTCAAAGTCCGCAGCACCGCCGCCTTTTCCGGCCCGTGCACCAGGGTGAACAGCTCGTCGGCGGCCAGCCCGACCGCCCGCAGGCTCGGCTCCACTGAAATCGGGTGCTTGGCGGTGATGATCACCACGCGCTCGCCCGCCGACCGGACCGCGGCCAGCGCCTCGTGCGCGCCCGGCAGCACCGTGGTGAGCTCCTCGGCCAGCTCCAGGTAGTGCCGCCGGTAGATTTCGGCGGCCGCGACGAGCTGGTCGGACGGGAACCAGAACGCCAGCTCGTCGTCCAGCTTGATGCCGAGCCGGCGGTCTACCGCCTCCAGGTCGATGGCGGTCGAGGTGTCCCGCGCGACTCCGGCGAACGAGGCCAGGATGGCCGGCCGTGAGTTGATCAGCGTCATGTCGAGGTCGAAGCCGACCGGACTCATCCCGCCCCCATTTACGTTCCCGTTTGCGCGTCGCAGGCGCTAGCGGCGCTCCTGCCTCCGCACCATTCTGGCGGTTCAAGCCCCGTCGGGGGCAAACCGATTATCTTTCCGAACGAGCCGTGGTCTACGTTCCCAGTGGTAGGCCTGACTGCCTCCTCCGCTCGGCCGAGCTACTGTAAACGCCATGATGACGTGGGAGGACGTGCTCGCCTACAGCCTGGCCAAGCCGGGCGCCTGGCAGGACGAGCCGTGGGAGGGCGACGTGGTCGCGAAGGTCGGCAGCAAGATCTTCGCGTTTCTCGGGTCAGGCGCGACCGACTCGGTAGGCGTCAAGTGCGGGGCCAGTCGGGAGGCCGCCGACGAGTGGCTGCTGCGGTATCCGGATGACGCCCGGGTGATGCCATACATAGGCCGTTCAGGCTGGAACACATTGCTGATCGGGGGCGCCATTCCTGACGACGAAATCACCGAGGCCATCGATACCTCCTACGCGACTGTCGTGAGCAAGCTACCGAAGAGAGACCGCCCTTGAGGCCGGGGTATCGTTTTCACATGCCATGGGTTAAATCAACTTCCAGGCATTATTTTCTGAACGAACATGCCGGTCAGCAGCTGGTAAGTACTTCGGCGATCCGGGAGCGGGCGGGTTGGGACTTAACGGGGTAGGGCCGGGTCCCGCACCCCCTCCAGGTATCCCGGTGTCAGCCGGGGCGCTTCTCTTCGACCGAGCTGGCCGGCTCCTGATCCTCAAGCCGACCTACAAATCCGGGTGGACAATTCCCGGCGGTGTGATGGAGGCGGACGGGGAGACGCCGTGGGATGCCTGCCGGCGCGAAGTGCTTGAGGAGTGCGGCATCGAAATACGCCGCGGACGGCTGGCGTGCATGGACTTCCGCCGTCCGCGCCCGGGCCGGACGGGAGGTGTCAGATTCCTGTTCGATTGCGGCCGGGTCGGCGACCAGGCCCTGGCCGACATCGTGCTGCAGCCCGAGGAGATCTCCGAATACCGGCTCGCCGCGCTCCCTAATGTGCTCGACCTGCTCAGGCGACCGATCCGGCGGCGGGTGCGGGCGGCCACGCGCCGCCGTCGGCTGGTCTACCTAGAGGACGGCCGTCCGGTCCGTGGAGTCCGGCACCCCTGACCCGCATATGGGAGAGTCGACCACCAGCACGAGCTTCCCGCGCACGTGACCGTCCTCGCTGACGCGGTGCGCCTGCGCGATCTCGGCGAGCGGGAAGGTCCGCGCGACCGGGAGCGAGAAGCGCCCGGACTCGATCAACCCGCCGATCTCGTCGAGCGCGTGGACCGCGCGGCCAGCGTCCCCGCTGCTGAACCTCACCCCATGCTCCTGCGCGCCACCGAAGTCGGCGATCGTCACGACGTGCTCCGGAGCGCCCGCGAGCTCGATGAGCTCGGGTAGGACACCGCTCCCGGCGACGTCGAGCGCGGTGTCGACGCCGTCAGGCGCGAGCGCGCGAACCCGCTCGACGAGACCCTCACCGTAGGCGACGGGCTCGGCCCCCAGCGAGCGAAGGTACTCGTGGTTTGCCGGACTGGCCGTACCGATCACGCGCACACCGCGCACCACGGCGAGCTGAACCGCGGCGCTGCCGACGCTTCCGGAGGCGCCATTGATGAGCAGCGTGCTGCCGCTCCCGGCGCCGAGCTGGTCGAGCGCGCGGGTGGCCGTCTCGATGGCGGCCGGCAGCGCGGCAGCGCCGGGGAAGTCAAGCGACGGCGGGACCGGCGCATAGTAGGACAGCACCGCCAGCTCGGCCTGGGCCGCCCCCTCGGCGGAGAAGCCGAACACGCGATCGCCGACGGCCACATCCGCAACGCCCTCGCCGACCTCGTCGACGACGCCCGCCGCCTCGTAGCCCAGGGTCTGCGGGAGCTCCCTATCCATCAGGCCCTTGCGCTTCTTCCAGTCGCTCGGGTTGACGCCGGCCGCGCGCACCGCAATCCGGACCTGGCCGGGACCCGGATGCGGATCGGGGAGATCCACGATCTCCAGGACCTCCGGGCCCCCGAACCGGCTGAAACGGACTGCCTTCAACATTCGCTCCGATCTCGACTCAGGATGTTGCGGTTGCTGCGCGTGCGACAGTCTGCCAGCCTCGCGTGCCGGGCCCCGAGGGTACCGGGTGTTACCCGGCGCGGGCCGGTGGGCTGTGGCTGCGAAGTACCTTGGTCCGGTCCCGGTTCCACGCGGTGGTGGTGCCGTCGGGGTGGCGGACCAGGGTCCAGCCCATCCGGTGAATCACGATCTGATGATGGTGAAAACATAGCAAAATACAGTTATCCAGGCTGGTCTGGCCGCCGTGGCCCTTGTGCCTGAGATGGTGCACCTCACAGGCCGACGCGGGCTGGTGGCAGCCGCCAGCCCACTGGCAATGCTGGTCCCGGAGCTTGACCGCGTTGCGGATCGCAGCCGGCACGTCATCGCTGTAGCCAATGTCCAGCGGCTGGCTCGGGCCGCCGAGCCGCGCACCGAGTTCGCGGCGGCGCAGGAAGCTCGCCAGGCCGCCGGGACCGGACACCAGGGCGACGGCTGCGCCGATGATGTGCTGCTCCAGCGACTCCCGGCTCAGGCCAGGCGGGAGCGGCTGGGGCTGGGGCTGGGGAGCCGACAGCGGCTCGCCCGGGCCGCCCGGGTCCGAGGCGGTGCGGTCCGGGCCGCCGGGATCGGGATCGGGGCCGGGGCCGGGGTGGTCCGGCTGGCCAGGATCAGGGTGGTCCGGGTGGCCGTGGCCGCCGGGGCCGGCGGGGGTACAGCGGCCGGGGCCGTGCCCGGCCAGGTCCAGGCAGAACCGGACCAGATCCTCGATCACCCCGGGATTCACGGTCCCCAGCACCACCGGCGTCACCGACGCATCACACGCGAACCCCTCCGCGGCGTCCCCCTCCAGCCACGCCGTCCCATCCGACCCGCCCACCGACGCGGCCGCGCGGGCCGCGGCCCACTGGTCCCGGACCCGCTCGGTCCACTCCTTCTGCAACTCGGAATCAACATCGAGATCGATCAGGTCAGCCAGCGAAATATGCGCCCACACCTTCACCGGCTGCCCGGCCCGCTCGGGCAGCAGGTCCGCGGCGACCAGCCGCCGGCACGCCTCCTCCAGCGCGTCGTGATACCGCATCGCGTGACTGCGGTCATCCTCCGCGCCCCGCGGCGCCGACAACGCATCCAGCACCGCGGTCACCACCGCGGCGCATTCGGGGGTCAGGTCCCCGTTCAAGACGCCGGCGCCGCCGAACGTCGTCTCCAGCCGCACGGCCCGGTCCTCGAACCGCGGCCCGTCCTCATCGGGGACATCGGGGCGGGAACGGGCCTCGATCTCGGCGGCCAGCGCGGCCAGGTCCGGTAGATCCATTCCCATCTGGGCGGCCGCGACCAGGATCGCGTCGGCGTTGTCCAGGCAGTCGCCGGGCAACCGGTCGGTCCAGCCGCAGATCATCCGGGCGTAGGACTCCGAGATCTCCCCGGCGGCCAGCGCGGCCAGGATGCGGGGGTGGGTGCGGGCCCGGCGGGCCCAGCCGGTATGCCCGGCCGCGGTGCCCTTGGTCACCCGGGTGTGGTGGATCAGCCAGGACCGGGGACTGTAGTCCGCGTCCTGGCAGTAGCCCTGGCCGGCGGTGAACGCGGCCAGGATCGAGGCCCGCGCCGCGGTTTCCATCGCGTCCAGCTGCTCCAGCGCGGTCAGGCACTGGGCCTGCTCAGCGGCGGCGAGCTGGGACGGATCCGCGGCGGCCAGGTAGCTCATCGCGGAGGTCAGCATCCCCAGCGCCTCGCTGGTGCTGGCGGGCGGCGCGGGCGCGGTCATGGCGGTGCTCATCTCCCCTCCGGGTACGCGGGCGGCTGGACTCCTGTCCCCCCGGGCGATCTGCTGCCGGGATCGCTTGTAGCTTTCTAGTTCGATTCTAGCGGATAGCTACGACATTCCCAGGGGAACGACACGGCGAATGTCGCCAAAATGGCCAGGGCGTATCGGATCCTGGTAGACCCGCTACGGGGTCGGCTCGCCGGCCGGGCCCGGCCGGGATGAGACTTGCTCGGCGACCTGCACCACGCCGGCGACACGACCCCAGTATCAGCCGGCGGGTTCGTAACTGAGATGCACAACGCCGGTACTGAACGTCTCGGAGCTGGTGAGCGTGAGAGGGACCTGGCCATCAGATTCGCTGAGCAGGCGCTTGCCGTTGCCGACCACCAACGGGAAGACGAGCAGATCCAGCCGGTCGAGCAGGCCATGCCGCAGCAGCCAGCCGACCAAAGTGGCGCTGCCGCTCATGCCGATGTCCTGGCCCGGCTGCTGCTTCAGCTTGCTGATCTCGGCGGCGACATCGCCGCTGATGAGTGTCGAATTCTGCCAGTCGGCCGAGGTAAGCGTGCTGGACACGACGAACTTCGGCGTGCCGTTCATCCGGTCAGCCATTCCGCCGGACTGGCCACCGAAGGCCGCGGCGAACCCTTCGTATGTCGCCCGGCCGAGCAGCAAGGCGTCGTTAGCGGCCATCAGCCTCCCGACGGCCTGCCCGACCTGATCGTTAAAGTACGGGCCAGTCCACTTCTCCGGTGACTCCACCACACCGTCGAGCGAGGTGAACAGTCCCGCGGCGATCTTTCGCATGACGGATCCCATCCCTAGTTGCTTGTGAGGAAGAATTCTGTGAGTACCGGGGCGATGGCCTGCGGCTTGACCATGTGGTTCTGGCCCGGCAGGGTCCGGTATCTCGCGTCTGGCAGGGCGTCGGCGAGAGCACGCGTGGCGTTGGTCATCCAGGCCGGGCTCTTCCCGCCGGCCGCGACGAGTGTCGGCGTTTTGACGGCATTCCATTCCGCCGACGTGAACGGCATCCCGCGCTGATGGTCTTCGAGGATCGTGATGTCGTAAGGCAGCGTGTGGGCGACCGCCTTGAGCTTGGACCAGACGGGCGTGAACGGCATCACGGCGGTGATGACCGCGGGCGTGCCCACGAACCGCATGAACATCTTGACCGCGTCTGAATTGCGATCGGCCGCCACTAGGCGGTTGAGTCCGTCCAGGTAGTCGTCGGGGATCGGTGAACGGGTGCCATCAACTATGAAGGGCGGCTCGTACACCGCCAGCTTGCCGATCGCGGGGATGCGCTTCGCCGCCTCCAGGGCGAGCGCGGCGCCGGAGGATGTGCCGTGCAGCAATACCGTCTCGCCCGCCAGCGCGACCAGCGCCTCGAGGTCTTCGACCTCGCGGTCCGGCGAATAGGGCGACGTGTCCCCGCTGTCCCCGCGGCCGCGGCGGTCGTAGGTGTAGACGGTAAAGCGGGACGTCAGCTGCGCGGCGAGTTTGGGCATCGGCCCGAAGGACCTGCTGCACATGGCCCCGTCGACCAGGATCAGCGATGGTCCCTGGCCTTCCCTGGTGAACGCGATGGTCGTTCCGTCTGCTGATCGAACGGTGTTCATGGCAACTCTCCGCATGTAATGGTCCAGTTTTACGGTCTATCGGGTGAGCGTCTTGGCCAGCCAGGATGCCCAGGCCTGCTGGGCTTGCACCGGGTTGGCGTTCGCGGCGAAAAGATGGTGGGCCGCGATCACCGGCTTACCGAAGCCGCGCAGGAACCGGTAGAGCGCGTCTTGCGTCCGTACGCCGATCGTGTGGGCATTGGCGAAATAGACCACGCCATCGGCAGGCCCGGATCCGTCGACGGCGAAGCGCGCGAGGTCGCCGGAACTCGCGGGTTCGGTCAGTCCGAGCCCCTGGCAGAGCAACGTCACTTCCCTGGCCCAGTCCTCATCCGGCGGGCCGAACGCGGTGACCGGTGTGGCGAACCGGCCGGCGAAGTAGGTGAGGTACTCGACCAGGGTCCGGAAGTACATCTCGCCGCCGAGCGTCATCGCCTCGAACTCGTCCGCCCAGTCATCACCGGGAACGAACCCGCTCGTGACCGTGCGCAGCACGGTACTGCCGCCTGCCCGTCCCTCGATCAGGAATTCATAGGCAATAGACCGCCCATCGGGGGCTTCGTCACTGCGGTAGGCAAACCGGCGAGCCGGATCCCAGCCGGTGATCGCAAGCTCGGGCGCGTACTCACCGAAGACGGTCCTGACCGTTCCCCCGGCACCTGGCTGTACGTCGTTACGGCCCATAAACCAGGAATCGATCCCCGGCCCGGTGGCGATCGCGGCCCAGACTTCATCCGGGCTCGCGGGCACTTCGGCTTCATTGCGCTGCTCGAACGGGTGACCCATCAGGGCTCCTTGGTCTCGGCGGCCGCCACGGCCGCGACACTCGGATGGACGGCGATGACGAGATGGTGCTCGCGCCCGCCCTCGGCCCGCTCATCGTGGTACTTGGCCACCAGCGAGGTCACGGCCTGCATCAGCTCGCCGGTGAAGGCGGCCCGGTCGGCGGCGGACGCGAACCGCACGCGGCCGTCCATGGCGAACGTGGCCAGCTTCTTCTGCGCCCGGGTGGCCCCGGTGATCAGGTCTCCGACATCACGGACAAGCTGCGCGGCCAGCGCCAGCAGCCAGCGGGCCGAGAAGCGGTCAGGAGAGCGGGCTGGGTCGGGCGCCACGGCCGCCAGCGCGGCCGGCGAGATCACATAGGAAGCGGCCGCGGCCTGGAGCAACCGTTCGGTCATGTTTCCCTTGCGGCGCTCCTCCACTAGCTCCACCAGCCCGTGTCGCTCCAGCATCCGAAGGTGATAGTTGACCTTCTGGCGAGGCAACCCGACGACGGCAGCGAGCGCCGCCGCCGACGTCGGCTCGGTTAGCTGAGCCAGCAGCCTGGCCCGCGCCGGTTCCAGAGCCGCCTCCGCCGCGGCTGGATCGTCTATCACGGCCACATCAATCATGAGACCGAGTATCTTACCGACAGAAATTCTTGTCAAGGAGAATTTTCTTGTCGGCACCCCGGATTTCTTGTCGGTACGGGGACGAAGACCCTATGACGGGTCGTGGCAAGGCTGGATAGCGGGTGGTGACCGCTGCCCAATGCACTGATCGTGGACAGAAGCCCCTCTCTCACCGAGGTAGGTGTTCACGATCCATAGGGAGGGCGGGCACCGCACCTGGCGTGGTGGTGGTAGCTGTGCCGTTCGGTATAAATAGGCGGGACGGGCCTCGGGGGCCGTTAGCCCTGGCCCAGGTTCTTCTCGAGTTCCTGCCGGAACTCCTGGAACTGCTGCGGGCTGGAGGTATAGAGGGTCTCGCCGGTTTTGGGGTTCACGGTCACGAAGTACAGCCAGTTCCCGGATGCCGGGTGCAGCACCGCCTGGATGGCCGCGTTCCCCGGGCTGTCGATCGGGCCGGGGGTCAGGCCCTTGTACTTGTAGGTGTTGTAGGACGAGGAGCTGGTGAGCTGCTGGTCAGACGCGATGATGCCGTAGGTTTTCAGCCCGTACAGCACCGTGCTGTCGAGCTGCAGCGGTATGCCCTGGACCAGCCGGTTGTAGATCACGCGGGCGATCTTCGAGTAGTCGGACAGCCGACCGCCCTCGGCCTGAACCAGGCTGGCCATGGTGATCACCTGGCTCTGAGTCAGGTTCACCGACTTGGCGGCCGCGGGCAAGTTGATGTCCGTCGCCTCCTGGTCGAACCGCTGCACCATGGCGGTCAGCACGCCGAGCGCGGTTTCGTGCGGCTGGATCTCATAGGTCGCGGGAAACAGGTAGCCCTCCGGGTTGCCTCTCGCGGACGCGGGCAGGTCGAGCGAGGCCGGGTCCTTGAGCACCTTCTGGTACGCGCTGAGCGAGATGCCGGAGTGGGCGCCGAGCCAGGCCAGGGTCTGGCTCAGCCGCCAGCCTTCCGGAATCGCCACCGTGATCTGCACCAGGTCCTTTGGGTTGAGCAGAGCCGCGTACGCCAGCGACGCCTTCATGTGCTTGCGCATTCCGTAGAAACCGGGCAGCAGGCCGTTCGGATTCGAGCTGTGCTCGGCCGCGAGGATAAACGCACGGGAACTCGCCACCACGCCCAGTTGCTCCAGCGTCGGCCCGAGGCCGGTCGCCGTTTCACCCGAGGTGACCTGGACCACAACGCGGCCGGTGCCCGCGCCTGAATAATCGGCCGGGTGGTACTTGGCCCTGTAGAGGCTGAAGGCGTAGTAACCGCCGACGGCCAGGGGGATGAGAATAACCAGTAGCGCGACCGTGGGCGCGATCCACCGGAACCTACGCCGACGCGGACCCGAGGACCGGCCGGTGCGGCCCGTCCGCCTGCGCCCGTTCCCGCGGCGGCCATGGCCGGCCCGTCCGCCATCGGCTCGCTCGTCGTGGTCCTCGACCTCGTCATCGTCACCGAAACCTGGGAGGAACCTGCCCACGGCCTCATATTCGTCCTCGTACTCCCCGCCGCTGTCATAACGGCCCTGGTCGCTGTAGCGGTCGCCCAGGGAGAAATCGTCGCCGGCTGGCCTGCGGGGATCCTCGCCGTAGCTGGCATTCGCGGGCTGGCCGGAAGGCCAGCCATCGGCTCGCGGGCGGGAAGGCCGCTGGGTCCTGCGCCACGGCGAGTCATCCGGCCGGCCTTGATCCGGCCAGGGACCGTCATACGTGGGCTCGTGATGCACCGGCTCGTATCCGGACGGCAGTGGCCTGAGGCGATCCCCCGGCGGCTGGCCGTCCTGACCAGGCAGGCCGCGGGAACCAGGGATCCGCCGCGGGTCCCGGGACCCCGGCCATCCTCGGGGGTCCTGGGACCCGCGAGGACCCGGCGGCCACCCGCCTCCGTTCTCGCTCACGCGGAGGCTCCCCTGGTCACCGGCTGGCCCGCGGGCCGGCCGGTGGCGCGTTCGGCGTCCAGGGCGGCCTGAAGCAGGACAGCGGCCGCGGCAGCGTCCACGACCTGCCGCCGGGCCCGGGAATCCTTCCCGCCCCGGCGTAGCGCGCCATGTGCCTCGGTCGTGGTGAAGCGCTCATCGACCAGCCGCACCGGGATGGGCGCGAGCCTGTCGGCCAGGTCCGCGGCGAATTTCCTGGCCCCAGCCGCGGCGGCACCTTCCCGACCCGACAGCGACGTGGGCAGTCCGACGATGACCTCGATCGCGTCCGCCTCAGTAGCCAGCTTCGCGAGCTCGTGTCTCGCCCCCGGCCCTGACGCCAGCACGGTCAGCGGGGTGGCCAGGACGCCACCCGGATCGCTGCGGGCGACTCCGACGCGAACCGAGCCCACGTCCACCGCCAGCCGCACCCCGGCTCTCACCGGAACGGCCACGCAAGAGACAGCCGACCGATGCACGGGCCTGGTGGCGGGGCATGATCGGTCTGGGCGCGACCCGGATCCGGGGACCCCCAGGGGTCGCAGCAGCATGCCAATACGTTACCTACCGGACCCGGTTATGTCTGGCAATGCCCGGCGAACAGCCTCAAAAGCCGCATCTATTACGTCGGGTTGGCCGTCAGAGCCCGTGGCAATCGAGGCTCCGCCGCCCTGCGCGACATCGGGCTTCCCGCCGCCGTTGCCGCCCAGGGCCCGCGCGGCGATCCCCACCAGGGTGCCGGCCGACAAGCCGAGGCCACGTCCCGTCTCGTTCACCGCAATGACGACGACCGGCTTGTCGGCGGGCAAGCCGACGACCATGACCACCGCGGGCCGACCGCGCGGCACCCGGCCGCGGACGTCCAGCGCGAGGGCACGAATGTCGTCGGGGCTGGTGCCGTCGGGCACGCGATGGGCGACCAGGGCCATCCCGCCGATGTCCTGCGCGCCGGCCGCGATCTCCCCGGCCGACTCGAGCAGTCTGGCCGCACGCAGCCGCTGCAGCTCGCGTTCGGCCTCCCGGAGTCGGCTCACGATGCCCGAGATCCGCTCGGGCAGCTGCTCGCGAGGCGTCTTGAACTGCTCGCTGAGCTGGCTGACCAGGACACTTTCCCGGGCCAGGAAGCGGAACGCATCAATGCCCACCAGGGCTTCGATCCGGCGTACGCCCGATCCGATGGACGCCTCGCCGAGCACCTTGATCAGGCCGAGCTGGCCGGACCTGGCGACATGCGTCCCACCGCACAGTTCCCGTGAGTAGTCGCCGACCTCGACCACCCGGACGCGGTCGCCGTACTTCTCCCCGAACAGCGCCAGCGCCCCCATCTCGCGGGCCTCCTCCTGGGAGGTGTAAAACGCGTGCACGTCCAGATCGTTGACCAGGACCTCGTTGACCTCGTCCTCGGTGTCCCGCAGCACCGACAGCGGCACGGCGCCGCCCGCGGTAAAGTCGAACCTGAGCCTGCCTGGCGCATTCTCCGAACCCGCCTGCGCCGCTGATTCCCCCAGCGCCCCCCGCAGCGCGCGGTGCACGAGGTGCGTGGCGGTGTGCGAGCGGGATAGCGCGCGGCGGCGCTCAACGTCGATCTCCGCGAACGCGGGCGCGTTCGTCGTCACCTCGCCGGAGATGACCTTGCCACGGTGCACGATGAGCCCGGGCAGCGGGGTCTGCACGTCCGAGACCGCGATCTTACCGCCGCTGACCGTGATCGTGCCCGCGTCGGCGAGCTGACCGCCGCCCTCGGCGTAAAACGGACTCCGGTCCAGGACCACATCTATTTCCGTACCCGCACCCGCCGAGGACACTGGCAGGCCGTTGACCAGCAGGCCGAGGATCGTCGCCTCGCCGGAGATCTGGTCGTAGCCGGTGAAAGTGACCGCGCCGGACCGCTCGAGCATCTCCGCGAACGCCGAGATGTCGGCGTTGCCGGTTTTCTTCTCGGCCGCGTCCCGTTTCGCGCGGTCCCGCTGCTCGGTCATGAGCCGGCGGAACTCTTCCTCGTCGACGGTCAGCCCCTGCTCCGCCGCCATCTCCAGGGTCAGGTCGATCGGGAAACCGTAGGTGTCGTGCAGCTGGAAGGCCTGGGCGCCGGATAGCTTGCCCTGGTTCCTGCGCCGGTTTTCCTCGACGGAGGCGTCGAAGATCGCGGTGCCGGTACGCAGCGTGCTGGCGAACGCCGTTTCCTCCGCGTCGATGACCGTGCGGATGTTCGCCGCGTCGCGGTGCAGCTCCGGATACAGACCCGCCATCGCATCGATCGCGACCGAGGTGAGCTCGTGCATGTAACGCTCACTGCCGGGGTTCGCCGCACCGCCGCCGCGCTGACTCCCGGCCAGCAGGCGCAGGTTCCTGATGCTGCGCCGCACGATGCGCCGAAGCACGTAGCCGCGGCCCTCGTTGCTCGGCAGCACGCCGTCCTCGATCAGCATCACCGCGCTACGCACGTGGTCGGCAACAACCCGCAGGGCCACGTCGGTCCGGTGATCCCGGCCGTAGGTCTGCTCGGTCAGCTCCGCCGCCCGGTCCAGGATCTTCCAGGTGGTGTCGATCTCGTAGAGGTTGTCGACCCCTTGCAGGATGGACGCCATCCGCTCCAGGCCCATCCCGGTGTCGACGTTCTTAGACGGCAGCGGACCTTCGATGTCGAAGTCGTCCTTGGCCCGCACCTTGCTCAGCTGGTCCTGCATGAACACCAGGTTCCAGACCTCGAGGAAACGGTCCTCGTCGGCCTCGGGCCCGCCGTCGCGGCCGTATTCCGGGCCACGGTCGTAATAGATCTCCGAGCACGGCCCGCCGGGCCCGGGCACGCCCATGTGCCAGTAATTGTCGGCCAGGCCACGGTGCTGGATCCGGCTCTCCGGCAGGCCGATCTCGTCCCGCCAGATCGCGTATGCCTCGTCGTCACCGTGCAGGACAGTGGCCCACAGCTTGCTTTCGCCGAACCCGAAGCCGCCGTCCGCTTCGGATTTGGTCAACAGCTCCCAGGCGAAGGTGATCGCACCCTGCTTGAAATAATCACCGAACGACCAGTTGCCCAGCATCTGGAAGAACGTGGCGTGCCTGGTGGTCTTGCCGACCTCTTCGATGTCCAGCGTCCGCACGACCTTCTGCACGTCCGCCACCCGCCGGTACGGCGGCGTGCGCTGGCCGAGCAGGTACGGCTTGAACGGCTGCATGCCTGCGATGACGAAGAGCACCGTGGGATCGTCGGCGACCAAGGAGGCCGAAGGCACGATTTCGTGCCCCTGCTGCTTGAAGTACGCAAGGAAGCGGCGGGCGATCTCTGCCGACTCCATCAGTGGCCATCCTTCTCGTCGTCGTGTCGCGCCGTCTCGAGGCGGGCTGCCTCCACGGCCCGGGGCTGGGCGTCTTGGTTAGTCCTGAGGGTAGGGCCTGCGGACCCGGAATGCCGAGCCGTATAAAGCTCCATGCCCTCCCGCACATCGCGGGTGAAACGGTAGGTCTCACGGGTGGCGCGGATTGCCGTCCGCCGGGCGCGCCGGACGGAAAACAGCGGTCTCGGCTGCCCCGCGCCGGTCCCGGCCCGCAGGCTCGTGCCCACGGTGCGGCCGGTGGCCTTGGGGCTGGTGCCCAGGTTAAGGCTGGCAGACACCCGGCGGCCGACGGCGGAGACACGCCGGTAGGCCACGATCCCAGTCACCGCCCCGGTGGTTAGCCAGAATCCCCTGCGTATCATCGCGACCTCTTTTTTCCCGGGCTCCCGATCCCGGTCAGATCGCCGCTCTCTACCACCTGGCCGGGCAGCGTGCGCCGACCGGACCGGCGCAGGCCGACCGCGTGCCTGACCCCGTAAGCCAGCGCGCCCACGCGGCCGACCGGGCCGGTGGCTATCGCGTGGCCGAGCCCGGCCAGCGCCGTCACCTGCCCCGCAAGCTCGTTCATCCCGGTCCCCAGCTCGTCCATGCTCGCCGTAACGGATTCGGCGCGGTCCAGTTGGCGGCCGGCCCGGTCTACCGCGGCCTGGGCTCCGTCCACCGCAGTCTGGGCTCGCTGCAGCAGCACGTCGCCACGCTCGCGCAGGTCGGAGACCAGCCGACTGCTCTCGGACAGAAACCTTGCCAGCCGGAACAGCACCAAGACGCCCGCGCAGACGAGCAGCGCCCAGAAGACCGCGGCGATCAGCGCGGCCAGTTCGGCCATGTTCATGGGCAGCAGCACCGCCATGGGCAGCAGCACCGCCATAGGCAGCAGCACCGCCATAGGCAGCCCCGCCATGGGCAGCCCCGCTTTGTGGACAGGTCCGTCCGCGTCATGCCTGCTCCTTCTTAGCCCGGCGCAAGATCGCCCGGATCCGCTCGGCGCGCTCAGCGATCCGGGCTTCGGCGCCATGTCCTGACGGCTCGTAGTACATCCGGTCCGCCACCGAATCCGGTGCGTATCGCTGCGGGACGATGCCGTCGTCGAAGTCGTGCGGGTACAGGTAGCCCTCGCCGTGACCTACCTTGCCCGCTCCAGGATAGTGCGCGTCCCGCAGGTGCGCGGGCACCGCGCCCACCAGTCCCGCGCGCACATCGGCGTCGGCGGCGCCGATCGCCTTGATGACCGCGTTGGATTTGGGCGCCAGCGAAATGTGGATCACCGCCTGCGCGAGGTTGATCCGCGCCTCGGGCAGCCCGACGAACTCTACCGCCTGGGCCGCAGCGACGGCGGTCTGCAGCGCGGTGGGGTCGGCCATCCCGACGTCCTCGCTGGCGTGCACGATGAGCCGCCGGGCGATGAACCGCGGATCCTCCCCCGCCGCAATCATCCGGGCCAGGTAGTGCAGCGCCGCGTCCACGTCGCTGCCCCGGATGGACTTGATGAACGCGCTGATCACGTCGTAGTGCTGGTCACCGTCGCGGTCGTAGCGGACCGCGGCCCGGTCCACCGCGCGCTCCAGCGCCGCTACGTCGATGCGCCCGCCCGCGGGCATGCCGAGCGCGGCGGCCTCCAGGTAGGTGAGGGCGCGCCGCGCGTCGCCGCCGGCCAGCCGGACCAGGTGATCGGCGGCCTCGTCATCCAGGGTGACGGCGCCGCCGAGCCCGCGCGGGTCCGACAGCGCGCGGCTGATGACTTCGCGCACGTCGTCGTCTGATAGCGGCTGCAAGGTGAGCAGCAGCGACCGGGAAAGGAGCGGGGACACCACGGAGAAGAACGGGTTCTCCGTGGTCGCGCCGATGAACGACACCCAGCGGTTCTCGACCGCGGGCAGCAGCGCGTCCTGCTGGGTCTTGGAGAACCTGTGCACCTCGTCGACGAACAGAACGGTCTGGGCGCCGTTCATGCCGAGCGCGCGCCGGGCGCCCTCGACCGCCGCGCGGACGTCCTTGACCCCGGCGCTGACCGCCGACAGCTCCACGAAACGCCGCTTGGTCACCTGGCTGACCACGTAGGCCAGCGTCGTTTTGCCGGTCCCCGGCGGGCCCCACAGCAACAGCGACATCGGCGCGTCGTTGTCAATCAGCTTGCGGAACGGCGTGCCCGCACCGGTCAGGTGCCGCTGGCCGATCACCTCGTCCAGGCTGCGCGGGCGCATCCGTACCGCAAGCGGCGCGGCCGCCTGGGCGGCGGCGTCTCCCGCCTCGTCGAACAGGCTCTCGGACTGGGGGTCAGTCGCCATCCGCGGACACTATCCCACCGACGGCGGGACGGGTGTGACGTCAATGCCCGCTTCGCGGCGCTGCTCGGGGGTGATGGGCGTGGGGGCGCCGGTGAGCGGGTCAAGCCCCGAGGCGGCCTTGGGGAAGGCGATCACGTCCCTGATCGACTCGACGCCCGCGAGCAGCATCATGACTCGGTCCCAGCCGAACGCGATGCCGCCATGCGGCGGCGGACCGTACTTAAACGCGTCGAGCAGGAAGCCGAACTGCGACCGCGCCTCCTCGGTAGACAGCCCGATCACGTCGAAGACCGCTTGCTGCATCGAGGACTTGTGGATACGGATGGACCCGCCGCCGATCTCGTATCCGTTGCACACGATGTCGTACGCGTCGGCCAGCGCGCCGCCTGGCTCGGCGACGAACTTGTCCGCCCATTCGGGCAGCGGCGCCGTGAACGGATGGTGCACCGAGGTCCAGCCGCCGGCCCCGTCCTCCTCGAACATCGGCGCGTCTACCACCCACAGGAACGACCAGGCCGACTCGTCGATCAGGCCGCCCCTGCGCCCGATCTCCAGCCGGGCCGCGCCGAGCAGTTCCCGGGCCGCCATGGCGGGCCCGGCCGCGAAGAACACGGCGTCACCGGGCGCGGCCCCCACCACAGCGCCCAGCCCGGACCTCTCCGCCTCGGAAAGGTTCTTGGCCACCGGACCGGAGATCTCGCCGGACGGGCCGATCAGCGCGTAGGCGAGCCCGCGCGCGCCACGGGACCGGGCCCACTCCTGCCAGCCGTCCAGCTCACGGCGCGACTGCGCGGCGCCGCCTGGCATGACCACGGCGCCGACATACTGAGCCTGGAACACCCGGAACTCGGTCCCCGCGAAGTACTCGGTCAGGTCGGTGAGCTCGCAGCCGAACCGCAGGTCGGGCTTGTCCGAGCCGTATCGCGCCATCGCCTCCGCATAGGTCATCCGGGGCAGCGGCCTGGGCACCTCGAAGGCGGCCAGCTCGGACCACAGCCGCGCCACCACGTCTTCGGCGATGGTGATGACATCCTGCCGGGTGACGAAGGACATCTCGATGTCGATCTGGGTGAACTCCGGTTGCCTGTCCTTGCGGAAGTCCTCGTCCCTGAAGCACCGGGCCAGCTGGTAGTAGCGCTCCAGGCCGCCCACCATAAGCAGCTGCTTGAACAGCTGCGGCGACTGCGGCAGCGCATACCAGTTACCTGGCCGCAGCCGCACCGGGACGAGGAAGTCGCGCGCGCCTTCCGGCGTCGACCTGGTCAGGTAGGGCGTCTCAACGTTCACGAACCGGTGCTCGCGCATGACGTCGTTAACCAGGTAGGCCGCCTGGGACCGGACCCGCAGGGCCCGTGCGGTATCCTCGCGCCTGATGTCCAGGTACCGGTACTTGAGACGGATGTCCTCGCTGATCTCAGCGGAGCCTTCGACCGGGAACGGCAACGGCTCGGCTTCGCTGAGCACCTCGACGCCGTCCGCGGCGACCTCGATCTGCCCGGTGGGCAGCTCGGGGTTCTCGTTCCCGGCCGGACGCGTCCGCACCGTGCCGGTCACGAGCACGCAGAACTCGGCCCTCAGCTCGTGGGCGCCTTCAGACGCCGCCTCTTCGGGCCGCCACACCACCTGCACCACGCCGCTCGCGTCCCGCAGATCGATGAAGACCACGCCGCCGTGGTCCCGGCGCCGTGCCACCCAGCCGGCCAGCACCACCTGCTCGCCGGCCTGCGACGCCCGCAGCGTCCCCGCCTCATGGGTGCGGATCATCGGCCCTGTTGCCCCTTTCGTTTGCCCAGCCCATCCGGCGGCCATGCTTTGCTGCAGCGATGCCACCAGGCGGATCTGGCTGCTTTCTTCTTCTCCCCGGGTCAGATTCCCCTGGGCTCACATTCCCCTGGCCGGCCCCGATTCAGGCACGCTCAGGCCGGCCAGGAACGGATTTGTCCGCCGTTCCGCGCCGATGGTCGTCTGCGGCCCGTGCCCGGACAGGACCACGGTCGGGTCGGGCAGGGGTAGGCAGACCCGCGCCAGGCTGCGCAGAATCGTGGGGTAATCCCCGCCGGGCAGATCGGTCCGCCCGATCGACCCGGCGAACAGCAAGTCTCCGGAAAACAGCACGTCCGCAGCGTCACTTCCGTCCGCCGCGCCGGTTTTGCCTAGACCTTGGGCCGAAATGGGCGGCGGTGTCGGGTGGCTCTCCAATGGCAACCGGAATGTCACGGATCCTTCCGTGTGCCCGGGCGCGTGGTCCACGGTGATCTCCAGGCCGACGAGGCTCAAAGTCATACCGTCGGTCAGTTCTTTAACGTCGTCCGGCTCGGTGAATTCCAGGCCGCCGAACAGTTCCTGTCCGGTCCCGAGCGGGAAGCCCTTGGCCGGATCGCTCAGCAATGCGCGATCGCGCGGGTGGATGTACGCCGGGATTCCTTTGGCGCCGCAAACCGGGGCGACGGACCAGACGTGGTCAATATGGCCGTGTGTGAGCAAGACCGCGGCCGGCCTGAGCCGGTGCTCGGTCAGGAGTTCTTCGATCCCGCGTTCGGCGTCCTGGCCGGGATCGATGATCACGCACTCCTGTCCGGGGCCGGCCGCGACAACATAACAGTTGGCGGCAAACGCGCCTGCCGGGAACCCTGCAACGAGCACAAGCGTCCTTTCTCACGGTACGGTATCTCAGGCTACCGAGGGAACCCGCATGGCCGCGAACCGATAACGAAGGGTACCGATCCCGGCATCTGGAAGGTACGATTCGCGAACGATCGCGAATTATTGGGGGGTTCCGGGGTCGCTCCCGGGGTCAACACTCCTTCCGTTTCGACGTCAGAGGTATACACCGGGTTCGCTGGCCTGCCTCCCGTGAATACCAGCGGCAGCCAGATAGTGCGACAGGCCAAGGAGGACTCGACCGGTGGCGGGAAAGAGCGAACGCCAACGCAGGATAGCCAGGGAAAAGCACCGTCGCCAGCAAGAGCTCCGGGCGGTCAGACGGCGCCGGCGACGCAAGCGCGGCGTCATCGCCCTTAGCGTAATCCTGGGCGCGGCGCTCATCGCCTCCTTGCTGGCGGTATTCCTCCCCAGCGGAAGCAGTAAGCACCCATCGGCTTCGGCCAGCAAGTCGCCGAGTGCGACGCCTTCGGCCACGACGGTGGCCGAGCCCGCGCGCCACTGCACCTTCACCAAATCCGGAACGGCGGCGCGCGCGGTCAGCCTCCCGTCCGCCACGCCCGATTACACCGCGAGCTACCAGGCGACGATCACCACCAACCTGGGCAAGATCGCGGTCAACCTGGAGAACAGCAAGGCCACCTGTACCGTCAACTCGTTCATCCACCTGGCCGAGGCGGGCTACTTCAACAACACCCAGTGCCACCGGCTCCTGACCAGCGGCATCTACGTGCTGCAGTGCGGTGACCCGTACGCCACCGCTTCGACCAAGCTGACCTGCAGCTCGACGGGCAAGATCGGCACCGGGACACCCGGGTACGAGTTCGCCAGCGAGAACCTCACCGACGCCAAATACCCGGCCGGCACGGTCGCGATGGCCAATGAAGGCAGCGCGGACAGTAACGGCAGCCAGTTCTTCATCGTGTACAAGGACAGCACGTCCGGGCTCGGGGCTACCTACACGCCGTTCGGAACGGTTTCGTCCGGACTCGGTATCGTCCAGAATGTGGCCAAGGATGGGTATTCGTGCCAGTACACCGTGTCCGGTCAGTCCGAGGGCGGCGCCCCGAAGGAAAAGGTCATCATTGACAGTGTGACGATCAAGAAGACCTGACACGAGCAAGACCAACGCAGGAGGTTCGCCGTGACGACCGCCTACCATCCGTGGGGTCGGGTAGACGCCGACGGGACGGTCTATGTCCGTACCGCCGACGGCGAGCGGGTGATCGGCTCGTGGCAGGCGGGAAGTCCTGAAGAGGCCATCGCCTTCTTCCAGCGCAAGTACGACGCGCTTGAGACCGAGGTAGTGCTGCTTGAGCAGCGGATCGCGGGCACCGACATGGCTCCCGCCCAGGCTTCGGCCAGCGTGCAGCGCCTGGTCCAGGCGATCAATGAGGCCAACGCGCTCGGCGACCTGGACGGGCTCCGCACCCGGGTCGAGCGCCTGGTCGAGGACGTCGGCCACCGCCGTGAAGAGGCCAAGGCGGCCCGCGAGCAGGCGCGCGCGCAGGCGAAGGAGATCAAGGAGCGGATCGTGGCCGAGGCGGAGCAGATCGCCGCCGAAGCCACCCACTGGAAGAGCAGCGGCGAGCGGATGCGCGAGCTGCTCGAGGAGTGGAAGACGGCGCCGCACGCCGAACGGGCGGCCGAAGCCGCGCTGTGGAAGCGGCTGTCCGCGGCCCGCAACGCCTTCACCAAGCGGCGCAAGGCGTACTTCGCCACTCTGGAGGCCGAACGCGAGGACGTCAAGGCCCGCAAGGAGAAGCTGGTCGCCGACGCCGAGGCCTTGTCGGGGTCCACCGAGTGGGGCCCGACCACCAGCGCGTACCGCGAGCTGATGCGCCTGTGGAAAGAGGCGGGGCGAGCGGACAGGGACGCGGAGGCCGAGCTGTGGAAGCGCTTCCGAGCGGCCCAGGACAAGTTCTTCAACGCCCGTTCTGAGGTGTTCTCGGCCAAGGACGCTGAGCTGCGCGAGCACGCCGAGGCCAAGCAGCAGCTGCTCGAGGCGGCCCAGGGGTTGCTGCCGGTCTCCGACATCCGCTCCGCCCGGTCGGCGCTGCGCGGCATCCAGGAGCGGTGGGAGCAGGTCGGGGCGGTGCCCAGGGACTCCCGTGAACACCTGGAGTCCGGGCTCCGGCGGGTCGAGGACGCGATACGCAAGACCGAAGAGACGCAGTGGCACCGGTCGAATCCCGAAGCGCTGGCCCGGGCCGAAGGCACGGTAGCTCAGCTGCGCTCGACCATCGCCCAGCTAGAGGAGCAGCTGACCCGGGCGCGCGACCGAGGCGACGCCGCGGCCGCGCAGAGCGCCGAGGAGGCCCTGACCGCCCGCCGGGCCTGGCTCACAGAAGCCGAGCACACCCTGGCAGAATTTCAGGTGTTAGAGCCAGATTCAGCTGGTGACACGGCTCAGCTGGTGACGCGGTAGACGTCGTAGACGCCGTCGATGGCGCGGACGGCGCGCAGCACGTGCCCGAGATGCTTGGGATCCCCCATCTCGAACGTGAACCGGCTGACCGCCACCCGATCCCGGCTGGTCGTCACGGTCGCGGACAAGATATTGACGTGCTGATCCGACAGCACCCTAGTCACGTCGGAGAGAAGCCGGGTCCGGTCGAGCGCCTCCACCTGGATGGCCACGAGGAACACCGAGCCGTCGCCCGGCGCCCAGTGGACCTCGACCATCCGCTCCTGCTGGGTGCTGGTCAGGTGCACGATATTCACGCAGTCCACCCGGTGCACCGACACGCCGTGACCGTGGGTCACGAAGCCGGTGATCTGATCTCCCGGCACCGGGGTGCAGCAGCGGGACAGGCGCACCCAGACCTCCGGCGCACCGTTGACCTCGACACCCGGGTCTCCCGGCGCCCTAGGCTGCGGTTCCTTGGTCGGCAGCGTGGTCTCGGCTAGGTCCTCCTGGGCCCCTGCGACGCCACCGACCGACCTGACCAGCTTCTCGACCACCGACTGGGCGCTGACCCGCCCTTCGCCGACCGCTGCGTACAGCCCGGACACGTCGGGGTAGCGCAGGTCGCGGGCCACGGTGATGAGGCTGTCGGCGGCGGCGAGCCGCTGCAGCGGGAGCCCCTGCTTGCGCATGGCCCGGGCGATCTGGTCCTTGCCGGCCTCGACCGCGGCTTCCCGGCGCTCCTTGGAGAACCACTGCCTGATCTTGTTCCTGGCCCGGGGGCTCTGCACAAACTTGAGCCAGTCCCGGCTTGGTCCCGCTTCCGGCGCCTTGGAGGTGAAGATCTCGACGGTGTCGCCGTTGTCCAGCGTGGATTCCAGCGCCACCAGGCGGCCGTTGACCCTGGCGCCCACCGTTCGGTGCCCGACCTCGGTGTGGATCGCGTAGGCGAAGTCCACCGGCGTGGCGCCCTGGGGCAGCGCCATCACCTCGCCGCGGGGCGTGAACACGTAGACCTCGGCGGTAGCCAGGTCGAAGCGGAGCGACTCGAGGAACTCGGCGGGGTCCTCGGTCTCACGCTGCCAGTCGACAAGCTGCCTGAGCCAGGCCATCTCCTGGGTCTCGTCGCGGGCGTCCTTGGCCTCCTTGCCCCGGCCGAAGACCGCCTCCTCCTTGTACTTCCAGTGCGCCGCGACGCCGTACTCGGCGACCTTGTGCATGCCCCAGGTCCGGATCTGCAGCTCCACCGGCTTGCCGCCCGGACCGATGACGGTGGTGTGCAGCGAGTGGTACATATTGAACTTCGGCATCGCGATGTAGTCCTTGAACCGTCCAGGGACGGGATTCCACCGCGCGTGGATGATGCCGAGCACGCCGTAACAGTCCATGACCGTATCGACTAGGACGCGGATGCCCACGAGGTCGTAGATGTCGTCGAAGCCGACGTTCTTGGCGATCATCTTCTGGTAGATCGAGTAATAGTGCTTGGGGCGGCCAGTCACCGACGCCTTGATCTTGGCCTCGCGCAGGTCACCGGAAACGTCCTGGATCACTTCCTGCAGGAAGACGTCGCGCCGGGGTGCCCGGCCGGACACCAGGCGGGCGATCTCGTCGAAGCGCTTGGGATACAGGGTCGCGAAGGCGAGATCCTCAAGCTCCCACTTCACCTTGTTCATGCCGAGCCGGTGGGCCAGCGGGGCGAAGATCTCCAGGACCTCCTTGGACTTGCGCTCCTGCTTCTCCCTGGGCAGATAGCGCAGCGTCCGCATGTTGTGCAGCCGGTCCGCGAGCTTGATCACCAGCACCCGGATGTCGCGGGACATCGCGACCACCATCTTGCGGACGGTCTCCGCCTCAGCCGACGCCCCGTATTTGACCTTGTCCAGCTTGGTGACGCCGTCCACAAGCGCGGCAATGTCCTCGCCGAACTCGCTGCGCAGCTCGGTCAGCGTGTACGGGGTGTCTTCCACCGTGTCGTGCAGCAGCGCGGCGCAGATCGTCTCGGTATTCATGCCGAGCTCGGCGAGAATGGTCGCCACCGCCAGCGGGTGCGTGATGTACGGGTCGCCGCTGCGCCGCTTCTGGTCCCGGTGCCAGTAGGCGGCCGACGCGTAGGCCCGCTCGATGAGCCGGACGTCGGCCTTCGGGTGCGCCCCGCGCATGGTCTTGATGAGCGGCTCGAGGACCGGGTTGATCCCCGCGCCGCGCTGCGCCCCGAGCCGGGCGAGCCGCCGCCGCACCCCGACACCGGGTGCCGCCACGTCCGCAGGCGGGGCCACCG
>Ga0302181_10000608_pt1 | contig 28311 bp, 26 predicted proteins | sample I_Palsa_E3_3_FD_198786 | JGI IMG/M metagenome (GOLD analysis project Ga0302181, IMG submission 198786) | Peat permafrost microbial communities from Stordalen Mire near Abisko, Sweden - I_Palsa_E3_3 | ecosystem: Environmental > Terrestrial > Soil > Palsa > Peat permafrost | place: Sweden...
GGGCAACGACCGTCACGGGGTCGGCGGCGTACTGCACACAGGAGGCGTCGCTCGTGGACTCCGCCTTCGACGCGGCCGGCCAGCTGTGCGCCGTCGACGCGCCGACCGACCAGACCGGCACCTGCAACGGCGATAGCGGCGGGCCGGTCCTCGCCGACTACCTGACCGCCAGCCCGATCGAGGTCGGGATCACCAACTGGGGCATGGGAAACTCGAGCGACCCGTGCTGCACAAATCTACCGGACTTCTTCATCCGTGCAGACTCGATCTCGACGTGGGCCGAGAACTGGGTGGGCACGCTCACACCAACACCAACACCGACACTGACACGTAAGCCTCGATCCACTCGTCCGATTGACGTCGGCCACTGAGATGCGGGTCGCGCCGGAGTGACGTAGGTGCAAACCGAACTCGACGCTACTTGAGTTTCTTGGACAGCACGTCCTGAGTCAGGTCCACCGCGCTGTTGGAGCCCGCGTCGCCAAGCTCGGCGTAGATCTCGGTCGCGACGATGATCTTCGTCTTGGTCCCCTTCAGCGTCCCGTAGGCCCAGGCATCTTGGTGCCACCACGACGGTTCGCCGTTACACGACGGAGGGCCGGTGACGGGCAGCTTCTTTGCGGGAGAGCACATACCCAGTCCGCTGCCGCTCTGGATCTGGGAATACTCGAAGATCGCGGGGTTGCCGTTCTTGACGATCTTGAAGGTCGCGCCCTGGTCCTTGGCCGCCTTCTCGGCGCTCGCTTCCAGGCGCAGGAACAGGGACTCGCTGCCCGGCTCGAGGGCGACATTGACGGCCATCTCGTAGCGGCCCTTGAGGTGGCCGAGGAAGGCACAGATATCTCCGCCGGGAGATCCTTTGAAGTGCAGGTCAGTGTCGCCGTAGATCAGCTTTTTGATCGTCTTGCCTGAGAAGTGCCGGCAGGCGGGTAGCTTGGGAGACTTTGCGGAGCCGTGCTTGCTGGAACCGGTGGCGAGCGAGGGCAGACCGAACAACAGCACAACCACGCCGAGTAGCACAAAGCGCCCGCGATATCGGCGTAGGAGCCCGGTCAGTCCCATCCTCAACCTCCTTTCGGAGCAATTCATACCACTGGAGCGCCGCTGGTGCCAGCATCCGCCAGGCCGCCAATCTCGTTGATAGGGAGCAGGCTCGATGAACCGCTCGCGCTCAGCGGACAGGTATGTCAGGAGGGAGCGAGTCGAGCGACGGGCTCGAGTAGCTCCGGCCAACGGACGCGCGGGTAAGCATCGAGCCAGGGGTTGACCTCGGGGGCCTTGTGCACCTCGAGGTCGAGGATCGTATGGACCTCTTTGCCGGACTGTTCGGCGTTGGGCTCCTGATCATCTTCGGCCTCCGCCGTCGGGCGAGAGCGGCAACGTGATCTCAAAGCGCGCGCCTGCGCCGGGTCGGGAGCTGACCGTCACGGCGCCGCCGTGGGCTTCGGCGATCGTTTTGACGATCGCCAAACCGAGGCCGCTCCCCTGTGTGCGAGGGGCTGCGTCGCCGCTGCCCGGCGGCGTGCCGCGATAGAAGCGCTCAAAGACGTGTGGCGCCTGCTCGGGATCGATACCCGGACCCGTGTCGGTCACGGCCAGGACGGCCATACCGTCGCGAACGCCGACCTCGATTGTCACCGGCGCCCCCGCCGGCGTATGGACGTCCGCGTTCTCCAGCAGGTTGTCGACGATCTGCGCAAGCCGCTGCTGATCGCCGATCACGCTGACCGGGTCGTCGGCATCGACCGTGATCGGTCGCTCGGGGTCCCGCACCTGGGCGGCTTCGGCCGCTTCGCGGGCGATCGCCGCCAGATCGGTGCTGACACGCGCCAGCGGCCGTTGCTCATCGAGTCGGGCGAGCAGCAGCAGATCGTCGATCAAGCCGCCCATCCTCGTTGCCTCTGACTCGATCCGTGAGATCGAGGTCTCCAGAACCTCCGGATCGTTCCTGGCGCCGCGACGCAGCAGCGCCGCGTAGCCGCGGATCGACGTCAGCGGCGTGCGCAGTTCATGCGACGCGCTTGAGACGAACCGTCGCAGCTGCGCCTCCGAGCGATCCCGCCGAGCGAATGCGTCCTCGAGCCGCTCGAGCATCCCGTTGAGCGCCAGGCCGAGCCGTCCGATCTCGCTGCGGTCCTCCGCCGGCGAGACGCGCACGTCCAGATCGCCCTGCGCGATCCCGCTGGCGACCTCAGAGATCCGCTCCAGCGGCCGCAGACCCCGGCGCAACAGCCAGAACGCCGCGAACGCGAGCAGGACCAGCAGCCCGGCTGCGATCAGCAACTCGATGTGCAGCAGACGGCGCAGCGTCGCGTTGACGTCATCGAGCGAGACCGCCACCACCAGCACACCGCCAGACGCCGGCAGCGAGCTGACCAGCACGCGGTAGCGCCCGGCTCCGCTCACCGCCGCGACGTCGAACCGCAGCGCCCGCTCGCGTGATGGCACGCCAACCCGGGAGGCCGGCGGCGGATGCAGCGCCGCGGGCAGGCGCGGGGCGGGGCTCGATCCGCCGAGTGAGCTCGGCGTATGCAGAGCGACGATCCGACCGGCAGCGTCGCGAACCTCGACGAACGCGATCGGCGGTGCGACCCGGTCAAGCGTGGTCGTGTCGATCGTGGTCGTGCTCGATTGCCGCAAACCCCGACCGACCGAGGCGCGTGCCGCGTTCAGCTGCTGGTCGACGCGTTCAAGCAGGAACGAGCGCAGCGCCAGGTAGGTTCCGCCGCCGGCGGCGAGCAGGCCGACAGCGGTGATCACCAACACGCCGGCCAGCAGCCGCGCGCGGAGCGACATCAGTCCTGCGGTGAGCGCAACGTGTACCCGAACCCGCGGACGGTCTGGATCAGCGGCGGCGGCTCGACGTCGATCTTCTTGCGCAGGTAGCTGATGAACGTCTCGACCACGTTGCCGTCGCCGCCGAAGTCGTACTCCCACACGTGATCGAGGATCTGGCTCTTGGACAGCACCCGACCGGCGTTCAGCATCAGAAACCGCAGCAGCCGGAACTCGGTCGGGGTCAGCGAGATCGGCCGCGCACCGCGTGAGACCTGCAGCCTGTCCTCGTCGAGCACCAAGTCGGCATACCGGAGCACCGCTGATGACGCCTGTCGCGCCGACAGGTCGTTGCGCCGGACCATCGCTCGGACCCGGGCGATCAGCTCGTCGAGACTGAACGGCTTGGCCAGGTAGTCATCACCGCCAACCGTCAACCCCGTGATCTTGTCCTCGGTCGCATCCCTGGCGGTGAGGAAGATCACCGGCGTCCAGATACCCTGCGCGCGCATCCGTCGCACGACCTCGAACCCGTCGATGTCCGGCATCCTCACATCGAGGATCACCAGCTCCGGCTTGAACTCGCGAACCGCCCGCAACGCGCCGCGGCCATCGTGCGCGCTGCTGACGTCATACCCCTCATACCGCAGGCCGAGCGACACCAGCTCGGTGATGTTCAGCTCGTCATCGACCACCAGCACCCGCGTCGAAACCTCGGTCACATTCGCGCGCGTGAGACTCACGGCGCAAGCTTGACATCAGACCCTGTGGATTACCTGTGAGGCTCCGCTCCGGCCCTGGGGCGGACGGTCAGCTTCGCGCCCGCTGCCCGTCGACGATCGCCCGCAGCCGCTCGTTGACGACGTCGGGGCGGTGACCGAAGGCGGAACCGTGGCCGAGGTCCGCCAGCAGGTGGAAATGGCCGTCGGCCGCGAGCTCGGCGACCTCGCGGACGCGCTGGGGCGGCGTCTGCACGTCTTGAGAGAACGCGATCGCGTGGATCGGGACCTGGATCTGCGGCAGCAGCGGACCGGAGTCGTAGTCCAGGCACGCCTGCCACTGGGCGGCGAGCATCGCGCCGTCGCGGTCGGCGAAGTCGGCAGCGACCAGCGGCTTGATCCGTTCCCAGGTGGCGTCGTCGCCGAGCGCGTCGGCGGGGAAGTACTGCATCGCGTAATGCGCGGTCGCGAACGCGGGCGGCAGCGTCCCGCCCAGGCGGCGGAAGTCGATCTCGGCCTGCTCCCACTCGCGGATGAAGCCGGTCTTGCGCACGCACGTGCCCATCACCAGCGCGGCGCGCACGAGCTCGGGTCGGTCGTGCGCGATCTGGACGGCGATCAGGCTGCCCATCGACAGACCGATCAGGAACACCGGCGGCTCGCAGACGGCGTCGATCAGCGCCGCCAGATCGACCGCGTGCTCGTCGATCGGCCACGGCGGCTCCGTCGTCGAGCTGGTCGCGCCGACGCCGCGGGCGTCGTAGGTGGTGCTCCGATAGCTGTCGTCGAACGCCGGCGTCTGGCAGCGACGCCAGTTGTCGCCGGGGTTGTCGCCGGCGGCCAGCCAGACGATGTCCGGACCGGCCCCGCTCTGGCGGTAGGCGAGCGTCGCGCCGTCGAGCTCGAGCCGCGACGGCGGCTCAGGCATCGGCGAGCGTGTCCGCGTCACGCAGCAGCGCCAGCAGCCGCTCACGCGATGCCTCCCGCAGTCCGCCGGCGACGGCCGGCGGCGCGGGCCCGTCGCCGAACGCGTCTCGCAGCTTCGTGGCGACCAGCGCCGGCATCGCGGGGTCCTCGGGCTCACCGGGCGCCTGGAGCGGACCCGCCGCGAGCCGCTCGCCCGACTCAAGCTCAATCTGGATCGCGGTCAGCCGCCGCGCCGGGAAGGCCGCCGTCAGCTCCGGGTCGACCTCGACCTCGATGCGCTCGAACATCGCCCGCACGGCCGGGTCGGTGAACGGGCCCAGCACCTCGGCGACGCCGAACCGGCCGCGCGCCAGCGCGCTGGCCACCGGCCACAGCAGGCTGTACTGCGCCTCCTCGGTGGTCTCCGGGAGGACCTTGGCGAGCCCGTCAGCGGCCGCGAACGTCCGCACCGAGACACGCCGGACCTCCTCGGGCGCAAGCGTCCGGCCGCCCGTCCCCGCCAGCACGGCGGCGATCGCGCCCTGCGACCAGCGGCAGCAGGGGTACGCCTTGACGTACAGCTCCTCAAGCCGCCAGCGGTCGCCGAGATCGTCAAGCAGCTCGCGAACGTCGGCGAACTCGCCACGGACGCTCGTGAACCCGCGCGCCGCCAGCAACGCGGACTCGACCCCCAGCGCCGCGCCCCACGCGCAGGCGTCCTTGGTCATCCGCGGCTCCGCGCACGACCGCATGATCGGCGCGATCGGCGCGTGGTATTCGGCGAGACCCAGCGCGGCCAGGGTCGCGTTCGGATCGAGGCCGAGCAGGCGGGCGCCCGCTGCGGCGACGCCGACGGCACCCCAGGCACCGGAGGCGTGGTAGGCGTGATCGCGATCGTGCAGTGCGATGCCCGCCCGGATCGAGACCTCGTAGCCGACCACGACGGCCTCCAGCAGCTCGGCCGGGGTCGCGTCGACGCGTTGCGCGAGCGCCAGCGCCCCAGGGATCACGACCGCTCCCGGATGCCCCTTGGTGAGCCGGTGCCCGTCGTCGAAATCGAGCACGTTGGCGAGCACGCCGTTGGCGAAGGCGGCCCCGACGGCGCCGGCGCGGCGGCCGTCGTATAGCAGCGCCGCATGGGCCCCGGGGTGCACCTCGACGGCGTGGTCGGCGGCGATCCGAGCCGCGGCGGCGGGCCGACCGGCGGCGCAGACCGCCGCCATGTCGGCCACCAGCAACGCCAGCCGGTCGCGTGCGGCCGCGCTCAGGTCGGCGATCCGGAAGCCGGCGATGAACTCGCAGAGTGCCTGATCCACTGAAGTTGCGATCATTGTCGAACGCGCCACATGACCGCGCGGTGCGCCAACGTAGCACCGCGACGGCGGCTTGACTAGTCGAGCCGGTTGCCGTAAAACCACCGGCTGTTGGCAATAAGTAACACACCCCCCGACTTCGTCGATCTGGCGTGCGCTCAACTCGCGCCCGAGTTCGGCGATCTGAGCGGCAATCGCCGCCGGGCAGCGGCGGCAATCCGCGACGCCGCACGAGCCGGGGCGGATCTGATCGTGCTTCCGGAGCTGTGCACGACCGGCTACGCGTTCACCGGACGCAGCGAGGCGCTGGAGTACAGCGAGTCCGCCGACGGACCGTCGGTCGGGGAATGGCGCGAGCTCAGCAGCCACCACCGGATCACGATCGTCGCCGGCTTCTGCGAGCGTGATCGCGACGGCGCGCCGCGCAACAGCGCCGCGGTCATCGACGCGGGCGGGGCCTGCTCGATCTACCGCAAGACCCATCTGTGGGATCGAGAGCAGACGACCTTCATCGCTGGGCGAGCGCCGCCGCCCGTGCTCGACACGGCGGCGGGCCGGATCGGAATCGCGATCTGCTACGACGCCTTCTTCCCGGAGGTCATGCGGACGCTCGCGCTCGCCGGCGCGGACCTGATCGCGGTGCCGATGAACTCGCCGGCAGCGACTCCCGCGCCACCGAGCGCCGCGCCCGCGTCGGAGATCGTGCTGGCGCTGGCGGCCGCGACCGTCAACCGCGTCTACGTCGCCCAAGCCGACCGCAGTGGCCCCGAGCGCGGGATCACGTGGTCCCAGGCGAGCGCGATCTGCGACCCGGATGGTCGCCTGCTGGCCGGGCCGATCGCCGGCACAGGCCTGCTGCAAGCTCGCTGCGACCTGCGTCGTGCGCGTGACAAGCGGCTTGGCGGCGCCAACGACGTGCTCGCCGACCGGCGGACCGAGCTCTACGACCAGGTGGCTGCGCGCGCCCGGACCGCTGACGTCACACCAACCAAGGAGATGGTCAATTGACACCGCAAGCCGCGGGCGGAGGGCTGCTGGCGCGGCTCGAACGAGGCCCGGTCATCTGCGCCGAGGGCTACCTGTTCGAGTTCGAGCGACGCGGCTACCTCCAGGCCGGGGCCTACGTGCCCGAGATCGTGCTCGAGCATCCCGAGCTGGTGGCCGGGCTGCATAGGGAATTTGTCCGCGCCGGCTCCGACGTGGTCGAGGCGTTCACCTATTACGCGCACCGCGAGAAGATGCGGATCATCGGCAAGGAGGACCTGATCGAGCCGCTGAATCGCAACGCGCTGGCGATCGCTCGACAGATCGCCGACGAGAGCGGCGGCCTGGCGGCCGGCGACCTCTCGAATACGAACGCGTTCTACCCGGACGACGCGACGCGCCGGGAGGTCAGGGCGATGTTCACCGAGCAGGTCCAGTGGATCGTCGACGCCGGCATGGACTTCGTGATCGCGGAGACCATGTCCTGGGGCGAGGAGGCGCTGCTGGCGCTCGAGGTGATCAAACAGGCGGGTCTGACCGCCGTCGTGACCCTCTCGATCCATCGCGAGGGCGCGGTCCGCGAGGGCTGGACGCCAGAGGACGCCTGCGCGCGGCTGGAGCAGGCCGGCGCCGACGTCGTCGGGCTCAACTGCATCCGCGGCCCGGGCACGATGCTGCCGCTGATCGCGCGGATCCGTGACGCGGTCGACTGCCACGTCGCGGCGCTGCCGGTGCCGTATCGGACGACGGACGCCGAGCCGAGCTTCCAGTCGCTGACCGACCCCGACTGTGATTGCCTGCCGGGCGACCGGCCGTTCCCGGTCGCGCTCGACCCGTTCACCTGCAACCGCTATGAGATCGCGGAGTTCGGACGCGAAGCGTATGACCTCGGGGTCCGTTACCTGGGGGTCTGCTGTGGCGCCGGACCGCACCACATCCGCAGCCTCGCCGAGGCGCTGGGGCGTGAGACGCCGGCCAGCCGCTACAGCCCGGACATGAGCCGTCACGCCTTCCTCGGCACGGACGCGCAGCTACGCGAGCACAACCAGACCTACGCGCGGGAGCTGTGATGAACGCCGCCGATGGCGTGGCCGATCAGACCCAGCGGCTGCAGTCGATCGCCCGGCTGGCCGACGGGATCCGCGAGCGTGCCGCGGAGCTCGACGAGCATGCCGAGTTCCCGGCGCAGACGTTCGCCGAGCTGCGGGCCGCCGGCCTGCTGGCGCTGACCGCCCCCCGCGAGTTCGGCGGCGGCGGGCTGTGGTGCACCGGTCACTTCCGCCCCTACTACGAACTGCTCGAGACGTTGGCCATGATCGACTCGGTCACCGCCCAGCTGCTGCAGGTCCACTCGCATGCGCTGGGGATCGTCGCCGGCCTCGCCGACGAGGCCCAGCGGGCGGCGCTGCTGCCGGCGATCGTGTCCGCCGGGAAGGTCCTGGCGTCGGTCGGCTCAGAGGCGAAGCCGACCGGCAAGCTGGGCGACATCGCCCGTACCGAGCTCGAGCCGGTCGACGACGGCCGCTACCGGTTGAGCTGCCAGAAGTACTTCGCCTCCGGCTCGCCGGGGGCCGACGAGCTGCTGATCTGGACCGCGGTCCCGGGCGCGAGTGCGTACCCGGAGCGGTCGGTCTGCGTGCTGGTCCCAGCGAGCGCGCCGGAGGTCGAGCTGATCGACCAGTGGGACGTGATGGGGATGCGCGCCACGGTCAGCCACAGCGTCCGGATCGAGGGCTTCCAGGTCCCCGCCGAACGGATCATCGGCGAGCCGGGGGCGTGGACGCGCCGGGATCCACGCACGTTCACGCTGGCGTTCGCGGCCAACCACATCGGCGCCGCGGGCGCCGCCCTGCGATTCACCGAGAACTGGGTCCGCGAGCGGCCGGACCTGGCGCGCTCGGAGATCACGCGGGCGACGCTCGGGCGGATGTCCAGCGATCTGTTCGCGGCGCGCAGCGCGCTGTGGGCGTCAGCCGACCTCTGGGATGCCGGCGCGTACGACGAGGCGGAGCTTGACTCGATCCGGACCCTGCACCTGGGCAAGCAGCTCGCGCTTGACCTCACCCAGACCGCGTTCGACGTGTGTGGCGCTCGCGCCGCGTTCAAGCCGCTCGAACTCGAGCGCCTGTACCGCGACGTGCGCACGTTCTCGCTGCACTATCGCGACGAGCAGTACATGGTGGCGGTCGGGCAGGCGATGCTCGATCGCGAGTTTCACGCCAAGGGCTACGCGGGCGCGTCGACGTTCCCGGAATCACGCGCCTGACCCTCGGAGCCCGAGCCCGAGCCCGAGCCCAGCCCGATTGGACGATTTGTACGTCTATTCCGGACTTTTCGACCATTCGGCGCCGAGGTCGGCGATCAGCAGCCCCATCAGGGCGCCGCGCGTGGCCAGGCTGGAGATCTCGATCCGCTCGCCGCGGGCACACGAGTCGTGACAGATCGGGCCGAGCCCGTCGAGCGTCGGCAGGCCGAGCGCGGCCGCGAACGAGGCGTCCGAGCCGCCCCGGGAGGCGATCGGCTCGAGCGGGATTCGCAGCCCGGCCGCATGCGCGACCGCCCGCTCCCAGAGCCACTGCGAGGCCGCCCGCGGAAACGCGGGGCGGGTGACGCCGCCGCTGCGCCGGAGCGAGACCTCTCCCGCCTCGGCGGCGCGCACGACCGCGTCGATCCCGGCGAGCAGCTCCTCGGCGGCCGGGGCCGACGGCGCCCGCAGGTCGATCAGCAGCTCGGCATGGTCGGGCACCACTTGACGGGCGACGCCGCCGCGGAACACGCCGACGGTCACCAGCATGCCCTGCTCTGGGCGGCTCAGCCGTTCGAGCTCGGTCACCAGCGGTGCCAGCACCGCGATCGCGCTCGCGCCCGTGCCCTCGTGGCCGGCCGCGTGGGCGGTGCGGCCCGCGGCGGTCAGCCGCAACGCCCCGACCGCGCCGCGCTCGACGTCGAGCCCACCGCCCGGCCAGCCGGCCTCAAGCCCGAGGCAGGCGTGGCTGTCGCGCGCACGGCGCTCGATCCAGGCGCGGCTACCGACACTGCCGAGCTCCTCGTCGGGCACGACCAGCAGCTCCAGCTCGCCGATGCCGGCCAGCCCGCCGGCGTCGCGGACCGCCCCGCACGCGTGCGCGGCCATCACCAGGCACCCCTTCATGTCGCCTACGCCGGGGCCGGTCAGCAGGTCGCCGTCGCGCTCCGCGGCCCACCCGGCCGCGGTCCCGGCCGGCCAGACGGTGTCGGCGTGGCCGACGATCAGCACCCGCGGGCCGGCACGATCCTGCCCCGCCATCGTCGCCGCCAGGCCGCCCTCGGCGCGCAGCTGCACGGTGAACCCGGACGCCGACAGCAGGTGCCCCAGCTCGTCGCAGACGCGGGCGATCCCGCCGGCGTCATCCGAGCCGCTGTCGATCGCGGCCAGCGCGACGGTCTCGGCGACCATCGCGTCGGTCTCGGACCGCAGCCGTGCCGCGAGCGCGCCCCCGGCTAGGATCGCGGCCGCCGATGACGTTCACGATCCTCGGGCGGTGCGCCCGCACCGGTCAGCTGGGCGGCGCCATCACGACCTCCGACATCGCCGTCGGCGCGCGCGTGCTGAGCGCCACCGCGGAGCTCGGCGTCGCCGCCAGCCAACACCGGACCGACCCGCGGCTCGGTCCGCTCGTGCTGGAGCGGTTGGCGCTCGGCGAGTCGCCGGAGCAGGCCGTCGTGGCGGTCGCCGCCGGTACCCGCCACCGGGACTGGCGCCAGCTCGGCGCGCTCGACGCGCGCGGGCGGACGGGCGCCTACTCGGGGTCGCGGCTGTGGCCGATCGGCGCGCAGCTGAGCGGGCCCGACTGCCTGGTACTGGCGAACATGCTGGCCTCCGACGCCGTCGCGCCCGCCATCCGGGACGCGTTCACCGGCGATCCGGCGCAACCGCTGGCCGACCGGCTGCTGGCGGGGCTCGTCGCCGGCGAGCGGGCCGGCGGTGAACGGGGCGATGGACTGCGATCGGCGGCGTTGTTGATCGTCGAGCGTGAGCGGTTCCCGCTCGTCGACCTGCGCGTCGACGACGACCCCGCGCCGCTGCAGCGGCTGGTCGGGCTGTGGGACGTCTATCGCCCGCTGGCGCCGGTGTTCGTCGCCCGCGCGCTGACGCCCGACGACGTGCCCGCGCCGGGCGGCGATCATCGCCAAAGCTCCACGACGACGTAGTCGCCCTCGCGGCGCGCCGGGTAGGTCTCGGCCTGGAGCGCGGCAGCGCCCGTCGGGGCCGCCGGCTCGCCGGCGCCCGGCGGCACCGGCTGGCGGGCGCCGGGCGGCACCGGCTGGCGGGCGCCGGGCGGCACCGGCTGGCGGGCGCCGGGCGGCACCGGCTGGCGGGCGCCGGGCGGCACCGGGTCGCCGGCATCAGCCGGCTCCAGCGCGGCACCCGCGACGACTCTCGCCTGGTAGCTGCGCACCCGGGTCCGTTCCGGATCAAACCACGAGGCCCCGGTCCGCACGTCGAACTCCCAGCCATGCCACGGGCAGCGGATGATCGCGCCGTCGTCGCCGCGGGTGTAGGGCTTGCCCGGCAGCGCCGCCTGCAGCGGCGCGAACTGGAAACCCTGGCACAGCGGCCCGCCCTGATGGGGGCAGCGGTTGCGCAGCGCGAAGTACTCGCCGCCGACGTTGAAGACGCCGATCGAGCGGCCGCCGATCGTCACCAGCTTGCGCTCACCGGGACCGATCTCGTCGGCGCGGGCGACAACCACGCTACGCACTGAGGCGGTACAGCGATCGCGCGTTGCCGGCCATGATCCGCTCGCGCACGCCGCGGTCCAGCCCGGTCGGCAGCGCGCGGTCGGGCGCGTCGAAGTCCCAGTGCGGATAGTCGGTGGCGAACATGATCCGGTCGTCCATCCCGAGCTGTGCGAGGAGCGCCGCGAAGTCCGTTGCGCGCGGCGGCTCGTCGATCGGCTGCGTCGTCAGCCAGACGTGCTCACGGATCAGCTCGGACGGCTCACGGGTCAGGTGCGGCGCCTCGGCGCGCAGCAGCGCAAACGCACGGTCAAGGCGCCACATCAGCGGCGCCAGCCACGCGATTCCGCCCTCGATCAGCACGATCTTCAACGCCGGGTAGCGCTCGAACACGCCCTCGCAGACGAGGCTCGTCAGCTGGTCGGCGAAGGCAGTCGCCATCCCCACCGTGTCCTCGATGTAGTAGGAGGCGTAGCCGACGCCGGTGATCGGCCCGCGGCCCCAGCCGCCGTAGTGGATGCCGACCGGCAGGTCGTGGGCGACCGCCGCTTCGTAGATCGGCCAGTACTTGCGCCGACCGAGCGGCTCGGCCGTGCGGATCAGCAGCAGCACCTGTACGAACCGGGGGTCCGATGCCATCCGGTGGATCTCCCGCGCGGCCAGCGCGCCGTCCTCGTAGGCGACGTTGATCGAGGCGCGCAGGCGGGGCTCGGGATCGAGCCACTCGGCCGCCTGCCAGTCATTGATCGCGCTGGCCAGCGCGGCGCCGCGCTCGAGGTCGAGCTGCTCACCAGCGCCGAGCATCGGCGTCAGCACGCCGTAGCTGATCTGGTAGCGGTCCAGTAGCTGCTCGCGCATGAACTGGAGGTCCGACGCGGGCGGATCGCCCGACGGCGGCCATGCGTCGGTCCGCGCAGCGCGCGGGGTCGCACGCGGATACTCGCCGCCGAGGTAGGAGCGGTCGCCGAGCGTCTCGCGGCGGGCCTCGACGGCGGCCTCGAGGCGGCCGCCGCCGGCCCGCGCCGCGCGCCAGCGTGCCGGCATGTACCGCAGCAGCGCCTGCCGCGAGCGCGGCGCGTTGTGGATGTCGCAGTCGACGACCTCGAGCTTGGTGGCGACGCTCACAGCCGGTAGTGCTCCCGGGCGTTGGCGTCGAGCAGCCGTTGCTCGGCGGCGGGCGGCAGGCCGGCCGGAACCGCGTCGAGCCCCTCGCTCGAGTGGCGGTGCGGGTAGTCGGTCGAGAACATCAGCATCCGGTCTGAGCCGAGCTGGTCGATCACGCGCTCAAGCTCGGTCGGATCCGGAGGTCCGTCGACCGGCTGCAGCGACACTCGAACGTGTTCGCGCACATACCCGGACGGTAGTCGCCGGGTCCACGGGATCTCACGGCGAAGCCCGCGCCACCCCTTGTCGAACCGCCACATGAACGCCGGCAGCCAGCCGAAGCCGGATTCGATCAGCGAGATCCGCAGCCGCTCGAAGCGGTCCAGCGTGCCCTCGGCGATCAGGCTCGTCAGCTGCGAGGCGAACGCCGAGGCCATGTCGACGTACTCCTCAAGCCATGACGTCGGCCATCCCGAGGCGGTCGGCGGGATCCCCGCCGAGCCACCGAAGTGCAGCTCGGCGACGAGCTCGTGTCGCTCGATCGCCTCCCACAGCGGCCACCAGATCCGGTTGCCGTACGGGATCTGAGAGCGCACCGGCAGGTACACGGCGACGAACCGCGGGTCGCCGGCGCAGCGCTCGATCTCGGCGATCGCGGCGGCCGGCTGCTGGGCGGCGACGACGATCGCGGCGCGCAGCCTTGGCTCGGGCGCGAGCCATTCGGCCAGCTGCCAGTCGTTCACCGCGGTCGCCAACGCGGCCGCGGCGTCGGGGTTGCGGACGCTCTCGACGCCGTAGTCGCAACCGAGAATCGCCACCTGCACGCCGAGCGGGTCGAGCACGTGGGCGCGCAGCGTCGCGACCGTCCGGCCGGGAGCCGTCCCCTGCTGCGGCGCCAGATCGTCGCGCAGCGAGGTCGCGATGTTCGGCGGATGGGCCTGGTCGGTCGGGCCGGCGAACTGCGAGGTGGCGACCACCTCGCGCCAGTGGCCGTCGAGATAGGGCTCGAGCGTCTCGATCGGGCCGACGACGTTGTGGATGTCTGCGTCGATCACGTCAGCAGGTCGCCGGGTGCCGGGACCGGCGGATCGCTGCGGTCCAGCAGCGGCTCGGTTAGGTACACGAGGTTGCCCTCCGGGTCGTGCAGGCCGCGGTAGCGGTACCACTCGGACGCGACGATCTCGCCGGCCCAGGCGACGCCATGTCCGTCCAGCTCCGCGATCGCGTCGTCGAGCCGTTGCACCTCGAACGCGAACGAGTCGATCCCGGGCGGGTTGGCGGCGCCGGTGAACCGGGGAACGGGATGCGGCGGCAGCGTCGCCGCATCCTCCTCGATCAGGTAGATCACGACGTCGCCGGCGCGCAGCCCGATCCAACCCTGTCCAGGCTCGTAGGGCAGCCGCAGCGCCAGCCCCAGCAGATCGACGTAGAACCGGCGCATCGGCTCGATCGCGGTGCAGACGACGTCGATGTTGTCCAGCCGGCCGGCGATCACGAGTGGTTCCTCGGTACGCGCGAGGTGAACGCTCGGCTGTGCACGCGGGTGTCTCCCTGATACGCGTCGATCGAGGTCGACAGCAGGTAGTCGGTGGCGTCGGCGGTCATCTGCGAGCGCAGCTCGATCCTCGTCCGCCACTCGCCGCGGCCCTGCTCGATCCGCCGCCACATCCCGACCGCGCACGACAGTGGATCGCCGTCACGGATCGTCAGCGTCGTCGGATCGTGGTCGCGGTACTCCAGCCCGCTCGGGAATCGCTGACCGGCGGCGAAGTCCCGGCGGATCTCGCAACGGGTCTCGCCACTGCCGGGATCGATCGCGAACTCGATCCCCGGATCCGGCTGCCTCAGCCACGTCACCGGCAACGGCGGCGCCTGCTCGGCGGGCCCGAACTCGGGCAGCGTCGCGTCGGCGGGCTGCGGTGCGCGGACGGGGATCTCGACGGTGCTGTCGCCGCCGGTCGCGAGCGTGATCGTCGCCGGCGCCGGCGACGGCCACAGCCACGGCCAGTAACTGGTCGAGATCGCCAGCCGCAGCCGGTGGCCGGCGGGCACCGCGTAGGCGACCGACTTCATCGCGACCGTCGCGCGGACCGGCTCGCCGGGCGTCAGCGGCCGCGGGTCGTCATGGCCGGCGTGGTGGCAGAGGTTGAGCACGCCACGTGCGACCAGCGTCGAGGCGCCGTCGGGCCAGACGTCGCACAACCGCGCGACGACGAACGCCGCCGGGCGATCGCAGCTGACCCGCAGCGAGACGGTCACGTTGCCGAAGATCTCCGCGGGCTCGGACAGGGGCGTTGAGTCAAGCGCCAGCGACAGTGCGTCATCGCGGCGCTGGTCAAGCGGCATGTCGCCCGGCAGCGCGTACGCGCACCAGGCGCCGGCGTCCAGACCGACCGTCTGCCCGCTGCAGTGGTGAAGCGGCGTCGCGTCGTCCGGGCCGGACGCAGTCGCTCGCAGTCCATCGGCAGTCAGCGCCAGTGACCACGGGGCCGTGCTGGTCGCCGGGAGCGCCGGCTCGGCGATCCAGCGTCCCGGGCGGTGCGGGTAGTCAGGCGCCGGGCGGACCGCCTCCGGCATCCAGGCGCGCAACATCGGCTCGTCCATCGCGCCGTTGTCGACCCCCTTGAGCCAGTGGTCCCACCAGCGCACCGCCTCCTGCAGGAACCCGACCTGCGGGCCGGGGTGGCCGTACTGCGGCCACTGGTGGCCCCACGGTCCGATCAGCGCGCGACGCGGGCAGTCCAGCCGCTCAAGCATCCGGAAGATCGCATCGACGTAGGCGTCCGCCCAGCCGCCGACCGCCAGCACGGCGCAGTCGACCGCGGCGTAGTCCTCGCAGATCGACCCATGACGCCAGTAGTCGTCGCGGGACTGGTGCGTGAGCCACAGCGCCAGCAGGTCGACGTTGCCGTCCAGCCGCTGGAGCCACAGCTCCCGCCAGCGCTCGCCGACGATCCGCGGATCCGGGGCGCGGGCGTTGAAGCTCATCAGCGCGCTGGCCCACGGCAGCATGTAGCAGGCCAGCGGCACGCCGCCGAGGTAGTGGACGTCGTTGTCGTAGCGGTCGTCGGTCGAGCAGGCGGTGATGATCGCCCGTAGGGCCGGGGGCCGAAGCGCCGCGACCTGCAGGCTGTTGAAGCCGCTCCATGAGATCCCGGTCATGCCGACCGCGCCGGTGCACCACGGCTGACGCGAGATCCAGTCGATCACCTGCACCGCGTCGGCATGCTCCTGGGCGGAGTACTCGTCGGTCAGGATCCCGTCGGAGTCTCCCGAGCCACGCATGTCGACACGGACCGCCGCATATCCCGCCGCCGCATAGTACGGGTGGATCGTCGAGTCCTCACGGGCGTGGACGTCGTCCTTGCGATACGGGAGGTACTCGAGGATCGCCGGCACCGGCGCGCCGTCGGCGGTGCGGGCGGCCTTCGGCAGCCACGCCCGGCCGCACAGGCGGGTGCCGTCCGGCAGCGGGATCCAGAGCGGGTCGATGACCTCGATCTCAACCGCTCCCTCAGGCCATCCGGAACGGGGCGTCACAGTCCCCCCGCCGCCGTGTTCCAGGCGGGCCCGGCGCCGGCCGACAGCGTCGATCCGTCGTCGCAGACCGCGACCGCGCTGACGCGACTGAACGCGAGCTCGCCGGGAGCGACGTCCTGGACGACGACGTCGTGGCCGCGCTCGCGCAGCCCGGCGATCGCATCGGGTGCAGCCCGGGAGTCGACAAACGTCCGGTTGCCCTGGGAATGGACCCGCGGGACGTCGATCGCCGCCTGCACGCCGAGCCGATGGTCGACGACGCCGACGGTGGTGGCGATCACGCCGGCGAGGATCGGGTAGCCGCCGGAGCCGGCCGCCGCGAACGCCGCCCGTCCATCGCGGGCGGCGACAATCGTCGGGACCGCGAAGAACGGCAGCTTGCCCGGCGCGATCGAGTTCGAGCGGCCCGGCCGCGGGTCGTAGTTCACCATCGAGTTGTTGAGGATGATCCCGGCCTCCGGCACCGCCACCAGCGAACCGAAATCCGCCCCGATCGTGGTGATCAGCGCCGCCAGGTTGCCGTCCCGATCGGCCGCGACGACCTGGGTGGTGCCGCGCACGCCGCCGGCCGACTGGGCCCGGGCCGGGTGGCCGGGCGCCAACCACGGCGCGGTCGCGGCGACCGGCCGTGGGGCGGCGCGGTCGGGGCTGATCGCTGCCGCACGAAGCGCCGCGAACGGCGCGCCGCCGAGCTCCGCGATCGGCTCGGCGGCGAGCTCGGGGTCGTCGGCGTAGGTGGCCCCGTCGACGAACGCGTGGCCGGCCGCCTCGGCGAGCAGGTGCAGCGATGCCGCGCTGCCGGGCGCGGCGGCCGCCAGGTCGAAGTGCTGGAGGATCCCGAGCGTCTCGTAGCCGACCGTGTCGCGGCACGTCACGTACTCAAGGTCACGGTAGACGGCGGGGGTCTCGTCAACCACGACGGGCGCGTACTGGGCCAGGTCCTCGACGGTCACGATCCCGCCAACGGCCGCGACCGCCCGCGCGATCGCGGCCGCCGCCTCGCCGCTGTCCAGCGCCGCCGGTCCGTGGGCGGCGACCGCCCGGAGCGTGCGCGCGAGCGCCGCCTGGTTCAGCCGCTCACCAGGCCCGTCGGCCGTGCGGCTGCGTGGAATCCGGCCGTCGGGGAGCAGGATCGCCGCGAGCGCTGGGCGACTGGCGATCTCATCGAAACGGTTGGCGATCTCGATCTGCACGACCCAGGTGACCTCGAGCCCTGCCTCAGCGAGCTCGATCGCGGGCTCCAGCAGCCGCGCCCACGGCAGTCTGCCGGCGCGCGCATGCGCCTCCCAGAGACCCGGGACCGCACCCGGGACGGCGACCGCGGCGCCACCCACGTGGTTGCGATCGCCGGCGACCGACGGCCAATCGTGGCCGTCCAGCGGCTCGACGATCACCTCGTACATGTCCGGGCTCGCCGCCGCGGGGGCACGCGGACCGTGGTCGACCGAGAAGAAGCGACCCCCGTCGGGTCCCGCCAGGAACGCGCTCAGATGCCCGTAGCCGCCTACCCCTGAGTTATTGGGCTCGGCCACGAATGCCGCAAACGCGCCGGCGACGATCGCGTCGATCGCGTTGCCGCCCGCGGCCAGCGCGGACAGGCCCGCACGCACGGCGTGCTCGTGACCCGCCGACACGACCCCCACGTTCGATCTGACCTCCGCGCGGGTGCCGATCATCTGGGAGAGCCGTTGCGACATAGCCATCGGGTGTTGGCAGAATACCGACCGACCGTCACGTGTGCTCGCACCGATTTCCGGTGTGGCCAAATACGTACGGTATATCCCCACAATTTGGCCACACCGGAATCCGGATCGGAGGTGCGAGCGGGAAGGCTGGGTGCGCACGCGAGACCGGTGCGAGCGGGAAGGCGGGGTGCGCACGCGAGACCGGTGCGAGCGGGAAGGCGGGGCGCGCACGCGAGACCGGTGCGAGCGGGAAGGCTGGGTGCGCAGGCGAGCTCGGAACGCGGAAGCGGAGAGAGCGCTAGACCGCGTCGAGCCGGCCGGCGGCGGGAGCGTGTGCCTCAGGCGTCTCGGGCTCCCAGCCCGTCGCCTGCCCCAGCGACGCGGACTTCAGCACCTTGAGCGACAGCAGCGCGCACTTCATCCGGGTCGCCGAGATGTCGATCCCGAGCAGGTCCAGTACGAACGATCGGTCGAGCTCCCGTAGCTGCGAGACCGTCATCCCGACGACCTCGTCGGACGTCATCGAAGCGGCCGCCTGGGAGATCGCGCAGCCGTGGCCCTCGAACCGCACGCCGGTGATCCGCTCGTCGCCGTCGACCGCCAGCTTGACCGTCAGCTCGTCGCCGCACAGCGGGTTCAGGTCGTGGAACTGGAGGTCGACGCGCTCCAGCTCGGGCGCCGGCGGGCTCCAGTTGTGCGGCCGCTTGTAGTGCTCGAGGATGTTCTCGCGGTACAGCTCTTCCATGGCGCCCTCCTACAACTGCATCACGCGGGCGACCGTAGCCAGCGCGTCGACGAGCCGATCGATGTCGGCGTCCGTGTTGAACGCCCCGAACGACGCCCGGTTCGTCGCGTGGGCGCCGAGCCGGCGCATCAGCGGCTGCGCGCAGTGGTGGCCGGTGCGGATGCAGACGCCCTCGCGGCCGAGGATCTCACCGACGTCGTGCGGGTGGACGCCGTCGAGCACGAACGAGATCAGCCCGCCACGGTCGGCAGCGTCGGCCGGCCCATGGATCACCAGCCCCGGAACCTCGGCCAGCGCGGCCAGCGCGTAGGCGCACAGCGACCGCTCGTGGGCCCGGATCTGGTCGATCCCGAGCGCCTGGACCCAGTCGACGGCCGCTCCGAGCCCAATCGCCTCCGCGATCTGCGAGGTGCCGGCCTCGAACTTCCAGGGGAGATCGGTCCAGGTCGACTCGGTGTCGCCGACGGTCTTGATCATGTGGCCGCCGCCCATGAACGGCGGCATCGCCTCGAGCAGCTCGCGCCGGCCGTGCAGGATCCCGATCCCGGTCGGGCCGTAGACCTTGTGGCCGGTCCAGGCGTAGAAGTCGGCATCGATCACGCGCAGATCGACCGGCAACTGCGGCACCGCCTGGGCGCCGTCGATCACGACCACCGCGCCGGCTTCGTGGGCGCGGCGCGTGATCTCCGCGACCGGATTGATCGTGCCCAGGACGTTGGAGACGTGCGCGACACAGACGAGCTTGGGGGCGCGCGCGAGCAGAGCGTCCAATGAATCCAGGTCGAGCTGGCCGTCGTCGAGCACCCGGACGTAGGCGATCTCCGCCCCGACCTCGTTGCACAGGATCTGCCACGGAACGATGTTGGAGTGGTGCTCGAGCTCGGTGACGACCACGAGGTCGCCGGCACCGACGTTCTGCCGACCCCACGTATACGCAACCGTGTTGATTGACGCCGTCGCGTTGGCGGTGAAGATCGTCTCCTCGACGGTCGACCCCAGCCACTGTGCGATCCGCTCGCGCGCGCCTTCGAACTCGTCGGTCGCCTCGACCGCCAGCGGATAGACACCGCGGTGCACCGACGCGCGGAAGTCGTGGTAGTAGCGGTCCATCGCCTCGATCACCGGCGTCGGCGTCAGCGACGTCGCCGCCGAGTCCAGGTAGACGACCGGCCGGCCGGCGTACTCCCGGCGCAGCACCGGGAACTCGGCCGAGACGTCGCGCATCGCGTGGACCGCTGACATCGCTACGCCACCGGCTCGGGCTCGAGCGCGTCGGTGATCCAGCCGTATCCCTTGGCCTCGAGCTCGGTGACCAGGTCCGGGCCGCCCTCGCGGACGATCCGGCCGCGGAACATGACGTGCACGTGACTGGGCTGCACCAGATGCAGGATCCGCTGATAGTGGGTGATGATCAGCACGCCGAGGTCGGGGCCGGCGACCGAGTTGACGCCCTCGGAAACCACCTTCAGCGCGTCGATGTCCAGTCCCGAGTCGGTCTCATCGAGGATCGCCAGCTGCGGATGCTGGAGAATCAGCTGCAGGATCTCCATGCGCTTCTTCTCGCCGCCGGAGAACCCCTCGTTCAGGTACCGCCGCGACCACTCCTCGGGCGCGTTGACCCGCTCCATCGCGGCCTTGACGTCCTTGGCGAAGTCGCGCAGCGAGATCGGCGCCTCGTCGTGGGCCTCGCGGTGGGCGTTGATCACGGTCCGCAGGAACTTGGTGACGGTCACGCCAGGGATCGAGACGGGGTACTGAAACGCCATGAACAGGCCCATCCGGGCGCGCTCATCGGTGTCGGCCTCGGTGATGTCCTCGCCGCCCCAGATGATCTGCCCCTCGGTCACCTCGAAGTGGGGATGGCCCATGATCGCGTTGGCGAGCGTGCTCTTGCCCGAGCCGTTGGGACCCATCAAGGCGTGGATCTCGCCCTGGGCGACGGTCAGGTCGACGCCGCGCAGGATCTCCTTGTCGCCGGCGCGTACGTGAAGGTTTCGGATTTCGAGGTCTGGCATGCCTGTCTTTCTGCGTGTTTGAGTCGGTTGTGCGTTAGTCGACCGGCCCGGCGGCCGTCAGCGGCTGGGTCGGCGCCATCGAGGCGGCCATCGAGGCGGCCATCGGCGGCCCCGCCAAGGGAGGCCCTGAGAACTTCACGAGCTCAGCGAGCGTCGTCGCCTGCAGCGAGCGGATGATGCCGCCCTGCACGCGGGTCCACAGCAGCTTGGTCGCGCAGCCGCGGCCGGCGTCGGGCTCATGGGAGCACAGGACCCGCTCGGTGTGGTCAGAGACGAAGCACTCCATCGGCGCGATCGACCCCTCCAGCGCCTGGACGACCTCGTCCATCGCGATCTCCTCGGCCGGCCGCGACAGCCAGTAGCCGCCGTGCGCGCCCCGCGCGCTGCGGACCAGCCCGGCCTTGCGCAGCCGCGCCACCACCTGCTCCAGGTAGGCCAGCGGCAGCCCCTCTGCGTCGGCGATCGCCTTCAGGCTGGTCGGATGCTCGGGCGCCTGTCGGCCCAGCTCGATCATCAGCCGTACGCCGTACTCGGCTTTGGAGGAGAAGATCATCGGCGCTAAATCCTACCACCGGGGTCGGTTTAGCTCAGCGCGGGACAACTCGGGGCGCGGGCACTCGCGAGCGGATCGAGGATCCGGTATAGGGTCCGTCTCAGATCATGTCCGGACATCGGCTCGCGACCTCCGCCGACATCGCGGCCGCCGCCTCGCGGGCGGCGGATGCCGGACGACTCGGGATCGACACCGAGTTCATGTCCGAGGGCCGCTACCGCGCGCTGCTGTGCCTGGTCCAGATCGCCGTCGACGGATCGGATGGGGACAATTCCGAGCCGACGATCCTGCTGATCGATTCGCTGACCGACGTCGACGTCTCGCCGCTGGCCCGGTTGCTCGCCGACCCCGCGATCGAGGTCGTGCTCCACGCCGGCCGCCAGGACGTCGCGATCCTGCGCCGCGCCTGGGACACCGAGCTCAACAACATCTTCGACACCCAGATCGCGGCCGGGTTCGCCGGGCAGAGCGCGCAGTCGGGATACGGCAACCTGCTCGGCTCGGTGCTCGGGCTGCGCGTCGGCAAGACCGCCAGCTTCACGCGCTGGGACCAGCGGCCGCTGACCGACGAGCAGCTGGGCTACGCGGCCGAGGATGTCCAGCACCTGCTGGCGCTGGCCGACGAGATCCGCGGTCGCCTGGAGCGCTCGAGCCGTGTCGAGTGGGCCCGTGAGGAGTGCCGGCGTCTGGAGTCCGCGACCGATCAACGTGACCCATGGACGGCCTGGGAGCGACTGCCGCGGTCCGGCCAGTTGGATCCGCGGGCGCGCGCGGTGGCGCAAGAGCTCGCCGCATGGCGAGAGCAGACCGCATCCGACGTCGACCGGCCGGTCGGCTCGGTCCTGGGCGACCCGGCGCTGGTCGAGCTGGCCAAGCGCAGGCCGACCGACGTCTTGGGCCTGGAGCAGATCCGGGGCCTGCACCCGCCGGTGATCAAGCGCCGGGGCGACGCGATCCTGGCCGCGGTCGCGCGCGGCCGTGAGGCCGAGCCGATCCCGCGCGACGAGCCGCGCGGACACTCCGAGCCCGGTGACGCACCGCTGATCTCGTTGTTGGAGGCGCTGCTGCGCGCGCGGGCGCTGGACGCGGACCTGGCCTACGAGCTGGTCGCGTCACGCGCCGAGCTCGAGCAGATCGTCGGCTCTTGGCGGCGCGGCGAACCGGAGCCGTCGGTGCGGACGCTGACCGGCTGGCGCTCGGAGCTCGTCGGCGACGGGCTGCGGACGCTGCTGGCCGGGCAGGGATCGCTGTCGGTCGGACCGAGACGGCGGATCGTGTTCACGAGACCCCCGTCTGCAGGATCCCCGACAGCGCCGGCGTCTGATTGAACAGCTGGCGGGCGAGTGCGCGGCTGACGCCCGGCGCGCGCTCGATCGTCCCCTGGTCGATGCTGAGCAGGTCGTTGAACGCCGTCGCGTAAGTCAGGCGCAGGTTGCCGTGCGGCGACTGGGCGGCACGCTCGGCGTCGGTCTGGCCGTGCGCCGACCCCCAGCCGGCTCGCTTGAGCACCGCCACCTGGGCGTCGCGGAGCGCCGCCGAGCTCGAATACCGCGGGCCGGCGACGACGAACTCGACCGAGCAGTACGAGCTCACGCCCTGGTCGCAGCGGCGCTGGTGCCAGACGATCTTCGCGCCGGGCGCGAGCGGCACGTCCGCCAGCGACGCCGAACCCGGCGTGTGCCCCTGTCCCCCGCAGCCGGCGAGCCCGACGATCGCGGCCGCCACCACCCCCACCGCCGGTACTCGCCATCGCGCCGTTTTCGCCCGCACGGCGCCGATCTAATCACCCGGGGGGGCCGAGTAAGCTCAGGCGATGAGCATCGCAGACGTCCTCAACGATCCTGAGCTGCTCGGCACCGAGTGGGATCTGAGCCCGCTGGTCGACGGCGACGAGGACGCCGGAGTCCAGCGCCAACTCGACGAGGCGCTGACGCGCTCCGACACGTTCGCCGCCGCCTACAACGGCAAGCTCGGAGAGCTCGAGCCGGTGGGACTGGCCGAGGCGATGCATGAGCTGGCGGCGATCAACGAGCTGGTCGGCAAGGCCGGCTCGTTCGCATCGCTGCGGTTCGCGACCGATTCCGACGACCCGACGCGCGGCGCGCTGCTGCAACTCGTGCAGGAGCGCGCGACCGAGCTCGAGACCAAGCTGCTGTTCTTCGAACTGCAGTGGGCCGCGTTGCCCGAGCAGGCGGTCGAGGCGCTGCTGACCGACCCGGCGCTGGACTTCTGCGCCCATTACCTGCGCAGCGCTCGCCGCTACCGACCGCATCTGCTGTCAGAGCCCGAGGAGCGGATCGTTGCCGAGAAATCGCTGACCTCGTCCGGTTCCTGGGCGCGCCTGTTCGGTGAGCTGATGGCGGCCCTGCGGGTGACGGTCGACGGCGAGCCGGTGGTGCTCGATGTCGCGCTCAGCCGGCTGATGGATCCCGACCGGGACACGCGCCGCACGGTCGCCGAGGCGCTGTCGGAGGCGCTCGAGCCCGGGCTGCGAACGCGTGCGTTCATCTACAACACGCTCGTCTACGACAAGTCGGTCGACGACCGGTTGCGCTCCTACCCGCACTGGCTCGCCTCGCGCAACCTCGCCAACGAGGCCTCAGACGTTTCGGTGATGGCGCTGATCGAGGCGGTCCGTGGGCGCTTTGACATCCCCCAGCGGTGGTACCGCCTGAAAGCGCGGCTGCTCGGCCTCGAGCGGCTCGAGGACTACGATCGCTACGCGCCGCTGGAGACCAAGGAGATCGTCTACGCGTTCGGCGAGGCGCGTGAGTTCGTGCTGGACACCTACGGGTCGCTGTCGCCCGACGCCGGGAACGTCGTCCGGCGGTTCTTCGACGAACGCTGGATCGACGCCCCGACCCGGCCGCACAAGCGCGGCGGCGCGTTCTGCTCCTACACGGTGCCGAGCGTCCACCCCTACGTCCTGCTCAACTACACCGCCAACCGTCGTGACGTGCTGGTGATGGCGCACGAGCTCGGACACGGCCTGCACGCCGCGCTGGCTCAGCCGCAAGGCGTGTTTCATCAGGGCACGCCGTTGACCACGGCCGAGACGGCATCGGTGTTCGGCGAGGCGCTGACGTTCGGCCGGCTGCTCGAGCAGGCGCCGGACGATGACGCCCGCCTCGGTCTGCTCGCCGAGCAGATCGACGGTTCGATCGCGACGGTGTTTCGGCAGATGGCGATGAACCGCTTCGAGCACCTCGTCCACACCGGGCGCCGGTCAGAAGGCGAGCTGTCGGTCGACCGGATCAACGCGATGTGGACCGAGAGCCAGGCCGAGCTGTTCGGCGACTCGGTGCAGATGCTCGACGGCTACCGGATGTGGTGGTCCTACGTGCCGCACTTCATCAACACGCCCGGCTACGTCTATGCGTACGCCTACGGCCAGCTGCTGGCCCTGTCGGTCTACAGCCGCTACCTGTCGCAGGGACCGTCGTTTGCCCCGGCCTACCTCGAGATGCTCGCGGCGGGCGGCTCACGCAGCCCGGAGGAACTCGGCCGGATCGTCGGTATCGACCTCGCCGACCCCGGTTTCTGGGACTCGGGGATCGACCTGATCGAGCAGCAGTTGCGCGACGCCGAGGAGCTCGTCGCGCAGCGCGACAGCTGACCGCAGGAGCGCTCTGTCCGTCGTTTATGCTCGGAAAATGTTGGGCAGGAGGCGAACCGGGGGACTGGTGCTCGCCTGTCTGGCGAGCGCCGGCCTGGCCGCGACGGGCGCGTCGGCCCGGGACGCGGCATCGCCACGGCCGACCGTCGTCCGGCTCGGCGCGCCGGCGCTGCACCCCGCGGACGCGAAGCTGATCGGGTCGCTGCCGCGGTCGACCCGGTTGCAACTGACGGTAACGCTCAGACCCCGTGATCCAGCCGCGCTCGCCGCCTATGCGAAGGCGGTCGCCGAGCCCGGCTCGCGCAGCTACCACCGCTTCCTGACGGTCGCGCAGTTCGCCCGGCGCTTCGGGGCGACGCCGGCAGCGGTCGCGGCCGTCCGAGCGTCGCTGCGCGCCCGGGGGCTGACTTCGGGTGCGCCCGCGCCGAACGACCTGTCGATCCCCGTCCGGGGGAGCGCGGGAGACGTGTCGACCGCGTTTGCGACCACGCTGGCGCGACTGCAGCTGCGCGGTGGCCGGCTCGCGTACGCGAACACGTCTGCGCCCGCGCTGCCACGCGCGGTCGCGCCGGACGTGCAGGCGATCATCGGGCTGAGCACGGTCACCGAACCACGACCGGCGGGGCCCCGGGCGCCGCCGCCCGCGCCGGCCACGTCCGGCGACACTGCTCGGGCCGGGTCAGATCACGTCGACGGGGCCGCGCTTGATCCTGGTGCCACCGACGCGCGGCCGTGCGGCGCGGTCACCAGCCAGCAGCAGGCGTTCGACACGAGCACCGCGTATCGCCCGTACACGATCGGCCAGGTGGCCGGCGCGTACGGGTTCACCGGCCTGTACAGCCCCGGCGACCTCGGTTCCGGAGCGACCGTCGCCGTGTTCGAGCTCGAGGGCAATTTCCCGGCGGACACGACCGCCTATCAGACCTGCTTCGGGACGACCGGGATCGTGAAGACGGTCAAGGTCGACGGCGGCGCACCGGCGCCCAGCGCCGCCATGGACGACGGCTACGAGACGCAGATCGACATCGACAACATCATCGGCCTCGCGCCGAAGGCCAACCTGCTCGTCTACCAGGGCCCCGACACCAGCGCGGGTTCGTATGACACCGACGCGGCGATCATCGCCGCCAACAAGGCCTCGGTCCTGTCGCAATCGTGGGGGGTGTGCGAGTCCGCGCTTGGAGGCACCGCGATCGCGGCCGAGGCGACGCTGTTTCAGGAGGCTGCGGTCCAGGGCATGACCGTGCTGGCGGCCTCCGGCGACACGGGTTCGGACGCCTGCGACGACGACGGCGCCAGCGGGGACACCACTCAGGCGGTCGACGACCCGGCCGCTCAGCCCTATGTGACCGGCGTCGGCGCCACGACGCTCTCGCACCTCAGCGGCCCCGTCGAGTCGGCATGGAACGACGAATACGGGGCCAGCGGCGGCGGTCCGTCGCTGATCTGGGCCGCGCCGTCGTTTCAGACCGACGCCGCGACCGCGGTCGACGTCGACGGCGGCGGCCAGATCGGCAACTGTCCCGCCGCTGCGCTGTCAGGGTATTGCCGGCTGGTGCCCGACGTCTCGGCCGACGGCGATCCCTACACCGGCTACATGATCTATTACGACGGCCAGTGGACGATCGGCGACGGTACCTCCGCATCGACGCCCGTCTGGGCCGCGCTGGTGGCGCTCGCCCAGAGCTCCGCGGGCTGCGGCGGCGCTCGACTCGGCTTCATCAACCCGACGCTGTACGGCGGCGCCGGGGCGCAATACGCCAGCGACTTCAACGACGTCTCGACCGGCGACAACGCCTGGCTACCGGGAATGGAGGCGTTCGCCGCCGCGCCGGGGTATGACCCGGTCACCGGCCTGGGCACGCCGAAGGCCGCGGCGGATGCCGCGATGCTGTGCGACGGGCCCCTGTCGGTCTCGACTCCGGCAAGCCTTGAGACGGTTGCCGGTACACCGGTGACGTTCCATGCGTCCGCGGTCGCGGCCCACGGCCAGGCGGTCGCGATGTCGGCCACGGGCGTACCGAACGGGGTGACGTTCAACCCCGCCAGCGGCACGTTCTCAGGTACGCCCGATGTCCCGGATCCGTGGACCATCACGCTCGAGGCGAGCACCAGCACCCAGGTCCAGGAGATCTCGATCCCATGGACCGTCACGAAGCCCGTGATCACGATCCGACCGCTGGCCAGGCTGCTGACGACGGTCGGCACGCATCTGCAGGTTCACGCCGGAGCCTCGGTCAACGCCCCCGTGTCGATCGCCTACGACGCCAATGGCCTGCCGCACGGGCTGGCGATCGACTCGACCGGCGTGATCAGCGGCCAGCCGACCGGATCAGGCCGCTTTCACGTCAGTGTCACCGCATCCAACAGCCTGGCCGGGACCGTCACCAGCAGCCCGGTGATCTGGATCGTCAAGGGCCCCGCGCAGCTGCGCCGGGTCAAGATCAGCGGCGTCGTACGCAACCGCCCGCAGCTGACGTTCGACGTGCACACGGGCTACGGGGTCGCGTGCGTGCGCCAGTACACGGTCGAGCCTCCGTCGGGCCTGACCCTCCCGGCCCGCAGCCTCGGACGCCACGTGTCGATGCGCGCCGACGCGCCGCAGCAGCCACGGCGACTGCGGTTCCGGGCCACGCTCCGCAACGGCGCGCTGCAGATCGACACGCTCGGGACCGCGTCCTGCTCGGTTCAGTTCACGATCTCGGGTCTGCACGCCACCCCCGAGCTCCGTCAACAGGTACGCCGCGACAAGCATCGGGCGCCGCTGCGACGGGTGACGGTTGTCGCCGCCAACGGTCACGGCAAGCCGCGCAGGCTCGTCAAGTACGCCTCCGTCGGCTGAAGGTCAGTGCGCGCGTGCCCGGCGGGTGCGCGACCGCTCCTCCTGGCGCTCGACGACCTGCGCGATCAAGCGGATCACCTGCTCGATCCCGGTCGCCTTCGCCTCGCCGCGCTCGAACGCCCGGCGCCAGTCGGCGACATGGCCCTTGGTCGCGAGCTCGTTGAACGCCGCGCGCTGGATCTCGAGCCGGACCTTCGCGTCAGGGGCGATCTCCTTGGTCACCGTCGGGCCGGGCATCTGGATCCGGTACAGCTGGATGTCACCGCGCCCGCGCAACTCCAGGCCGGCCACCAGCTTGAGCGTCGCCAGTGCGGGAACGTCGTCGATGAACCGCGTGATCGCGGTCTCGATCAGGGCCTTCGTATCTGAGGCCAAGCGGCCCGCCTACCGGCCGTCGGCCTGCAGCGAAACACCGCCGTCAAACCCCGACACGAGCACGGTCCCGTCCTTCTGGACCTGCGTGTGCACGGCCGTCGACGACGAATGCGACGAGGCGGCGGCGACAGTGATCGGGGCGCTGACGGCGACGGCCAGCACGACCGTTCCCGCGGCCAATCGCCTGCGGATGATTGTGGCTCTGCGTGTGCGCACTGCTCGACCTCCCAGCCGTTGGACCTTCGCCACCAAGGGTACCGCTCGCCTCGTCCCAGCCGGCAATCCGCGGCCCGGCTCAGATCTTGTGCCTTTCCAGCAGTTTTCGGCCGATCACCATCCGCTGGATCTCTGACGTGCCCTCGCCGATCAGCAGCAATGGCGCGTCGCGGTACAGCCGCTCGATCTCATACTCCTTGGAGT
>Ga0302181_10000610_pt1 | contig 28266 bp, 25 predicted proteins | sample I_Palsa_E3_3_FD_198786 | JGI IMG/M metagenome (GOLD analysis project Ga0302181, IMG submission 198786) | Peat permafrost microbial communities from Stordalen Mire near Abisko, Sweden - I_Palsa_E3_3 | ecosystem: Environmental > Terrestrial > Soil > Palsa > Peat permafrost | place: Sweden...
CAACTAGCTGATAGGCCGCGAGCCCCTCCCGAAGCGGAATCCATTTCCTTATCAGATCATGCGGTCCGATAGGGATATCCGGTATTAGCACCGGTTTCCCGGTGTTGTCCCGGTCTTCGGGGCAGGTTGCTCACGTGCTACTCACCCGTTCGCCACTCGCTCTTCATCAGTATTGCTACCGAATGGAGCGCGTTCGACTTGCATGTGTTAGGCACGCCGCCAGCGTTCGTCCTGAGCCAGGATCAAACTCTCCATCGAGACTCCGACCGGCCAAACCCCAAACAGGGAGCCCGACCGACCAAGAATCAGAGAGTCACCATAGTTTGACTCGAACTATTTGTGACCACAGACCCGTTCGCCCCGAAGGGTTCCGAGGCCTGTGTACTTCTTAATTGACGTACAACCCATCCGTTTGAGTCCGGATGAATTGCCCGCACTGGCTTTTGGCTCTCACTATTCCGTTTTCAAGGAGCGACCGGGCACACACCAGTCCAGCCGGTGTTGGTGCCGGGTGTGCCAAAGGACTGCTCCGGACAAGCCGGCGAGTCTCCTTCGGCTGTCGGAGGGCCTTGGGGGGCCGTTCCGACGGGAGTGTCACTGTACCAGGCGCGTGACAGAGCGTCAACGCGCTTTTCACGGCGGAAAACCTCCGGGGTGAACCCGGGCCACGGCCTCTGCCACCGATCGTAGCGGGACATCCGCCGTCACCGACGGATGCCCGCCCGAGCGGTCCGGTTCCCTCCAATGTCGTGGTGACACCCGGTGCTCGAAGCTCAGCAGGCTTTCCGCCCCTCCCCGGCCGCCAACCAGGTGGCGGGGGCGTGCACCGCCTGCTGATGCCCTCGATCTACCGCACGTCACCACGATGCGATGGCTGCATGATGCACTGCGGTTGTTTCACGGTCGTGACGGGGCTGTGACGCCGCAGTGAACCTCGTCGCGCCAGGTCAGGGGCTCGGATGGCGTCCCCGCCGGCTCAGGGGCGGGAGACGGAGGGACTGCCCGGCACCCAGAACCGCCAGGGCTTCTCGGTCGCCACCCTGATGCCGATCCGGGTCCCGATGCCGGGGCGCCGGGGGGGCGGTGTCCCGTCGTCCCGCAGGCGGACCAGGCCCGCCCCCGAGGCGGCACGCCGGGGGCGCGCCAGGAGATCGGCCCCGGTGTCGGCGCCGGTGATGCCGAGGGCCCGGCAGAGCTTGGCCGGGCCGTTGCAGAGATCCCGCTCCAGGCGGGCCGCCGGCCGGGCCTCCCACATCTCCTCCAGCCCGGCGAGGGGCTCGAGGGCACGGATCAGAACGGCGGCGGCCTCCCCCTCGGGCCCGCAGACCACGTTGGCGCACCAGTGCATGCCGTAGGTGAAATACACGTAGAGGTACCCCGGCGGCCCGAACATGACGGCCGTCCGCGGCGTCGGCCCCCGGTACGCGTGCGACGCCGCGTCGTCGGCGCCGTGATACGCCTCGACCTCCACGATGCGACCGGCCCGGTCGCCGCGCGCCAGCACCTTGTTCAGAAGCCACTGCGCCGTCGTGACGGGATCGCCCTGCAGATCGGCCCGTCGCACGCCGCCACCCTGGTCCACCCGGGTGGCCCGGCGCCACCCGCGGTGCGCCGGGTGGTCGGTGACTCAGATGGGGGTCGGCGCCCCCACCCGGCGGATGGCCCCCGGCGTGGAAGCTGGCCGGTGGACGGCCGGGGGCTGGCCTCGCGTCGGCTGCCGCTGCTCGCCCGCCCCCGCGGCCATGCGGCACAGGACCGAGAGCTCGTCGACCATGGCCCGGGTCAGGCCCGGCAGGTCCGGCACGGCCGAGGCGCACGCGTTGATGCCGACGAAGAGCCACTCGCGGTAGCTCTGCACCGTCACGTTGAGCGCCACCCCGTCAATCACCGGCCCGAGTGGGTACACCGCCCGCAGCTCCATGCCGGCGAAGTAGAGCGGGAAGTCGGGCCCGGGCACGTTGGAGACCATGAGGTTGCCCGCCCGCAGCTTGCGCAACACACCCGAGCGGACACCGAGCTGAATCATCGTCTTGGCGAACGCGGGCGGCAGGGCTTCGGTCATCCGGGTTCCCAGCGGTCCGTACCCGACCGCGCGCTCCTGCCCCTTGCACGAGGCGCTCGCCGCCGTCACGGTGCGCAGGCGCTCCAGCGGCGTCTTCTTGTCGTTGGCCAGCGGCACGAACATGGCCGAGAGCTGGTTGCCCACCGCGGCGCCGTCCGTGTCCTCACGCAGCGACACCGGGACGACGGCCACCAGCGGGCTCTCCACATCCTGGCCGTGTGCCGCCAGGTGGCTGCGCAGCGCCCCGGAGCACACGCCCAGCACCACGTCGTTGATCGTCGATCCGAAGCGCGCCTTGAGCGCCCGCACCTCCGTCATGCTCAGCTCGGCGAAGGCCACTGCCCGGTCGCCGCCGACGGGTGACTCGAACGTGTCGGGCGCCCCCAGCGGGATCGACACCGGGCCGAGCCTGTCGTCGACCGCGCAGCGGGCCAACCGCACGGCCGTGCGCCCGACTTCGCGCGCCGCGCGCAATCCCCTGATGGGGCTCCGGAGGAAAGTCGGCAGCGCGTCGGTCATCAGCTGGGCCCGCGACGGAAGGCGCGCCGGCATCCAGGGCGGGCCGGGCTCGGTGACGGCGCTGCCCTCAGGAGTGAGGTCGAGCAGCTTGGCCAGCATGTCGGCTCCGGCCACGCCGTCCACCACCGAGTGGTGCACCTTGGCGATCAACCCGACCATGCCGTCGGCCATGCCCTCGACGACATGCATCTCCCACGGCGGCTGTTCCGGCGTGAGCGGGCGGCTCATCACCTCGGCCACCTTGGCCCGGAACTCGGCCTCGCCGCCCGGGGCAGGGAGCGCCACGCGGTGCAGATGGTTGGCCAGGTCGAAGTCGGGGTCGTCCACCCAACGCGGGTGGTCGAGCCCGAGTGGGACGGGCATGAGACGGCGACGGAACGGCGGCAGCGTCGGAATGCGCGTCTGGAGCACGGCGGCCACCCGTTCGAAGGCGTAACCACCCGGCAGTGACGAGGGATCGAAGAGACACGCGTAGGCGATCTCCATCGGTGTTTCCGGTGTGTCGGAATAGATGAACATCGGGTCGATGCCGGTCATCCGCTGCATGTGCACGTCTCCACGAGGTGAGGGCTTCCGGTGGACTCGACGGTGACACCCGAGACGCAGCAGATCCCGTCTCCCCCCTCGGACCCTCGGAGGCGGATTCCAGCGCACTTCGTCGATTCGGGGATCGTCGTCGTTGTGGCTATGGCAACAGCCTGTACCCACGACGTCCGCGGCACAACCACTTGTCGAGATCTTTATGTTGCGTTCACCCCGGGTTTACCTGACATGGGGGCTGAGCGGCGCAACTGACACGCCCACCACCTGGGCCGACCCGGCGCGCGGCAGGGTGGCGGATCCTCAGATCGTGCCCTGGGGCCGCCATTGCGCCAGCCGCGCCCGGTCGACTTCCCGGCGGCGGACGAAGCGTTCGGCCTGTTCGCCGACGGGCCCCGGTCCGGCCCCGCCCGGGGTGCGCCGGCGTGTCACCGCCACACCGGGTTCGAGCAGTTCCGTGGCGGTCTCCCCCAAATCGGGGTGGGCGGCGACCAGCTCGACCAACGGCACATGGCGCTCGAGCGACTCGCGCACCAGCCCGCCGATGAGCGCGTGGGCCTGGCGGAAGGGCATGCCCTGCTCGACGAGCATCTCGGCCAGGTCGATCGCCGCGGCAGCGGGACCGTCCGCCGCCATCTGCATGCGCTCCTCGTTCCACGACGCGGTCTCGTACACGCCGCGCAGGGCAATGAGGGCGCGCGTGACCTGCAGCACGGCGTCGAAGATCGGCTCCTTGTCTTCCTGGAGGTCGCGGTTGTAGGCCAGCGGGAGCCCCTTCAACGTCACCAGCACCGCGGTGAGGTGGCCGATGAGGCGGCCCGACTTGCCGCGGGCCAGTTCCGCCACATCGGGATTCTTCTTCTGCGGCAGCATCGAGCTCCCGGTGGCATAGGCATCGTCGAGCGTGCAGAAGCCGAACTCCTCGGTCGACCACAGCACGATCTCCTCGCCCAGGCGCGAGAGGTGCACGCCCAGCAGCGCGAGATCGAAGAGCGCCTCGGCGACGAAGTCGCGATCGGACACCGCATCGAGCGAGTTCTCGAAACGGCCGTGGAACCCGAGCTCCGCGGCGACGTAGTCGGGGTCGAGCGGGAGAGACGAGCCGGCGAGCGCGCCGGCGCCAAGGGGCGACGTGTTCAGGCGGTCGACGGTGGTGAGGAGGCGATCGACGTCGCGCGCGAGCGCCCAGCCGTGCGCCAGCAAGTGATGGGCCAGCAGCACCGGTTGCGCCCGTTGCATGTGGGTGTAGCCGGGCAGGTAGACGCCGTCGGCCTCCCGAGCCCGCTCGGCCAACACGTCCTGCAACGCCATGATCTCGCCGGCCACACCGATGAGCGAGCGGCGGCACCACAGCCGCAATGCCGTCGCCACCTGGTCGTTGCGGCTGCGCCCCGTGTGCAGCTTGGCCCCGACATCGCCCACCAACTCGGTGACCCGTCGTTCGATGGCCGTGTGGATGTCCTCGTCACCCGGGGCGAAGACGAACGCCTCGGTGACGAACTCCTCTTCCACGATGTCGAGCGTCTCCACCAGAGCGGTCACCTCGCTGTCGCTGAGGATGCCCGCCTTGCCGAGTCCCTTGACGTGCGCGCGCGAGCCGGCCAGATCATCGTGCGCCAACACCCAATCGAAGGGCAGGCTCACGGTGAACGCCGCCACGGCGTCCGCCATACCGGTCGAGATACGACCCTCCCAGAGCGTCAATGCTCCCCCCTCACCTCTCCTGCCGCCGCCGGCGGCGGCGCCTCCACGCCCGTCTGCGCCCCCGGCCCCTGGCGGGCCGACCACGTGGCGACCCCGAGGCCCCACAGGCGGACGAACCCTTCGGCGTCGGCGTGCCGGAAGCTGTCCGAGGCATCGTAGGTCGCCAGGTCGTGGTCGTAGAGCGCGACCGGGCTGCGTCGCCCCACCACGGCGCACGTGCCGGGCGCGTCGAAGCGGAGGCGCACCTCCCCCGTCACATGGCGCTGGGTCTCCATGAGGAAGGCCTGTAACGCGGCGCGCAACGGCGAGTACCACATGCCGTCGTAGACGAGCTCGGCCCAGCGCGGCTCGAGGCGCGCCTTCTCGTGGTGCACGTCCCGCTCGAGCGTCAGGTCCTCGAGGTCGGCGTGGGCCATGATCAGCGCCAGGGCGGCCGGGCACTCGTAGACCTCCCGGCTCTTGATGCCGACACGGCGGTTCTCGACCATGTCGAGGCGGCCGAAGCCGCGGCTACCGCCCAGCCGACCCAGCCGGGCGATCAGGTCGTAGGGCTCCAGCGCCGTGCCGTCGAGGCTGACCGGAACGCCGGCTTCGAAGCCGATGATGACCTCCACCGGATCGGTCTCGGTGACCCGGGTCAGCGTGTAGACGTCGTCGGGAGCGGGCGCCCACGGGTCCTCGATGGCGCCGCACTCAATGGCCTTGCCCCAGAGGTTGTCGTCGATGGAGTACAGCTTCTCCTTGGTCACCGTGATCGGGATGTCCCACTTGGCCGCCAGCTCGACGCAGTCCTCCCGCGTCAGGCCCCAGACGCGGGCCGGCGCGTAAATGCCGAGGTCCGGCGCCAGGGCGCGCACCCCGACCTCGAAGCGCACCTGGTCATTGCCCTTGCCCGTGCAGCCGTGCGCCACCGCGGTGGCGCCGTGCAGCCGCGCCTGGGAGACCAGGTGACGCACGATCACCGGCCGCGACAGGGCCGAGACGAGCGGGTACTTGCCCTCGTAACGCGCGTTGGCCTGGAGGGCCGGCACGCAGAACTGCTCCGCCATTTCGTGGCGGGCGTCGATCACCACGGCCTCGACCGCGCCGGCGGCCAGCGCCCGGGCGCGCACCGCGTCCCAGTCCTCCCCGCCGCGGTCGGCCGACTGGCCGACGTCGACCGCCACCGCCACCACCTCGACGCCTTCGTGCTCAATGAGCCAGCGCACGGCCACGGACGTATCGAGGCCACCGCTGTAGGCGAGTACCACCCGATCAGACATGTTCAGTCCTCTTCTTCCTTCCCATTCAACGCGATCTTGTTGGTGGCCACAATGCCTGCGACGTCGCGCAAGCGGTCGGCCATCGGCCCCCCGCCGAAGCCCTCCTCGACGACGACCAGGACGGTGTCGTCGCCGGCCACCGTCCCGACGACCTGCTCCAGCCCGCTGCGGTCGAGCGCGGAACCCACCACATGGGCCGAGCCCGGCGGCGTGCGCAGCACCACGAGGTTCCCCGAGTGGGCCACCTCGACCACCCACTCGCCCAGCACACGCCGCAAGTGGTCCTCCGGCGCGATCTGGTGCACCGGGAGCTCGGGCAGCGCGTAGGCCGTCTCGCCCGCAGGCAGCCGGACCTTGACGGCCCCGAGATCCTCGAGGTCGCGCGACACCGTCGTCTGCGTCGCCTCGATTCCTTGCTCGCCGAGCAGTGCCACCAGCTGCGCCTGGTTCGTCACCGGCTGGGACTCCAGCAATTTGGTGATCCGGTGCTGACGCTGGTTCTTCGTCAGCCGGCTGGGTGCGTGCCCGCTCACCGCGAACCCTCCAGCACCCAGGCCAGGACGCCCCGCATGGCCGTCCGCCGGTGGGCCGCCTCGCGCCAGACCAGCGAGCGCGGGCCCTCGAGCACCTCGTCGGTGATCTCCTCGCCGCGGTGTGCCGGCAGGCAGTGCAGGACGACGGCATCGGCGGCCGCCTGCTCGACCAGCGCGGCGTCGACGGTGTAGCCGGTGAAGGCGGCGAGCCGGGCGGCCCGCTCCTCCTCCTGGCCCATGCTCGTCCAGACGTCGGTGTACAGAACGGCGGCGTCCTTGGCGGCCTGGCCGGGATCGTCGGTCACCTGCACGCTGCCGCCCCGTCCCATGCGGTCGGCGAAGGCCTGCAGCCCGGCCAGGTCGTCGCCCGAGAACGCATAGGCGGCCGGGCTGGCGAAGCGGACCTCCATGCCCTCGAGCAGTGCCGCCTCGGCCAGGGAGCGCGCCATGTTGTTGCCGTCGCCGACATAGGTCAGGACGCGACCGGCCAGCGAACCGAGCGCCTCGCGCATGGTGAGCACGTCGGCCACCGCCTGGCAGGGGTGCGCGGTGTCGCACAGGAGGTTGACCACCGGGACTTCGAAACCACTCCGGGCCAAAGCGCCGGCCATGCGCACCAGCGTCGAATGCTCGAAGACGCGGGCGCAGAGGATGCGGTGGTAACAGGCGAGCGTGCGGGCCACGTCCTCGGCCGTCTCGCGCTCGTCCAGGCCGACCTCGGTCCCCTGGATGTAGACGGGGTGCCCACCCAGGTCGACCACCGCCATTTCGGTGGAGTTGCGGGTCCGAGCCGAGGGCTTCTGGAAGAGCAGCGCCACGCCCTCGCCGGCCAGGGGCGCGCGGTCGAGTGGCTCGAGGGCGAGCGCCAGGAGGCGCTCCCAACCCTCGGGGTCGAGGTCGTCGATGTCGAAGAAGTTGCGCACGTGCCGGTCCCTCCCTTCCGCTACGCCGGCCCGCCGGTGCCGGTGCCGGTGCCGGTGCCGGTGCCGGTTCCGGCGGCGGTCAGCGCCTCGCCGAGGATCCCGAGGGCGGTGTCGATCTCCTCGTCGCGCACGAGAAGCGGCGGCGCCACGCGGATGGCGTCGGGGCGCACCGGGTTGACCAGCAGGCCGCGCACCAGTGCCTGGGCCGCCGCCTCCTTGGCCACGGGCGCTTCGAGCTGCGCCGCCAGCAGCAGCCCGGCGCCGCGCACCGAAACGACACCGGGCAGCTGTGCGAGCCCGGTGGCCAGGCGTTCGCCACTCTCGCGAGCACGGCGACAGACGTCCTCGGACTCCATGACGGCCAGGGTGGCCCTGACGGCGGCCAGCGCGAGGGGCTGCCCGCCGAAGGTCGACCCGTGGTCACCAGGCCCGAACGCCGCCGCCACCTCGGCCCGGGCCCAGCAGGCCCCGACGGGCATACCGTTGCCCAGCGCCTTGGCCATCGTCACGACGTCGGGCTCGAGCCCCTGCGCCTGAAACGCGAACCAGTGGCCGGTGCGGCCGAGGCCGGTCTGGACCTCGTCGAGCATGAGCAGCGCGTTGCGCTCGGTGCAGAGCGACCGCACGGCACCGAGATAGTCCGAGCTCGGGACCACGACGCCGCCTTCGCCCTGCAGCGGCTCGAGCAGGACGGCCGCCACGGTGCCGGGGTCGAGTGCCTCGTCGAGCGCGGCGACGTCGTCGTAGGGGACGTGGACGAACCCCTCGGGGAGCGGGACGAACGGCGCCTGCTTCTCCGGCTGACCGGTGGCCGTGAGGGTGGCCAGCGTCCGGCCGTGGAAGGCGTTGTCGGCGCTGATCACCACGTGCCGGCCCGGTCCGGCCCAGCGCCGGGCCAGCTTGAGCGCGCACTCGTTGGCCTCCGCCCCCGAGTTGGCGAAGAAGACCTGGCCGCCGGCCTGTCCAGTGCCGCCGTTGATCAGCCGGTCGATGGTGCGGGCCACCTCGGGGGCCAGCGTGTTGCCGTAGAGGTTCGACACATGGCTCAGCGTGCGCGCCTGTTCGGCCACGGCGTCGGCCACGGCGGGGTGGGCGTGGCCCAGCGAGACCACGGCCAGGCCCGTGATGAAATCGAGGTACTCCGCGCCCTCCGCGTCGTAGAGGAGCGTCCCCTGGCCCCGCACGAAGGTGGCGGGCGGGTCGGCGTAGGTGCCCATGAGCGCGGCCCGCTCCGAGGGCGGTTCAAGCGCGGCGTTCGGATCGCTCACGGCACCACCATCGTCCCGACGCCGGAGTCGGTGAAGAGCTCGAGCAACAACGCATGGGGCACGCGTCCATCGAGGATGTGCGCCTGGCCGACCCCGGCGCGCACCGCCGCGGCACATGCTTCGACCTTCGGGATCATGCCCCCCTGGACTCCCCCATCGCGCACGATCTCGTCGATCACGTCCGCCGAGGCCTGGTGGATGACCGTCATGGGGTCGTCGGCCACGACCCGGAGTCCCTCGGTGTCCGTCAAGAAAATCAGCTTCTCGGCGTGCAGCGCCTCGGCCAGCGCACCCGCCACCGTGTCGGCGTTGATGTTGTACGCCTGCCCGGACTCATCGGCGCCGATCGTGGCCACGACAGGGATCAGACTCTCGGCCAGCAGGCGCTCGAGCATAATGGGGTCGACAAGCGTCACGTTGCCGACAAAGCCCAGGTCGGCGTGCCGCGGCGCCGCCGTGATGAGGTTGGCGTCCTCGCCCGACATCCCGACCGCCAGCGGCCCGTGCACGTTGATGGCCGAGACGATGTCGCGGTTGACCTTGCCGACCAGCACCATGCGTGCGATGTCGAGCGTGTCGGCGTCGGTCACCCGAAGGCCGTTGCGGAACTCCGTCTCCTTGCCGAGCCGTGCCATCAACGCGCCGATCTGGGGGCCGCCCCCGTGCACGACGACGGGGAGCATGCCCACGGCCCGCATCAGGACGACGTCCTCGGCGAAGGAGGCCAGCGCTCCGCCGGGATCCCCTGCGTCCGCGCCGGTGCCCTCCGCCGCGTGCAGTGCGTTGCCGCCGTACTTCACGACGACGATCTTCTCCCGGAAGCTCCGGATGTAGGGCAGGGCCTCCACCAGCACCGAGGCGGTCTTGGCCGCGGCCGCCTTTTGGGCGCGGCTGACCCTGGGCGGCACGACGGGCAGGTCATGCGTCGTCACGACGTCGTCCGATTCTCGTCGATGTAGCCGTAGCCCAGGTCGGTGCCGAGCACTACCGACTCCCCCGAGCCGAGGCCCAGGTCGCACTCCAGCACAATGTGCCGGCCCGCCATGTGGGCCGCCACCGCCGCGGCGTCATGGGGCACGCCCACGCCTCCCGCGCACACCACGGTGGTGCCGTAGGCGAGCAACACCCGGTCGATGTCGAAGGGGGTCCCGGCCGAGCCGAGCTCGGAGATGATGCGCCCCCAGTAGGGGTCTTCACCGAAGAGCGAGCACTGCACGAGCATGGAGTCCGCCACCTTGCGTGCGGCGATGTGCGCCGCCTCGTCGCTCACCGCACCCCGCACGTGGACGTGCGCCACCTTGGTGGCTCCTTCCGCGTCGTCGACCATCTGCTCGGCCAGGGACCGGCAGGCCTCGTACAGCGCTGAGGTCAGCGCAGATGGCGAAGGGCGGGCCCCGAGCCCGTTGGCCAGGACGAGCACCGTGTCGTTGGTCGACGTGCAGCCGTCCACCGTGATCGTGTTGAACGACGCCGCCACGGCCTCGCGCAACGCGGCCTGCAGGACGGCGGGGTCGACCACGGCATCGGTCGTGCACAGGGCGAGCATGGTGGCCATGTTCGGCGCCAGCATGGCAGCGCCCTTGGCCATCCCTCCCACTGTGAAGCCCTCTCCCTCGACTACGACCTCCTTCGGGACCGTGTCGGTCGTCATGATGGCCCGCGCCGCCTGCGCGGCGGACTCTGCCCGTTCGGTGCGCGCCATCACGATCGGCTCGATCTCCGGGATGACGTGGTCGATAGGAAACGGGATGCCGATGAGGCCTGTCTGGCAGATCAGGATCTCCTCCGCGGTCGCACCGATGTCACCGGCCACCGCAGTACAGAGCCGTTCGGCGGCCTCGCGCCCCGGGACGCCGGTGGCGGCGTTGGCGTTGCCCGAGGTCAGGATCACGCCCGCCGCCTTGCCAGCGGTCGCCGCCAGGTGGGCCCGGCTCACCTGGACGGGGGCCGCCGCGGCCAGGTTGGAGGTGAACACGCCGGCGGCGGGCACCGCCTTGCCGTCGGCGGTGGCCACGACGGCGACGTCGTGGGCCTTGGCCGCCTTGATACCGGCGTAGCCCCCGACGGCGACGAAGCCCCGGGGTGCATTGACGCTCACGGGTAGACCCCCGCGATCGGCAGGCCGGTCGTCTCGGCCAACCCGAGGGCTGCGTTGGCGCACTGGATCGCCTGTCCCGAGGCGCCCTTCACCAGGTTGTCGAGGGCACAGAAGGAGACCACCCAGCCGGTGCGGGGATCGACCCGCGCCGTGACGTGGGCAGCGTTGGCGCCCGCGGTGGCCTTGGTCGAGGGTGGGTCGTCGCGCACGACCACGAAGGGCTCGGTGTCGTAGGCGTCGTGGAGGGCGGCGAGGACGGAGTCGGTCGTCGGCGTGGTGCCGGCGGAGGGCCGGGCGTAACAGGTGGCAAGGATGCCGCGCACCATGGGCGCCAGGTGCGGCGTGAACAGCACCTCCCCGCCGATGATCTGCTCCATCTCGGGGGTGTGCCGGTGCGTCAGCAGGCCGTACGCGGTGAAGTCCTCGTCGACCGATCCGAAGTGCAACGACTCCTTGAGCCCGCGGCCCGCGCCCGACACACCCGAGGCGGCGTCGACCACGATCCCGGTCGGCTCGACCAGGCCACCCCGTACCAGCGGGGCCAGGGCCAGGCCCGCCGCGGTCGGGTAGCACCCCGCTGCCGCGATCAGGGTCGCCCCCGCCAGCTCCTCCCGGAACAGCTCGGGCAGCCCGTACGCAGCATCGCCCAGGAGCTCGGGGGCGCCGTGCTCCTCGCCGTACCAGCGCGGATAGAGGGCGGCGTCCTTCAGACGGAAGTCGGCGGCCAGGTCCACGATGAGGCCCACCCGCGCCCGGAGCTCGGGGACGATGCGCTGGGACTCGCCGTGCGGCAGACCGCAGAACACCAGGTCGAGGCCGCCGAACCGGGCCGGGTCGTTGTCCTCGTAGGCCAGCCCCGGGTAGGCGGCGGCTAGCGACGGCGTGTGCGCCCCGACCGCCTGACCCGCGTGGGAATGGGCCGTGGCCACAGCCACCTCGAATTCGGGATGCCCGGCCAGGAGGCGCAACAGCTCAGACCCGGTGTAGCCCGACGCCCCGAGGATCCCTGCCTTCATCGCATGAGTATACATTGATCTGCATATTCATGCGAACACCGAGGCCGGCTCCGCTGGCTGACACGTCGCCCGCCTTCCCCCGCCTCGCCGGCCCTCGCTCCCGGGCCGAGCCTAGACACTTCTGCCAGAATCGCTGCCCCGGGACCCAATGGGCGCTTTCGCAGCAGGGACGCTCCATCCGTACGGGGGGACCAGAGAGCGGTGTCGCGGCCCAGCACCGGAGCACGGCACGAGAGACGACGGATCCGATCGAAGCGAGGAGCGCATGGCCCGAGTCCCCATCGAGGAAGGGTTCTTCCGGATTCCCGACGATCCGGCTGAGCAGCCGCGGCTGCTCGGGAGCCGCTGCGTCGCCTGCGGGGAGGTGTTCTTCCCTCGTCGACTGGTCTGCGCCAAATGCCTCCACGAGGGCACCGAGGACACCGAGCTCTCGCCACACGGCACCATTCACACCTGGACCTACTGCCACGTCCCGCTCTTCGGCAAGAAAGACGCCGACGTGGCCGGCTACGGCGTGGCCCAGGTCGACTTGCCCGAGGGACCGCGGGTGCAGTCGATCCTCTCCGGCGGGCGCGACGAGTTCGCCATCGGCATGACGGTTGAGATCGACCTCGAGACCCTGGGCCAGAACGCGCAGGGCGACGAAGTCGTCATTTACCGCTTCCGGCCGGCGTCCGGCGGGAGCGCGGCATGAAGCACGGCCTGCGTTTCGAGAATGTCGCCGTGGCCGGCGTCGGCATGGTCCGCTTCGGCATGTTCAAAGACACGCCGAGCGCGCACCTGGCCCGCGAGGCCGGACTGCTGGCCTTGCACGACGCCGGCCTGACGCTGGCTGATGTCGACGAGGCGTTTGTCGGCTACATCCAGCCGGCCTCAATGCTGGGGATCAAGGCCATGAAGGAATTCGGCTTGACCGGCTTGCCCGTGACGCACATAGAGAACGCGTCGGCGACGGGTCTCGTCGCGTTCCGGGAGGCCGCGTGGGCGGTGTCCTCCGGCCGGGCCGACGTGGCGATGGCACTGTGCTTCGACAAGTTCACCGACATGGTCGGTGGCGGCGGCCGCGGGGCGGGCCGGGACCAGATCGACGCACCCATTCTGCCGGCCGCCTACTTCGCGCTGTGGGCCCAGCGCCGCATGCACGAGCGCGGCACGACACCGGAGCACTTCGCCACCATCGCGGCGAAGAACTGGAACTACGGGGCCAAATGCCCGACGGCCCACCGCCAGTCCGATCACGTCGTGACGGCTCAGGAGGTCCTGTCGGCTCGCATGGTGGCCGAACCGCTCACGACCATGATGTGCTGTCCGCCCGACGACGGGGCCGCCTGCATCATCGTGGCGCGCGAAGACTTCGTGCGGTCCCGGCAACCCGGCCGGCCCCTCGTTCGGGTCCTGGCCTCCGCCCTGATGTCGGAGACGTATTCCCCCGGCCACACCTTTGTCGGGCCGGTGGTCGGTCCCTCGACCATGACGAGGGACACCGCTCTCGAGTGTTACGAGGCGGCGGGGATCGGGCCCGAGGACGTCAGCGTGGCGTACTGCCACGACGCCTTCGTCAACGAGGAGCTCGAGTACTACGAGCTCCTGGGGTTCTGTCCCGAGGGAGACGGCGAGAAGCTCGTGGTCGAGGGCGAGACCGGCCCCGGGGGACGCATCCCGTTCAACACAGACGGGGGGCTGCTGGCCCGGGGCCACCCGGGTGGGCCGACCGGTGTGGCCATGCTGCACGAGGCGGTGCTGCAGCTGCGCGGCGAGGCGGAGGGACGACAGGTCGAGGACGCACGGGTGGCACTGATGCATCTCGTCGGGGGAGGCAGCATCGCCACCGTCAATCTCTTGGGTGTGGAAAGGAGCTGAGCATGACGACCAGTGATGAGCGCCGGGCCGCCGGCCGGGAGATCCAAGGCCAGCTGTGGCCCTCCACGAGGACCGGAGCCACGGGCCAGTTCCCCGCAGCGAAACTGGCGCCGGAGTACTACGACCACGTCCTGCAGAGCGCGTTCGGCGACGTGTGGTCGCGTCCTGGTCTTCCTGTGCGCGACCGCTCCATGATCACCGTGGCCTTGCTGGCTGCACTGGGCCAGCCCGAAGAGTTGCGGTCGCATTTGGCCGGTGCCCTCAACGTCGGCATCACGCGCGAGGAGATCGTGGAGATCCTCACCCACGTCTCGATCTACGCCGGCGTGCCCGCTGCCGGCTCCGCCATGCGCGTGGCGGCCGACGTGCTCGGTACCGACTGAGCTAGGACTGCCCCCAGCGCAGCGTGACGTCGGCTTGCCGCTCGGCGAAGGTAACGAGCTCGCTCCAGTCGGCGCCCCCGAGGCCCTGCGCCACCGTGCTCTCGAGGACGCCGCGTATCGCGCCGGCCACCGGAGTAGGGACGTCGAGGGCACTCCCGGTCTCCACGATGAGGCCGGCGTCCTTGGCGGCCAGCTCCAACGCGAACTGCGTCGGCCGGTTACGGCCGTCGATGGTCTCGACCTGGCGGTCGATGTAGAAGTTCGACGCACCGGCCGTGCGCAAGATCTCGACTGCGTCGGGCACGGCGATGCCCGCCTTGGTCGCGAGTGACAGGCCCTCGAGGCTGACCCACGTCGTCGTGAAGGCGATGAGGCTGTTGAGCAACTTCATGGTGTTGCCGAGCCCCAGCGCGCCGACATGGAAGGTGGCGCGGCCCAGAGGCTCGAGCACCGGTTGCACCCGGGCGACCGCCTCGTCGTCACCCCCCATCATGAAGACGAGCATGCGACGCTCGGCCCCGATGGCTCCCCCGGTCAGCGGCGCCTCCACCAGGTGGTGGCCGGAACCACCCAGGCGTTCGCCGAGCTCGCGCACGACTGCCGGGCTGTTGGTCGAGAGGTCGACGAGGATCGATCCGGGCGCCGCTGCGCTCTCCCAGGCGTCGGCAACCGCTGCGACCACATCGGGTGTCGGCAAGGACAGGAGGGTGATGTCGGCCTGGCGACCGACGTCAGCGGCGTCGGCGGCCGCAGTGGCGCCCGCCACCGCCTGGACGGCGGCGGGGTCGAGATCATGCACCACCACCTCGTTGCCATCGGCGACGAGGTTGGCCGCAATGGCACCCCCGATGTTGCCCAACCCGATTACACCAATGGCCATCGTCGTGCCTTCCCTTGTGGTCGAAATGCCCTGGCGGCGCCCCGGGGACCGCTCAAGACGAGAGCGTATAGTGACGGCTGACGCCGGTGTCAGGGATCCTTGGGGGTCGAAAATCATGGGATTGCGCGACCACGTCATCTGCGACAGCGACCTGCACGTCATGGAGCCGCCTGATCTGTGGGAGCGCTACATCGACCCGGCCTACGCCCACGCGGCCCCGCGCGGCCTGTCCGAGATCACCCGCGACATGCGCGTGCGGGTCAAGAACAACGTCATGCTGCGCATGGGTGCTACCCGTCCGCAACGCGTCGAGGGTCGCAAGACCGGATGGCAGAAGGAACACGACACGGTCTACGCCGCGTCGGAGGCGCGGGGCTGGGACGCCCAGTCGCAGATCGACGCCATGAACGCCGAAGGCCTCGACCTGGCGGTGCTGTTCCCGTCCCGCGGGCTCTTCGTGCTCGGGCTCGACTCGGCGGAACACATCGGCGCCGACGGGCTGGAGCCCGAGTTCGCCACGGCGATCGCGCGGGCGTACAACGACTGGCTCAAGGATTTCTGCGATCACGCGCCCGACCGCATGTTCGGCGCGGGCATGGTGGCGGCCCACGATGTCGACGGTGCCGTCGCGGAGGCCAGGCGCTGCGTCGAGGAGCTCGGCTTCAAGGCGATCTTCCTGCCCCCGGGGACAGTGAACCGCCGGCCATGGCACCACCCGGCGTACGACACCCTGTGGGCGGAGATCGAACGGCTCGGCGTGCCCCTCTCATTCCACGGCGGTGGCCAGACCTACCTCACGCCTGACTTCGGTTTGGAGGTGCTGGACAAGCTGATGCTCTGGCACACCTTCAGCCAGCCTCTCGGCATCCAATTCGTGACGGCGTGCCTGTGCGGTGGCGGTGTCCTGGAGCGCTTCCCGAATTTGAAGGTGGCCCTCCTGGAGGGCAATTGCTCGTGGGCGCCGTGGTTCCTCTACCGGCTCGACGAGCACTGGGAATGGACGGGCTGGTACGAGGCGCCCGACCTCACCATGCCGCCGTCGGAATACTTCAAGCGCAACTGCTGGGTGTCGGTCGAGGCCGACGAGGTGACGGTCCCGCACTTCGTCGAGACCTTCGGCGACGAGCGCATCATCTTCTCGACGGACTACCCGCACGGGGACTCGAAGTATCCCCATGCCGTGGACTCGTTCGACAAGTTGCCGTTGTCGGATGCGAGCAAGGCGCGCATCGTCGGCGCTAACTGGTCGGCGCTCTACGACATTCCGCTGGTCAAAAGAACCTGATTCTCGGGTACGCCCACAGTCGCATCCTCCGCCCCGGGCGATCGTTCCGAGCCATGTCCCCGCCGCACTGCGACGTCGCCCCTGTCCAGGGCGCCCGGCGGCGACCGCAGCGCCCCAGCGCTTCCCTGGAGCAATCCAGCCCGGGCGCCGTTCCCCGGCCCCGAGACGAGCAAAGCGCCAGAAGTATGACGCAGGTGTCAGGGAAGTGCTTTTATATGGGCGTATGCATCAGCCCGACCCACCCGGCGCGGCCTTCGACCCGAAGGAGATCCGGGCCAAGTACCTGGCCGAACGCGACAAACGGCTGATCCCCGGCCGCGCCGACATTCAGGACCTGCGCTCCGACGAGCGTTTCGCTCACTATCGCGATGACCCGTTCACGCCGGTGACGGAGCGCCAACCCGTCGTCGACGAGGTCGATGTCGTCATCGTCGGGGGCGGCATCGCAGGGATCCTCGCCGGCGTCCAGCTGCGCAAGGCCGGTGTGGAGCGCATCCGCATCGTCGATGAGGCCGGCGGCGTGGGGGGGACCTGGTACTGGAACCGCTACCCGGGCGTGATGTGCGACGTCGAGTCCTACATCTACCTCCCGATGCTCGAAGAGCTCGACTACATCCCGACACGGCGCTACGCATCCGGCTCGGAGATCCTGGGTCACCTCCAGGCGATTGCCGACCGGTTCGATCTCGACGACCACGCCCTCTTCCACACGGGGGTCTTGCGCGCGGAGTGGAACGACGAGCGGGCGCAGTGGCGCATCGAGACCGACCGCGGCGACCGGGTCGACTGCCGCTGGTATGTGCTGGCCGTGGGGATCCTGAACCTCTTGAAGCTGCCTGACATCGACGGCATGGAGGACTTCGCAGGGTCTTCGTTCCATACGGCGCGCTGGGACTACGAGGTCACCGGCGGTGGGCCCCACGAACCACTCGACAACCTTTCGGACAAGGTCGTCGCCCTGGTCGGCACCGGGGCGAGCGGCTTGCAGTGTGTCCCGGACCTGGCGGCATCGGCGGAACACCTCTACGTGTTCCAGCGCACCCCGTCGGCCATCGGCGAGCGAGGCAACCGGCCCACCGATCCGGACTTCGCCGAGGGGCTCGAACCGGGCTGGCAGCGCTCCCGCATGGACAACTTCCAGGGTCTGATGATGGGGCTTCCCGCGGAAGTCGACTTGGTCGACGACGGCTGGACCCATGACTATGCCGCCGTCCGCCCCCCGATGCCCGAAGGCATGACGGTGCGTGAGTACTCGCGCTGGTCCGAAGAGATCGACTTCAAGATCATGGAAGCGCACCGCGGCCGAATCGAGGGAGTCGTCACCGACCCGGCCACCGCAGAGGTCCTCAAGCCGTACTACCGCTACATCTGCAAGCGGCCCTGTTTCCACGACGAGTACCTGCCCACGTTCAACAACAAAAACGTCACCCTCATCGACTGCCCGGCCGGGATCGAGCGAATCACCGAGCGCGGCCCGGTCGTCGACGGCAAGCAGTACGAGGTCGATTGCATCGTCTACGGGACCGGGTTCGAGCCCGAGCGCACCCCGCTCGCCCGTCGGGCGGGCCACGACATCATCGGCCGGGGCGGCCTCAGCCTGGCCGAAAAGTGGGCCGACGGCGCCGCCAGCTTGTACGGGATGATGACGCGTGGTTTTCCCAACATGTTCATCATGCCTGCGCCCACCCAACAGTCCGTGGTCACGGTCAACTACACCCAATTGGCAGTGCTCGGCGCCGAGTTCGTAGGGAGGACCGTCGCCCTGCTGGAGGACCGCGGGGTGGAGGTGTTCGACGTGAGTGCCCAGGCCGAGGAGGCCTGGACCGATGAGATCGTCCGCGCCTTCATCGACATGGGAACAGTCATGTCCGCCTGCACACCGTCTCGGGTCAACAACGAAGGCCACCCCGAACTGATCAATCCGCGCGACGGGAACTACGGCATCGGGATGGGCGACTGGTTCCGCTACCGCGAGGTGCTCGAGCAATGGCTCGCCTCGGGCCAGCTGGACGGCTTGGAACTCGAGGTCCGAGCCACCACACCGTGAGCACCCACCAGCAGGTGTGCGTCGTCACGGGCGGCGGAGGTGGCATCGGAGCGGCCATTGCCGAAGAGCTCGGCCGGCACGGCTGGTTCGTCGTGACCGTCGACCCCCTCGTCACCCTGGACGGGATGCAAACGCTCCCGGAACCGGAGCAGACCACGGCCGGTCGCATCGTCGCCGGCGGCGGTTCGGCTCAGGCCTCGTCGGCATCGGTCACCGACGGGGACGCCCTGCGCGACTTGTTCCGCCAATTGGTGCACGAGCACGGGAGCCTCGACGCTGTTGTCAACGTCGCCGGCATCACCCGGCAGTCCTACTTCGCGCAGGGCACCGAGGAAGATTGGCTCGCACTGCTCGAGGTGCATCTCGGGGGCTACCTCAACGTGCTCGAGGCCGCACTGCCGCTCATGGCCGCGGCGGGGCACGGTCACATCCTCGGCGTCACCTCCGGTTCGGGCTGGCGCGCGGCCGACGCCGGGGGATACAGCTCCGCCAAGCGCGCTGTGGCGGCCCTCACCTGGCAGCTCGGTCTCCAGACCCCACCGGGCGTGACGGTCAACGCGATGTCGCCGATCGCCAACACCCGGATGGTCGCCGCGGCACTCGAGCGGGCCCGCGCGGCCGGGCGAGCCGGCGGTGGTGGTGGCCTCTCGCTCAGTGCGATCCCGGGGCCAGAGAACCTCGGCCCGCTCGGCGCCCACCTCGTCGGCAACGGGTTCGGGTGGTGCTCGGGCCAGGTCCTCTTTGCGGGAGGCTCGGAGGTCGCCGTCGTCGACCGGCCCCGCCTCCTCGAAGTCGTTCGTACCGGCGAGGTGGCATCCCTCGGCGGGGTCCTGCAGGCCGTCATTCCTCGCGCCTTCGCGTCGGCCGAGGCGGCCCAGGCAACCGAGGGCGGATCCAACCCCCGCTTCGGTCCGATCTTCGACGAACCGCCGGACGCCGAGTCCGGCCCGGCCCCGATTCCGATCGCCTCGTGTGCGGTCGTCAGCGACCGCCCCGTCGTCGCCGCGGCCATCACGGCGGCGCTCGAGGCCCGATCGATCGTCTGCCATGCGGTGGAGGTGGCGGGCACCTATGACGGCGCCGCCGGCGCGCTCCTCAGCGTCGTGGACCGCGCCGAGCCCATTGACTCCCTGGTCGTCGCCCTGGCTGGCCCTCCGGCCACCCCCTCCCCCGGCGCGGGGTGGGAGCACCTGCTGGCCGACCACCGGGGCATCGTCGCGCGCCTGCACGCCGATGCCGCCTGGGGGAGAGCCGCCGCGGACTACGCGGCCAGGACGTCTCGGCGCGTCCGACTGGTCACGCTGACCGATGCCACCACGCCTTCGGGCCGTAGCCGGGCCCAAGCCTCGGCCCAGCAGGCACGGGTAGCCGCCGGCGCAACGAAAAGGCTCCTCACCGCGTTCGGCGTGAGCATCGAAGCCCCCGAGGAGGTCGCCGGACGCGCTGCTGGTGAACTGGTCTTCCAGCTCCTCTGCAATCCCGAAGCCGACGCGCTGGCCGGGGCCGAGTTGGTCGTGAGCGGAGGCTGGATCGGGCTGCGCAGTCACCCTCGTGTCGTCGGTACCGTCACCTACGGCGGCCCGGCAGTCCCCTCGTGGCTCGACGTCGCCCTGCGGGACATCGTGCCCGCCGGAGCAACACCCGACCCAGAGGCCAGATGACCGCGCCGCCCACCCGCATCGTCGATGCCCACGTCCACCTCTGGGACCCCGCGCACACCGAGTGGTATCCGTACCTCTCTCATCGTCCGGAACAGAGCACCGGTGACGTGTCGAGGATGCACCGACGCTTCGACATCGATCTCTACCGCAGCGAGTCGGCCCGGTGGAACGTGGAGAAGTTCATCAACGTCGCCGCGGCCACCGGCCGTCATTCGGTCGACGAGACCATTGCGCTCGACCGCGACGCCGCGGCAGCCGGTGGGCCAGACGCCATCATCGGCGGCCTCCCGCCGGCCGACACCGTCGCGGAGTCCCTCGAGCTCATCGATCAGCAGATGACCGCTTCCCGCTTCCGCGGGGTGCGCCCGATGGGCCGGTTGGACACGCCGCTGCCTGCCCTCGAAGTCCTCCATGGCCTGGCGGAGCGGAACCTTGTCTTCGAATTAATGACGCACCCCGATCAGCTCCGTTCGTCCGCCGCGGGCCTGGCCGGCGTCGACGACTTGACGGTGGTCGTGGAGCACACGGGATGGCCTCGCTCGAACTCCGACGAGGAGTACGAGCTGTGGAGGTCGGGCATCGACGCACTCGCCGCCCTCGGGCCTCACGTTGTCTGCAAGGTGTCCGGCTTGGCCATGCCCTTCGGGTCGATGCAGGTCGATGCCCTCGGCCGGTGGGTCGAGTACGCCCTCGAGGCCTTCGGCGTCGATCGCTGCTTCTTCGCCAGCAACTTTCCGGTGGACGCCGTGTACGGCACGTTCGACGAGCTCTACACCACCTTCAGCGAGCTCACGGCCGGCCTCGACGAGGCCTCCCGCGACAAGCTCTTCGCCGGGAACGCTGAACGCGTCTACCGCCTCTGACGGGCAGCATCGGCGGCACCCCGACGGGCCGGTTCAGCGAAGGACGGCGCCGAACTCTTGGCCTGCCGCCTCGATGCAGCGGGTCCGCAACCGGCCGACCTCTTCGTCGGTGAGCGTGCGGTCAGGGGCGCAGAAACGCAGCCGGTAGGCCAGGCTGCGCGCGCCGTCGTCGATGCCAGTGCCGCGGTAGACGTCGAACAGGTGCACGGATTCCAGGAGTTCACCGCCCGCAGTCCGCAGCGCGTCGGCCACGGCGTCGGCCGGATGGCGGTCCTCCACCACGAAGGCCAGGTCGATGTCCGAGGACGGGAAGCGACTGACCGCGCCGCCGATCGTGAGGCGCCGGGGCACCTGTTCCTCGTCGAGGAGGACGCCCAGGTCGACCTCGAGCCAGCCCACGCGCCGGGGCATGGTCACCCCGCCCGACGTGCGCGTCAGGTCGAAGCGCGCCGCGACGGCGGGGTCGATCTCCCCGACGGAGCCGATGGTGACCTCAGCGAGGCTCCCCGCCCGCGCCATGAGGTGCGCCGAGCGGGTCGGGTGCAGGCCGGGCAGGGGGAGCGTGCCGTCGTTCGGCGGGACGAGACGCACCCCGTCGAGGCGGAGCGCGTCCGCCAGCACGTGCCAGGCAGCCACCGCCGTACGGGCATCGTCCTCCTCGTCGGCGAAGACCGCCGAGAGGAGCTCGCGCTCCCCCGGGAGTTCGGCCCGCTCGGTGCCGCCGGCGCCGCTGCGCTCGACGACCCGCGCCGAGCCCGATCCCGGGTGCGAGAAGACGACCCCCACCTCGAACAGGCGTACGTCGGGCTGGCGGCGGCTGGCGTTGTAGGCCAGCGCACCCAGGAGGCCGGGGAGCAGGGAACGGCGTAGGAACGGCTTCTCCGCATCGAGGGGGTTGGCGACCCGGACGGCCGGACCGACGAGATCCACGTCATCGTGGGCGGTGGCCGGGACGAAGGTGTCGGTCCAGCCTTCCGAGGCGCCCAGGCCCCGTAGCACGTCCTTCACCTCGCGCCGCGCCCGCTGCCGCGGCGTCAGCCTTCCCGGCTGGGGCCAGGTCGGGACCCGCCGCGGCACCTTCGAGTAGCCGAGCGTCCGCGCGATCTCCTCAATGACATCGTCGATCCCGTAGGGCGCGGGACGGATGTCGGGACGGTTCGTCGGCACTTCGACGGTCAGCACGCCGTCCTCCGCGTCGCTCCGCTGCTCCAGGACCGCGAAACCGATCGGCTCAATGAGGCGGGCGATCTCGGATGGTCCGAGCGCCACGCCGATCTGGCTGTGCACCCGGGCGATCGGCACTTCGATCACGAAGGGCTCGGGCACCTCGGCGCGCACGTCCAGCATGCCGTCGGCCACGGCGAGACCCGCCACGCTCTCGGCCAGAAGTTGGCAGAAGCGCCGCACCGACGGCTCAATGACCCAGGGGTCGACACCACGCTCGAAGCGGGCCGACGCCTCCGTGCGCAGGCCGAGTCGCTTGGAAGTGCGGGCGATGGCCATCGGGGTGAAGTAGGCCGCCTCGAGCAGCACCTCGGTCGTGGACTCGGCGATCTCCGAGGAGGCGCCGCCCATGATGCCGCCGATGCCGACCGGCGCTCCCTCCGCGTCGCAGATGAGGCAGTCCTCACCCGTGTCGCCGAGGCTCCGTCCCCGCTCGCCGGTCGTGCGCTGCACGCCGTCGAGCGTCTCGACCCTCTCGCCGGGTCGGGCGCGGCGGACCGTCAACCCGCGTCCGTGCAGGAGCGCCAGGTCGTACGGGTGGGTGGGCTGCCCCAGCTCGAGCATGACGTAGTTCGACGCGTCGACCACGTTGTTGATCGGGCGCATGCCGGCCAGCAGCAGGCGCTGCGCGACCCATGCCGGCGACGGGCCGACGGTGACGTCGCGCAGGACGGTGACCGTCAGACGCGGGCAGAGGTCGGCCGCCTCCACCGATGCGCTCGCCGCCTCCTCCACCGGCCAGCCGCTGGGTGGCGGCGGCGGCGGTTCGGGGAGCGTGAACGGCAGCTCCAGGCGGCCCGCCAGATCGCGGGCGATCCCCGAAATGCACCAGGCGTCGGGACGGTTGCCCTCGACCGTGATGTCGAAGACGGTGTCCACCCGCAGGCCCAGCGCCTCCATGATCGGCGTCCCCGGCTCGCCGGGTGACTCGTCGCCCAGGACCAGGAGGCCCGCGCTGTCGTCGCTGAGACCGAGCTCCTTGCCCGAGCACAGCATGCCGTTGGAGGTCACGCCCCGGAGCTTGCGTTGGCTGATCTCGAAGCCGCCGGGCAGGATCGTCCCGACCGGCGCCAGCGGCACCCGGTCCCCCACCTCGAAGTTGGTTGCGCCACACACGATCTCGAGCGGCTCCGCTCCGCCCCCGTCGACGATGGTGAGCCGGATTTTGTCGGCCCCCTTGATGGGGCGGATCTCGAGCACGCGTCCGACCACCACGTCCTCGAGCCCCTCGCCCACGTGCTCGATCGCCTCGACGACGAGACCGAGATCGTCGAGCGCGTCCCGCAGCACCCCGACGTCGTCGGGGAACGGGGCGAAATCACGGAGCCAGCTGAGCGGAGCGCGCACGAAGGACTTTCTCGTTGTGGGGCGAGGTCAGAACTGCGAGAGGAAGCGGATGTCGTTCTCGAGGAACGAACGCATGTCGGGAATGGCGTGGCGCATCTGCGCCAGCCGGTCGATGCCGAAGCCGAAGGCGAAGCCCGACCAGACGTCGGCGTCGATCCCCACGGCGGCGAAAACAGCCGGGTCGACCATGCCGCAGCCGCCGAGCTCGATCCAGCCGGTGTGCGAGCACGTACGGCACCCTTCGCCCAGGCAGACGGTGCAGGTGACCTCGTACTCCGCCGACGGCTCGGTGAAGGGGAAGTAGGCCGGACGCAGGCGAGAGTTCATGCCCGGGCCGAAGTAGGCCTCCGTGAAGGACTGAATGGTGCCGGCGAGGTCGCCGAAGGTGATGTCCCGATCGACCACCAGCCCCTCGATCTGATTGAAGACCGGAAGGTGGCGGGCGTCAGGCGTGTCGAGGCGGAAGCACTTGCCGGGCATGACGGCGTGGATCGGCAGGGAGTCGTCGCGCACCGCCCCCTCCATCAGGTGGATCTGCACCGGGGACGTGTGGGTGCGCAGCAGCACCGTTTCGGGCTCCCCGATATCGAGGTACATCGTGTCGTACATGCCGCGCGCCGGATGGGCCGGGGGGATGTTCAGCGCCTCGAAGTTGTACCAGTCCGTCTCCGCCTCAGGACCCTCTGCCACGGTGAACCCCATACCCACGAAGACGTCTTCGAGGTCGGCCCGGGCCTGGCTCGCCGGGTGCAGGTGCCCGCGTGCCGGCGCCATGCGCACCTGATCCGGGATGACCTCGGTCAGGTCGAGGCGGTCGGCCAGGAGGGCCTCGGCCCGCTCGGACTCGGCCAGCTCGGCCCGCCGCGCCGCCAGAAGGGCCTTGAGCTGTTCCTGCGCCTCACCGAGGCGACGACCGGCCTCCTTGCGGGCCTCGGGCTCGAGACCACCCAGAGCGCGGTGGGCCCGGGTCAACGCCGAGCGCTTGCCCAGGAATTCGATATCGACCTGGTTCAGCGCCTCGCTCGACACCGCGCCCTCGATCGCCCGCGCGCCGTCAGCGGTGATGCCGTCGATGTCGATATCCACGTTGTCGAGTGCCATGTCCTCAGGTACCTGCTTGCGCCGTTCCGCCGTCCGCGATGCTACGTGGCGCGGCACCGCCGCCCCGGCGTTGCCGGAAAGCCTCGAAGCAGACGACGGCGCACGCGACGCCGACGTTGAGCGATTCGGCCCGCCCCGCCATCGGGATGCCCAGGGAGCCCGAGAGGGCACCGGCCAGATCGGGAGGGAGCCCCGAGGACTCGTTGCCGAGAAACAGAGCCGAGGGCGTGGACCAGTCGAGATCGGCATAGTCCTCGCCGCCACGCACCACCGTGGCGAGCGTGCGGAAGCCGGTGCCGGCCAGCTCGGTGGCCAGCGCACCGGGATCGTGCCGCACGGCGAGGGGCACGTGGAAGAGCGAGCCGGCCGAGGAGCGCACCGTCTTGGGGTTGTAGGGGTCGACGGAGTCGCCGGCGAAGACGACGAGGGCGGACCCCGAGGCGTCGGCCGCCCGCAGCACGGTGCCGGCATTGCCCGGATCGCGCACGTCGACCAGGACCACGATCAGCGCGCCGTCGTGCGCCGACCAGGGATCGGATCCGGCCGGCGGCTCATCCAGCATGGGGAGCACGGCGAGCACCGGCTGCGGGGTGACCGTGTCGGCGACCCGCTCGAGCACTCCCGCTCCGAGCGGGAAGACCCGCACGCCAGCCACCTCGGCCCGCCGGCACACCTCCTGGACGGCACGGTCGTCGGCGCCATCGGGCGAGACGTAGACGGACTCGATGGGAACGCCCGCATCGAGCGCGCACCGAATGAGCTCGGCTCCTTCGGCCACGAAGGCACGCTCGGCCCAACGGGCCGAGCGTTTCTGCAGCAGCCCGCGCAGCCGACGAACGCGCCGGTGCGAGAAGGCCAGTCTCTGGGTCAGGAAGCGACCTCGGCCACGGGCGCGTGGGACAGCGCGTCCTGCGCCGTCGCCACGAGCGCGCCGAACGCCTCGGAATCGCTGACGGCCAGGTCGGCCAGGACCTTGCGGTCAACCTCCACGCCCGCCAGGCGCAGACCGTTGATGAGCCGGCTGTAGCTCATGCCGTGCTGACGGGCTCCGGCGTTGATGCGCTGGATCCACAGCTTGCGGAAGTCGCCCTTGCGAGCACGGCGGTCCCGGAAGGCGTACTGCATCGAGTGCATGAGCTGCTCGTTGGCCGCCCGGTAGGAACGGCTCTTGTTTCCGTAGTACCCCTTCGCCTGCTCGAGGACAGCGCGATGGTGCTTGCGGCCGTGGACGGACCGCTTCACTCTGGCCATGGGGGTGCTCCTCTCATCAAGATTTCTCGGTGTGTCAGCTGGATGTGCGCCGCAGCGCGTTGGAGATGCCTGCGCTCAGATGCCGAGCATCCGGCGGGTCGCCCGCTCGTCCGCCTTGGAGATGTCGGCCTCGCGGCCGAGCCGACGCGTCCGAACGCTGCTCTTCTTCTCCAAAATGTGCGAGCGGAAGGCCTTGCGCCGGCGCAACCGGCCGGAGGCGGTCACCTTGATGCGCTTGGCGGCGCCCCGGTCTGTCTTCATCTTCGGCATTGCGTCATCCCTCTTCGGCTGATGCTGCGACTTCGCTGACCCCGTTGCTCTGACCGGCTAGCGGCGCACTTCCGTTCCCCTCGGGAGGGGTGGCCGGCGCCTCGCTCGCTCCGTTCCCGGCCACCGGATCGGCGGCCACTTCTGGAGAGGCATTGGCGCCCGGCTTGTCGGTGCGATGTTGGGCCTTTTCCCTCGACTGGGCGGCCTGACGGGCCCGCTTGTCGGGGGCGAGCACCATGATCATGTTGCGGTTGTCGAGCTTGGGCTCGGCCTCCACCTTGGCGATGCCCTCCATCTGCTCGGCGATGCGGTCAAGGATCCGCTTCCCGTGCTCGGGGTGGTACACCTCGCGGCCTCGGAACATGATCGTGATCTTGACCTTGTGTCCTTCGCCCAGGAACTTTCCCACTTGCCGGGTCTTGGTATCGAAGTCCCCCGGACCGATTTTCGGCCGGTACTTCATCTCCTTGATCCCGACGTGGACCGTCTTGCGGCGGCTCTCCTTGGCCCGCTGGGCCTCGTCGAACTTGAACTTTCCGAAGTCCATGATCCGGCACACGGGCGGATTGGCCATGGGAGCGACCTCGACGAGGTCGAGATCGAGTTCCTTGGCGATCGCCAGGGCCTCGGGGAGCGGCTTGATGCCAAGTTGCACACCATCGGGGTCCACGAGCCGGACTTCACGGGCACGGATTCGGTCATTGATCCGGTGCTCAGTTGTGGTTTCAGCGACGATGCGTCATCACACCTCTCACTCGGGCCGGCGGTCCTTCCGCAAGCCAATCGGTGGAGCGAGGCCGACCAACGGGCAGAGCCCGCGCCCGAGGGGTGATCGACCTGGCGCACGCTTCGCCCCGCATCGGCAGGGTGGTGGCCAGGTGGAGGCCGCTCAGTGGGGGCCCCGCTTCCATGTAGTCAAGGACATAGGGTACCAGCATGAGCAGCCTGTGGACACCGTCGGGAGAGCATTTCGTCAAGAAGGAAGGAGACGGCGACGGCCCACAGCCCGACGATCCGCGAGCCGACACCGACGTCACAGAGCTGTCACAGGACGTCCCCCTCACCGAGGAGCAGGCGGCGGCTCAGGCCGAGGTCGACGCCATGAGGGCCCAGCTGGCCCACACGCCGGCCGAAGTGGTGGTGGCCAACCATTGCTACGGCCTCTTCGAGCTGGCCGCCATCTACCTCTCGCAGAATCCACCGCAGCTCTTCCAGGCCCGCCTCGCCATCGACGGTCTCGGCGTCCTGCTCGACGGGCTCCAGGGCCGCCTCGGTGAGGCCGAGCCGGCCCTGCTGGAGTCGCTCTCCCAGCTCCGACTGGCCTTCGTGAGCCTGGAGGGGGCCGAGAAGAGCGCCGCCGAGGGTGCCGCCAGCGCCGACCAGGACCTCAGTTAGGCACGACGGGAACGGTCTGCTGCGGCGGCCAGTGGTGAAGAGCCGGAGGGCCGCGCACACCTTCGGGCCTCTCACCGCCCTGGCTCAGCCCTCGTCCTGGTCGAAAAGCCTGGGCTGATTCTCTGGAGGACGGCGCCGTGAGTGCCGCGGTGGCCGCCGTTGGATGGGCGGAGGTTCTGGCCGACTGAAGTTTGGCTGTTGACCCGGGCCGGTGGACGCCAGCCCAATGGTGCCGCCCGACACCCGGGGCTGGAGCTGCCGTTCCAACCGCCCGATTTCCTCGGACTGACGCCGGTTGGCCGCAGCCTCCTCGGCCTGCATCCGCCTCCACTCGTCCCGGTCTTGCTCCAGAAAACGAACCTTGTCCTCCAAGCGGTCCACGCGAGCGCTGAACCGCCTGGCTGTTCGTATTGACCTCCGTGCTTTGGCGCGTTGGGCCCGCCACATGTCCTGGGCCGCGAAGAACAGGAGGAAAAAAGCCGCAGCCAGCAGGTATGGACCGACGCCGTGATGGTGGTGCAGCAAGTCGATGATGGTCGTCACGGCGCCGATCACCCCCAAAATGACGCCCACCCATGCCAGCACCCGAACGGTGATCCCGCGGGCACCTTCTGCGGCAAGGTTCAGGGCAGAGTGCTCGTCGCCAGACTTCTCACTGTCCGTCCTGCGCGTATCGCTCACTGCCGACCCTGACTATCGGAGCTCCTCGGGCGCCGCTGACCAGCGCATTTACCGAGAAGGGAAGGTAAAAACACCCTACCAACTGGGGATATA